>CETH01027103.1_pt1 | contig 35534 bp, 37 predicted proteins | sample 361461 | NCBI WGS metagenome assembly CETH01 (sample SAMEA2622695, study PRJEB7988) | marine metagenome | isolation source: saline water (ENVO:00002010), including
TCAAAAAATCGGGATTTTTTTCTTTACAAACTCTTTTAATTTTATCCGCATAGTGGGTAGCTATCCAATCTCTTAAAAACTTTGTAGGTACTGATACTGTTAGAATCTCTTTATCTGATGAATTAAATTTTAGCTGCTTGAGCCAGTTATTAAAAGCTGTTTCTCCTACTTCTTTTTTGAGTTTTTGCTTAATTTTTTCCCATATATCGGAATTAAACGAAGAAACGTCTTTATTCATCAAATAACCACCCCACCAAAAAATATTTTTAGAATTTTGAACTACTAGATCAAATTAATCTAAAAAATAATCACAAATCCAAACAACACTTTTATTAGAGAATAAGCAAGTATAAAAATAAAAAAAAATAAAAAAAAATTATTGACTTTTATCCTATTTTAAGCCCTTTTTTTTGAATTTTACTTAATTAACTTAGTTAATTTTGAAATTTTTCTTGATGCAGCTCTCTTTTTTATTATTCCTCTGCTTACTGCCTTGGATATTGCTGAATCTACTAAAGATAAAAGGGTTTCTGAACTCTTTTTATCTTTTTTTTCTAAACTTTTTTGGAAATCTGATATTGTTGACTTAAATTTACTTGAAATAGATTTATTTATTAATCTTTTTTTATTATTTTGTCTTACTCTTTTTTTTGCTGATTTATGTTGTGGCATAATTCTATATAGTTAAACATAAAATATTAGTCAACTGATATAATCAATCATTTCTGAAATAATGGACAATAGAAAGTTGATCTTCCATTTTGAGTTATTCTTATTATCTTACCTCTCATCTTATTTACCAATATATAATCACCTTCTTTATTATAAACTTTAAATATATTTTGATAATTTCCTAAAGTTCCATAAATTCTGGAATAATCCCTTAAGGTTGAACCTTTATTGTTTATCGCTTTTAAAAGTATTTTTTTTATAGATCTTAATAATTTAATTGCTTCGCCCTTATTTATTCTTCTACCTCTTTTTAATGGGGATATTTTTGAGTCAAAAAGTATTTCAGATGCATATATGTTACCAATGCCTAATATAATTTTTTGATTCATAATTATTGCTTTAATATTTGATTGGGAATTTGAAATTCTTTTATACAAATAGTTTGCATTGAACATCTTATCAAATGGATCTATTCCTTGATTAAGGAAATATTTAGAATTTTTCAAAAAAGGAGTTTTTAAAATATCAATTAATCCAAATCTACGAGGATCATTAAAAATTATCTTTTGATTATTACTTAATAAAAGTTCAACATGGTCGTGTTTATCAAGTTTTTGATTTCTATTAAGCAATTTAAGTCTACCTGACATCCCTAAATGAATAACAATTGAATATAAATTATCTAAATTAATAATTATATATTTACCAATTCGATATGTTTTTAAAATTTTTTGATTTTTACTTATTTTTATTATCTTTTTTGGTATAGGATATCTTATGTCTTTTCTATACAAATTAATCTTTTTAATAATAAGATTTTTGATGAAATTTAGATCTCTAACTGTTGTTTCTACCTCTGGTAATTCTGGCATAATAATATGATTAATAATTTAAGTAAAAAATTTGGTAACAAAAAAGTATTGAAAAGTCAAAAAACTAATCTTGTACAAAACGTATTCAATAATGTCGCAAATAAATATGACTTAATGAACGATATAATGAGTTTTGGGATGCATAGATTGTGGAAAAATGAATTAATAAGATTGATGAACATACAAAATAATCAAAAAGTATTAGATATAGGTTGTGGAACAGGGGATATAGGAATTAAAATTTCTAAATTAAATAGTTCTGTATCTATTTTTTTGGGTGATTTAAATTTATCAATGTTAGAATATGGAAAAAATAAAAAAACAAATAATAAAAATTTAAATTGGATCAATATTAATGCTGAAAAATTACCTTTTAAAAATAATTTTTTTGATAAATTTATAATATCTTTTTGTTTAAGAAATGTAACTGATTTAAAAAAAGCTCTTAAAGAATCTTATAGAGTTTTAAAATCAGGTGGAGAATTCTATTGTATGGAATTTAGCAAAGTTGAAAATGATTTTATTGAAAGATTTTATAAAAATTATAAAAAAAATGCAATTCCACTAATGGGAAAATTAATAGCTAAAAACAAAAATGCTTATAAGTATCTTTCAGAAAGTATTGACGAATTTCCAAAACAAGATGTGATTTTAAAAGAATTAAACAATATAGGATACACGGAAACTTTTTACTTAAATTTATTAGGAGGAATTGTTTGTATCCACAAAGGATGGAAAATTTAATGAAAATTTTAGTAATTGCAACAGGTTCAATAGCTATTAAAAAGCTAAATGAATTAATCAATTCACTTATTAAAAAAAATTTGGAAATAGATATTATAATTACGAAATCAGGACTATCGATACTAAAAAACTTAAATATAAATAAACCTAAAAAATGTAGGATTTTTTCTGACAAGAATTTTTTAAATAAAGATAATAATATGCTTCATATAGAGCTTACAAGAAAAGCAGACGCAGTGATTGTTTATCCAGCTAGTGCGAATATAATTGCTAGATTTGCCAATGGAATAGCTGATGATTTTGCTTCTTCAACTTTATTAGCATCAAACAAGCAAATTTTTATGGCTCCTGCAATGAATACTGAAATGTGGAATAATATTATTAACACTGGAAATATAGAAAAATTAAAAAAGTATGGTGTTGTTTTTTTAGGACCAATTTATGGGAACTTGGCATGTGGGGAAGTCGGAAAAGGGAGGATTTCTCAGACTAAATTTATTTTAGATGAGTTAATGTTATTTCTTAACAGAAAAAATTTTTTAAGCGGTTTAAAAGGAATTGTTACCTCAGGACCAACCATAGAAAATATAGATCCAACAAGATATATTTCTAACTTTTCATCTGGTAAGCAAGGTCATGCAATAGCAAAAGTTTTATCTATGATGGGCGCAAAAATAAAACTAATCAGCGGTCCAACTAATCTTGATATTCCTATTGGTGTCAAATTAATTAAAATAAATAGTGCAAAACAAATGAATGAAGCTGCTATGGATTTAATTCCTGCTGACTTTGCAATTTGTACTGCAGCTGTAGCAGATTTTAAACCTTCTAAAAACTATTATAACAAAATTAAAAAAAAATCTTTTAAAAAAATTGAATTAAAGATAAACCCTGATGTTTTATATAATATTAGTAACTCTAAGAAAAAAAGACCAGATTTAGTTGTGGGATTTGCTGCAGAAACAAAAAATTTAATAGAAAACGCAAAAAATAAATTATTAATAAAAAAATGTGATTGGATACTAGCTAATAAAATTTCAAAAAATAATATTGTTTTTGGAAGTGATGACAATAAAATAACATATGTTACAAAAAATTCCTACGAAAATTGGCCAAAAATGAGTAAATTAAATGTTGCAAAAAGACTTAATAATAAAATAATAAATTATTTTAAAAAATAATGGTTCTTAAAATAAAATTAAAACAACTAGATCATGCTAAAGGACTGAATATTCCAAAATATGAAACTCCGGGAAGTGCGGGAATGGATTTATACGCTGCGAATAAAAAAGATATAACAATAAATAAAAATGAATACAAATTAATACCAACTGGATTAATAATTGCATTACCAAAAAATTATGAAGCTCAAATACGCCCCAGATCAGGATTAGCTTTAAAATATGGCGTAACAGTTTTAAATACTCCAGGAACAATTGACTCAGATTATAGGGGAGAAATAGGAGTTATTTTAATAAATCATGGTAAAAAAAAGTTTGTGATAAAAAGAGGAACAAGAATAGCTCAAATTGTAATTTTAAAAAATTACAAAGCCTCTATGAAAAAAGAAAAAGCATTAAATAAAACAAAAAGGGGTTCCGGAGGGTTTGGATCAACAGGAGTAAAATAAAATTGTCATTTAATAATCATCAAATAAAAAAATTTTCAAGACAATTAATTTTAAAAGATTTTGGTGAAGAAAAGCAAAATTTAATTTTAAAATCACATATTACATTTGTTGGAATGGGTGGAATAAATATACCCGCTTTGTTGTATTTATTAGCTATTGGTTTAAATAAACTAACAATTGTTGATTATGATAAAGTTCAATTATCAAATTTAAACAGGCAAATAATTTATTCCGTAAAAGATGTAGGAAAATATAAAGTTAGATGTGTTAGTAATTATCTAAAAAAAAATTATCCGGATGTTAATTTTTTATCATTAAATAAAGAAATAAATAAAAATAATTGCTCTAAAATCTTAAAAAAAACTGATATTGTTATTGATGGTACGGACAACTGGGATTCAATGTTAACTATAAATGAAAATTGTGTTAAAAAAAATATACCTTTATTGAGTGCTTCTGTTTTGGGTTATGATGGAAATTTGACCTTGTTTAAAAATAATAAGAAGAAACATATTTGTCTAGAATGTATTTTTCCTAACCCAAAAAAAATTGAATTACCCAGATGCGAAACAGCAGGTATATTAGGCACTACATCTGGTATAATAGGTACATTAGCTGCTGTTAAAGCAATAGAATATTTAACAAATAATAAAAATTCATCTAAAAGTACAAAGATGATTTTTTTTAATGGGAAAAAAATAGAATTAAAAAGTATAAAAATTAATAATAATCCAAAATGCAGATTAATAAAATAAAAGTATTTTTAATATTATTATTTATCTCGATTAACTTTTCATCATTTGCAAATAACAAGGTTGGAGAAATTACAGGAAAAAAAATTCCTCGATTTGTTAGTATAAAAAATTCTGAAGCTAATCTCCGAATTGGTCCGAATAGGGATTATCCTATAAAATTAAAATATATAAGAGAAAATATTCCCTTAATGGTCATAGATGAATTTGAGTTTTATGGTGATCAATGGAGAAAGGTATTGGATCACGATGATAATGAAGGTTGGATGCACAGAAGTTTGCTATCAAATAATAGGTACGGAATTGTCAAAGATAAGACTTTTATTGAAGTTTTTTTAGCTCCTAATAAAAGACTTATAGGGAAAATTGGATATGGAAATATTATAAAAATAAATAAATGTGAGGATAGTTGGTGTAAAATAAAAATTGATAATTATACAGGCTGGATAAAAAATACTGATTTTTGGGGGGTGTTTGATAACGAAAACTTTGATTAATTAATTTTTTACATATATTATTGTTTTCTAATGAATTATGGAAATAAATTTTCTTATCAGCAATTAATTGACTGCGCAAAAGGACTTCTTTTTGGAGAAGGTAATGCTCAACTTCCTCATCCTCCTATGTTAATGTTTGATAGAATATCAAATATAAATGAAACTGGGGGAGATTTTAAAAAGGGAGAAATTATAGCAGAACTTGATATCAAGCCTGATCTTTGGTTTTTCGAATGCCATTTTAAAAATGATCCAGTTATGCCAGGATGTTTAGGTTTAGATGCTATGTGGCAACTATTAGGTTTTTACCTAGGGTGGTTAGGTAAACCTGGCAAAGGAAGGGCTTTGGGAGTTGGTGAAGTAAAATTTTCAGGAGAAGTTCTAACAACAGCAAAAAAAGTTACATATCATATATCTTTAAAAAAATTAGTTTTAAAAAGACTTACTTTGGGTGTTGCAGATGGTTTAATGAATGTAGATGGAAAAAATATTTACAGTGCTAAAGATATGAAAGTAGGGCTTTTTAAAACATAATAATAATCATGAGAAGAGTTGTAGTAACAGGAATAGGAATAATTTCTTGTATTGGTAATAATCAAGAAGATGTCAAAATAAGTTTAATAAATTCAGAGAGCGGAATAAGTAAAGCTGAAGAATATCAAGAATATAATTTTAGAAGTTTAGTCCATGGAAAACCTAATATCAATTTAGAAGAAAGAATTGATAGAAAAGTTTTAAGATTTATGGGGGAAGGAGCAGCATATAACTATTTAGCAATGGAAGATGCTATCAAAGATTCAGGTTTAAGTGAAAAGGATATATCAAATGATAAAACAGGAATAATTGTTGGATCTGGTGGACCATCAGTAAGAAATTTGTTACTTGCTACTGATACCGCTAGAGACAAGGGATCAAAAAAAGTAGGGCCGTACATGGTTACAAGAACGATGTCTAGTACGAATTCAGCTACATTAGCAACTCCATTTAAAATAAAAGGAGTAAATTATTCTATTAGTTCAGCATGCTCAACTAGTAGCCATTGTATTGGAAATGCAACAGAGTTAATTCAATTTGGCAAACAAGATATAGTTTTTGCTGGAGGGGGGGAGGAATTGCATTGGTCCTTATCAGTTTTATTTGATGCTATGGGTGCTTTATCATCAAAATATAATGATCAACCAACCTTAGCCTCAAGAGCATACGATAAAGATAGAGATGGATTTGTGATTGCTGGTGGAGGAGGTGTTTTAGTGCTCGAAGAATTAGAACATGCAAAATCAAGAGGTGCTAAAATATATGCGGAAATAATTGGTTACGGAGCTACTTCTGATGGTTATGATATGGTTCAACCATCTGGAGAAGGGGCAATAAGGTGTATGAAAAATGCATTAATTAATACTGATACAGTTGATTATGTGAACACACATGGGACAAGTACAAAAGTAGGAGACACTAAAGAACTTGAAGCTATAAAAGAAACTTTTGGATCATCGATTCCTTTTTTGAGTTCAACAAAATCTTTAACTGGTCATTCACTAGGCGCTACAGGTGTTCAAGAAGCAATATATTGCTTAATAATGATGAAAAATAACTTTATAGCAGGTTCAGCAAATATTTTTGAATTAGATGAAGGGGCAAAAAATATGAACATTGTTAAAAGTACAAAAACAAATGTAAGTATAAATACAGCTATGTCCAATAGTTTTGGATTTGGGGGCACAAACTCAACTTTAGTTTTTTCTAAAATTTAATATGCTTCAAAATAAAAAAGGTTTGGTTTTTGGTATTGCTAATGATCACTCTATTGCTTGGGGTATAGCAAAAAGTTTAAGCGATCAGGGAGCAGAACTAGCACTAACTTATCAAAATGAAATTTTGTATAAGAGAATCGAGCCTCTTGCAAAAACAATCAATACAAAATTATTGCTACCTTGTGATGTTACTAAAATTGAAGAAGTGGATGAATGTTTTAATAAAATATTAAAAACTTGGGGTAAAATTGATTTTGTTATACATGCTATAGCATATTCAAATAAAGAAGAACTAGCTGGGCGCTACATAGATACTTCTCTTGAAAATTTTAATAAAACTCTAAACATATCCTGTTTTTCACTAACGCAAATAGCAAAGAGAAGTATAAGTTTGATGAAAGAGGGTGGAAGTATAGTAACCTTAAGTTTCTATGGAGGTGAAAAAGTTATTCCAAATTATAATGTAATGGGTGTAGCCAAAGCAGCCTTGGAAACAAGTGTCAAATATTTAAGTATAGATCTTGGAACTAAAAAGATTAGAATAAATGCTATTTCTGCTGGACCAATGAGAACATTGTCGGGTGCGGCAATTAAAAATTCTAGAGAAATATTTAATTTTACAAAAAACAATTCTCCATTAAACAGAAATGCAGATTTAAGTGAAATAGGAAATTCAGCTGTTTACTTAGTTAGTGATTTATCTTCGGCTGTAACTGGAGAAGTCTTATATGTTGATTGCGGATATAATATAATTGGAATACCAAAAAAAAATATTTAGATCTTAATTGTATCAGGCCTATCAGTAAAAATTGAATCTACACCTAAATCAAATAATTCTTTAGCTATTTTAATATTATTAATTGTATATGCAGTAATAATTAATTTATTTTTTTTTAAAAATTTTATTATTTCACTATTAATAATATTAAAATCTAATCCAATTGAAAAACATCTATATTTTTCACACATTATTAATATATCATCCATACTTGAAATATAATTATCAATTAACAAGCCACGATTTATATTGGGTAAATACTCAGATATTAACTTTAAAGATTCTATATGAAATGAAGTAAAATAATAGTTAGGTAGTTTTGGTTTTTTATTAATTAATTTTACAATATTCTTAACATTTTCTAATTCAAATTTTTTGTTCGGTTTAATCTCAATATTTAAGTTCATTTTTTTTTCATATAAAAAATCTAAGCATTCTGAAAGTGATGGAATTTTTTCATTAGCAAATTTTTTATCAAACCATTTTCCAGCATCTAGTTTGCGTAAATCTAAATAGTTGTGTTGATTACAAAATCCTACTCCATCAGTAGTTCTTTCCAAACTTTCATCGTGAAATAAAATTGGAACACTATCTTTAGAAATTTTTACATCAACTTCAACACAAGATAAATTTAAAGAACTTGCTTTTTTTAGACTTGATATTGTATTTTCAGGAGCCAACCCACATGCACCTCTGTGACCAATGATTTTAGGAAGTTTTAATTTTTGCAATATTTTATTTCTTATTTTTTATTCTTCTTCTAAAACTGCTTTCATCGATAGTTTAATTTTTCCTCTTCCATCAACATCCAACACTTTAACCTTTACTTCATCGCCTTCCTTTAAGACATCATCAACTTTCTCAACTCTTTCATTTTTTATTTGGCTAATATGAACCAAGCCATCTGTTTTTCCTAAAAAATTTACAAATGCACCAAATTCCATAATTTTAACAACTTTCCCATCATAAATTTTTCCAATTTCAGGCTCAGCAACTATATCTTTTACCCTCTTTATTGCAGCCTCTCCTGCTTTTGCGTCAACTGCAGCTATACTAACTATACCATCGTCATTAATTTCAATTTTAGCTCCAGTGGTTTCTTGAATTTCTCTAATCACTGCACCACCTTTACCTATTACATCTTTTATTTTTTCTTTATCAACTTTTAATGTTTTTATAGTAGGAGCGTGATCTGATATGCTTTCTCTATTTTTATCTATAGCTTTATTCATTTCATTTAAAATATGCATTCTACCATCTTTTGCTTGATCTAATGCTTTTTGCATAATTTCAGGAGTAATTCCTGTAATTTTTATATCCATTTGCAATGATGTAATTCCATTTTTAGTTCCTGCAACTTTAAAATCCATATCTCCTAAATGATCTTCATCACCTAGAATATCTGATAAAATGATATAATTATCTTTTTCTTTTATTAATCCCATTGCAATACCAGCAATTGCTCTCTCAATAGGAACTCCTGCATCCATCAATGATAAAGAAGTCCCACAAACTGTTGCCATAGAACTTGAACCATTTGATTCTGTTATTTCTGAAACTACTCTAAAAGTATAGGGAAACTTTTCAGAATTAGGTAGCATTGGATGAATAGCTCTCCATGCTAGTTTTCCATGCCCTATTTCCCTACGATTAGTAGATCCAATTCTTCCAACTTCTCCAACCGAATAAGGAGGAAAATTATAGTGTAACATAAAGTTTTCTTTATATTCTCCTTCTATAGCGTCAATTCTTTGTTCGTCTTGCCCTGTTCCAAGCGTAGTAACAACCAAAGCTTGGGTTTCTCCTCTAGTAAACAATGCTGATCCATGAGTCCTATCAAGAACGCCAACTTCACAATTTATTTGTCTTATCTCAGTTGTATCTCTTCCATCAATTCTTTTTTTATTTTTAATTAAATCACTTCTTACAACATCTTTTTCAATCATTTTAATAATATCACCTACAACAACTGTTGGGATAGTTTCACTGATATTATTTTCTAAAATTAAATTCCTAATTTTATCCAATTCATTAGATCTAGCTTGTTTTTCTTGAATTTTGTAAGCTTTTTCAAATTCATTTTTATAATCTTCTACAAGTTTTTTTTCTAAATTTTGAATTTCCGGATTTTTTTCATTAATTATCCATGGATCTTTAGCTGCCTTCTTTGCTAAATCTATTATGGCATCAATTACTGTTTTATAATTTTCTTGTCCTAAAATTACTGCATCTAACATTTCTTTTTCAGACAATTCTTTTGCTTCAGATTCTATCATTAAAACACCATTGCTAGTTCCTGCAATTACAATTTCTAGATCAGACTCTTTAATTTGTGATAAAGTTGGATTTACAATATAATCACCATTAACCATCCCTATTTTTACTGCTCCTATTGGTCCCATAAATGGAACGCCAGATAGAGTCAAAGCAGTACTAGCTGCAATCATAGCCACTATATCTGAGTCATTTTCTTTATCATGAGAAAGAACAGTACATATTACCTGGGTCTCATTTTTAAAATCCTTGTGAAATAATGGTCTAATTGGCCTATCAATTAATCTACTAATAAGAGTTTCTTTTTCCGTTGGTCTTCCTTCTCTTTTAAAAAACCCTCCGGGTATTTTGCCAACTGAATAAAATTTTTCTTGATAGTTAACAGTTAGAGGAAAAAAATCAGCTTCTGAATTATTTTCCTTACTAGCAGTAACATTAGCCATAACTGTAGTTTCTCCATAAGTCACAACAACTGAGGCACCTGCCTGCCTTGCTATTTTTCCTGTTTCAATTGTTAATTTTTTTCCACACCAATCTAATTCTTTTTTATTTATATTAAACATACATTAACCTTTCCTAATAACCTTCTAATAAATATATATATCTTTAACCTCTGATTCCGAGGTCTTTTATGATAGTTAGGTATTTTTCTTTATCTTTTTTAAATAAATACTTTAATAACCTTTTTCTTTTGCCAACCAAGACCATTAAACCTTTTCTTGTATGATGATCATGTTTGTGATTTTTCAAATGCTCTGTAAGACTTTTAATTCTTTCATTAAATATTGCTATTTGTACTTCGGGAGATCCCGTATCATTCTCACTATTAGCAAATTTTGAAATTAATTCTTTTTTTGTTTCTTTTATCGACATCTTTACTCCTTATATAAAACTTTTTTAGGTTTAAAAAAATTATTCTCTATATACCCAAGAGCTACCACTTCTTTGTTTTTCTGGGCATAAACTAAATTTTCAGTTTTGACTTCATTAGAAAAACTGTGCTCTAAATTAGAAATACTAATTTCTTTACCCTTCTGTATTTCTGATATTTCTCTATCGTTCACATTAAATGCAGGGATGTCGTCTAGCATTACTGTAGATTTAAAATATCCTTTAATTTCAGGGGACAAATGTCCTATTTTTAATAAATCGTCCAGTAAAATCGAGTTTTTTTCATTAAAAATTCCTACTTCTTGTCTTTTTAATGTTTTAATGTGCCCTCTAGTGCCTAACTTGATAGCAATATCTCTTGCAAAACTTCTTATATAAAATCCCTTTCCACAGGTTATTGAAAAAAGACTTTCACTTTTAGATATTGTCTTTAATAATTTTATTGCAAATATTTCAACCTTTCTATCTTTCAAGTCAAATTGAATTTTTTTTCTAGATAAATCATAAGCTCTATTACCTGAAATTTTTATGGCAGAAAATATTGGAGGTTTTTGAAGTATAGTACCTAAATAATTTGGCAATATTTTTTCAATTTCTTTTTTTTGAGGATAATTTTTTGAGAAATAAATTACCTCACCTTCAGAATCATCAGTGTTAGTTTGTTCTCCCCATTTTATTATAAATTGATATATTTTTTTCTTCTTTTCTATGAAATTAATAATTCTTGTAGTGCTTCCTATTGCGATAGGTAATATTCCTTCAGCTTTTGGATCTAGTGTTCCTGCATGTCCAATTTTTTTTAAATTGAATTTTTTTTTTATTTTTAATACTGCTTTTGATGAAGTTATATTTATTGGTTTGTATATATTCAACCAACCAGTATTAATTTTAGACATTTTATAAATCTTTTTTCACTCTTTCTTTTGAAAGTAAAGTATTGATTTTATCTGCTTCTATAAAAGTATCATCCAAAAAAAACATTATTTTTGGTGTAAATTTGGTTTTTATATTTATTGCTAATTCTTTTTGAAATACAAATTTATTTGAATTTAACACATCTATAATTTCATTAATTTTTTTTCCACCTAATGGCATAATAAAAATATTAGCTATTTTTAAATCCCTAGACATCTTAACCTTAGAAACTGTTATGGGATTATTCAAAAATAAAGGTTCATTCAATATATCTTTTTGAAAACAGCTGCTTATTATTTGTCTAACCATTTCCCCAACCCTTAGTTGTCTTTGGGATAAGTTGATGAAAGTATTTTTCATTTTTATTAAAGTTCTCTTGCTTCTTTCTGAATTAAAAATGTTTCTATAATATCACCTTTCTTTATATCATTATATTCTTCGATAGTTACGCCACATTCGTAGCCTTGTTGAACATCTTTCACTTCATCTTTAAATCTCTTTAGACTATCAATTTTTCCCTCATGTACTACAACGTTATCTCTTAAAATTCTAATTTTAGAATCTCTCTTTATAAACCCTTCTTTAACAAAACAACCTGCAACATTTCCAATTTTTGATATTTTAAATACCTCTCTTATCTCAACATTTCCTGTTATCTTTTCGCTAATATTTGGAGATAATAATCCGCCCATTAATTTTTTTACATCATCTATTAATTCATAAATTACTGAATAATACTTTAGATCAACCCCTTCTCTTTTCGCCATATCTCTTGCTTGTGGTATTGCTCTAACATTAAATCCGATTATAAATCCCTTGCTTGAATTAGCGAGCGCAACATCACTCTCGGTAATAGCCCCCACACCTTTAAAAATCACATCAGTTTTGACTTCATTTGTAGACAGTTTTTCTAAAGAAGAATCGATTGCGTCCGCTGATCCTTGAACATCTGCTTTAACTATAACAGGTAATTTTGAAATTTCTCCTGCTGCAATTTTTTCAAACATATTTTCAACATTTGATTTATTAATTGTAAGATTTTTTTTCTTTTCAGAAAGTCTATACTTTGCTATTTCTCTTGCTGTAAATTCAGAATTTACAACAATAAAATCATCTCCTGCTTCAGGATTATCGTTTAATCCTAAAATTTCTATAGGAGAACCTGGCAATGCAGTTTCTTCTTTTTCACCCTTGTCATTTCTTAAAGCTCTAATTTTACCCCATTCAGAACCTGATACAAAAACATCCCCTATTTTTAAAGTTCCTTTTTGTATTAAAATTGTTGCAACCGGGCCTCTTCCTTTTTCTAATCTAGACTCTAACACTACACCTCTAGATTTTCTATTAGGATTTGCTTTGAGATTTAAAATTTCAGCCTGTAATAATATTGCTTCTTGAAGTTTATCAATATTCATATTTTTTGTTGCTGAAACTTCTACATCTTGAACTTCGCCACTTAATTTTTCTACCACAATTTCATAGCTAAGTAATTCAGTTCTAACTTTTTCTGGATTTGCTCCTGGAGTATCAATTTTATTTATTGCAATAATGATTGGCACCTTAGCAGCTTTAGCGTGTGATATAGCTTCTTGAGTTTGAGGTTTTATTCCGTCATCAGCAGCAATAACTAATACAACTATATCAGTTGTTTTGGCTCCTCTTGCTCGAATATTAGTAAATGCTTCATGTCCAGGTGTATCAATAAATGTTATTTTTTTATCTTTTTCAGTAGTTATTTGATAAGCGCCAATATGTTGGGTTATTCCCCCTGCTTCCTTTGATGCTACATCACTTTTTCTTATTGAATCAAGAATACTAGTTTTACCATGATCTACATGCCCCATAATTGTTACCACTGGCGGTCTACTCTGCAATTCATCTTCAGGATCTTCAATATCTTCTATATCTTTTAAAACATCAATATCAGAAACTCGGTTTGATTTATGACCAAGTTCAGTTGCTACTAATTCAGCTGTGTCTCCCTCAATAGACTGGTTAGCTGTAACCATAATTCCCAATTTCATCAATTCTTTCACTACATCTGCAGTTTTTTCTGCCATTCTGTTAGCAAGATCTTGAACTGTAATAATTTCTGGAATAGTAACGTCTCTTGAAAGTTTTGTGTTATCTAAAGATTGTGTTTTGAGTTTTTCTCTCTCTCTAGCTCTTTTTATTTTTGCTAGACTTGGCAATTTGTCGTATTCTTGCTCTTCTTGTTGCAGAACTTTATTTACATCAAATTTACCTACTTTATCGTCTGGATTTAGGGTTCTCTTGATTTTTTTAGTATTAGTTTTTTTGTTATCAAATTTTTTTGTATCAATCTTCTTATGAACATCACTTTTAGTTAATATTGGAGCAGTAAATAACTTATTAAATTTTTTTCCTTTAATATTATTTTGGTTTGTTTCCTGTCTTTTTTCTGGACGCTTACTAAAAACCTGTCTTTTTGAAAAACTACTATCAGTTTTTGATGATGTTTTTTTCTTAAAAACTATTTGTATAGTTTTACTTTTTTTATTAGATGATTGTCTTTTAACCTGGTCAGGGCCTAAATTTTTTCTAAGCTGCAACCTTCCTTCACTTGAAAGTTTAAGTGGTTTTTTATCTTTTTTATTTTTGTCCAAAGCAGTCTACCTTTTATTATTTTTTTAAACATCAGATTTGTTTTCTTCTGAAAACCAGCTTTCTCTTGCTTTCATAATTAGTTTATTAGCTGTATCTTCATCTAAATCAAAATCTTTAAAGATTCCATCATTTTTATCTATTAATTCAGAAGTTGATAAATTAGCAAAATCATCAAGTGTTAAAATATTATTTTTTGCTAATCTAGCAATCATTTTAATATCCATTCCTTCAAAATTTTTTAATTTATCTTCCGTTTTTAAGTCTTCAACAATTTTTAAATTTTTTGACTCTTGATCATTTAAATAGTTTTTAGCTCTTTCATTAATTTCTAATGCTAAATCTTTATCAAATCCTTCTATTTTTTCGAGCTCATCAAGTTGTTGGTTTGCGATTTCTTCTATTGAAGAATAGCCCTCTGTAACTAGCAATTGAGCAATTATATCTTCTACATCTAATTCTTTCACAAACAAAGAGCTTCTTTGTTTAAATTCCTCTTGTCTTCTTTCAGTTTCTTCAGTTTCAGTTATAATATCTATTTCTAAATTTGTTAGCATTCCAGCTAATCGAACATTTTGACCTTTTCTTCCAATAGCTAAACTAAGTTGATCATCATTTATAACAACTTCTACTTTTTTAAGTTCTTCATTTAATATAATCTTTAAAACTTCAGCTGGCGATAAAGAACTCACTACAAATGTTGCATGATTTTCTGACCAAGGTACAATATCAATTTTTTCTCCCTGTAATTCGTTAACTACTGCTTGAACTCTAGAGCCTCTCATTCCTACACACGAGCCTACTGGATCAATAGTCGAATCATTTGTTTTTACTGCTATTTTTGCTCTAGAGCCTGGATCTCTTGCAACATTAATAATTTCAATAATACCATCATAAATTTCTGGAACTTCTTGATGAAACAATTTAGCTAAAAATTGAGGATGAGTTCTTGATAGAAAAATTTGAGAACCTTTAGCATCTTCTTTAACTTCAAAGATATAAGATCTTACTCTATCTCCATTTTTAAAATTTTCTCTAGGAATTATTTCTTCTCTTTTAATTATTGCCTCTGCTTTACCAAGATCAACTATAACATTTCCAAATTCCAATCTTTTTACAATTCCTACTACAATTTCACCTATCTTATCTTTATATTCATTATATTGTCTTGCTTTATCTGCTTCTCTAACTTTTTGAAATATTACTCCTTTAGCTATTTGCGCAGCTACACGTCCAAAATCAAATAATGGCAAATCATTTTTAATAAATTCTCCAATTTTTATTTCAGGATTAATTTTTTTTGCTTTTGTAAAGGTTATTTGATTTTCTTCTTCTTCCTCTATATTTATTTTTTCTACAACTGTTCTGTAGCTGCTTAAAGATATATTACCAGTGTCTCTATCAATTGAAACACGAATGTCTTTTGCTTGACCATATTTTGATTTTGCTACTTTTTTTAAAGCTTCTTCCATTGCTTCAAAAACAGTTGATTTTTCAATATTTTTATCTCTTGCAACTGTTTCTGCAACCTGTAACATATCTTCTCTAATAATTCTTGAATTCATTGTTTTGCTTTAATTAAATCTATAAAAAAAGGCGGGCAAGCCCACCTCAAATAATATATTTTCTTATTATTTTAAAAAGTTACTTATTTCAAGCATATCTTTTTTTTAAATATCATAAACTTAGGTTTTTGGCCAATTTTCATAGCTTTTAGATAATAAGACGTTTCAGGCATATCTTGAAATTTCGTATTCCAGTTATTAGGATTATCGTTGTGCCAATAAAATAAATCATTTTTTTGAAAATTAATTAGTATATTCAAAAAATAATTTTTATCGTCAGTAGCTATGTATACTTTTCCATTTTTTGCTAATAAAGAATAAATCTCATTAATAAAATTTTCATTTATTAATCTTCTTTTATTATGTCTTTTTTTTGGCCAAGGATCAGGAAATAAGATCCATATTTGATCAATAGAAAATTTTTTAATTTTTTTAAATAGATAAAAACAGCTTTTATCAAAAATTTTTACATTTTTAATTTTTTTATTTTCTAGTTTTTTAACTAAAGATGAATTACCATCAATATAAACTTCACAAGCGATAATAATTTTATCTTTATATAAATTAGATAATTTAATAATATTTTCACCATTCCCAGAGCCAATTTCTAGAATTATATCTTTATTATATTGTGACATTGAATCAATTAAATATTTATTAATTTTTTTATAATAATTCAAAAGAGATGGTTTTTTTATTTTCCCTTTTGTTCTTCCATAAGTCTTAGGAAATAAATTCATTTTCATTTTTTTTTACAATTTGAAAAATTACACAAACTATAAATGATATTATTAAAAATAGATAAAAGATTAAAAAATTCATTTGTGTATATTCTTTATTTTTTGTTGGTTTGATTTGTAAATTAACTTTATAAGAAATTTTTTCATTTAATTTTGTGGCATATAGAATCTTACCTTTTGGATCTACTACTGCACTAATACCATTATTTGAGACACGAATAAGATATTTATTATTTTCAACTGCTCTAACAATAGATTGATAAAAGTGCTGATATGGTCCTTGATATTTTCCAAACCAAGCATCATTAGTTATATTAATAATCAAGTCATTTTGATAATTATCTTTAGAAATTAACTTATTAAAGAAAATATTTTCAAAACAAATCGATGGAATAAAATAAATATCTTCATATAAAAGCATCGTTCTTTTTGATTTTCCTTTAGTAAATTCTGTACCTCCTAATATAAATTTTTTAATATATGGAAAATAATTTATCAAAGGAAAATATTCGCCAAAAGGTACCAAAACTTTCTTATCAAAATATTCGATGTTATTTTGAGTTATTTTAAAAAGTGTATTAAAATAAGAATTTAATTCTTGATCTTTTCTTATTCCACCTATTATTACAATTGTATTATCATCTAATTTTGAACTAATGAAACTAAGTATAGTTTGTTTAGATGAGATGATGTATGGAATTTCAGTTTCTGAAAATACTATTAATGTTTTTTTGAGATTATTTGAATTATTTTCAATAAATTCAAGAAGGTTATTCAGCCTGCTTTCCATTAAATTAGAATTCCATTTTTCATCTTGCGCAATATTGTTCTGATATATAATTATATCTAACTCATATGATTTTTTGTTTTGATCTATTTTTTCTGATGAATTACTTAAAAAATAAAGCGTGCTTATTATTGATAATATTATTAGTAAATAATAAATATTAAATTTTTTCTCCTTATTATTAAATATATTAATTAATAAAATGGGACTTAATAATATAACTATAGCTATATAAGAAACACCATATATACTTATATATTTTGAAACACTAAATAGATAAGGTTGATTAGACAAAATATACGCAAAAATATTCCATGGAAAACTCAAAAATAATTTTGTTCTCAATATTTCTAAAATTATAAATATTATTGGAAAAACTATTATTTGAATATTTTGATTTTTAAAAAATCTTAGTAAAACAAAAAATATTCCAAAATACAAAGAAGCGTAAATAATAAATAGATAAGATAAGAAAAATAAATTTTTTGTATTATCATCAACAAAGAAAGGATTTTTTAGCCAAAAAAATAATAAAAAATTTAACCCCAGTCCGTAAAAAAATCCTTCGACGAAACATGATCTAGTTGATTTTTTTAAATTAAGATAATTTATTTGATAAAATAAATACGGAAAGACTAAAAACCCAATAGGAAGAATAAAATAAGGTGGAAATAATAAAAATGTTAAACAGCCTAAGAAAAAAAATTTGAAATAATTTAACACTATTAAATAAGTAATACCTTCACTTCTTCAATTCTTCTTTGATTAACGCTAATAATTTCAAAAGATACTTGATCATTATAAATAAATTTTTCTCCTACTAAAGGTATTTTACCTGCCAAATAATAAATTAGTCCTCCCACACTATTTATTTCTTCCTTAATTTCATTATCTAAATTAATTTTTATGAGATTTTCTAATTCTTTCAAAGACAATGATGTATCAATTATAAATGTTTTGGAATTTATTTTTTTGATTTTAATTTCATTATCTTCAGCATCGTGTTCATCTTCAATTTCACCAACAATTTCTTCAACTAAATCTTCAATAGTTACTAATCCATCAACTCCGCCATGTTCATCAACCACTAAACCCAAATGTATTTTAGATTTTCTCATTCTTTTTAATAAATCTAAAACTGGTGACGAAGGTGCTACATAAAGAATATCTCTTATAATTTCTTTTATTTTAAAATCTTTTTTTTCTATGTTGGATATGATATCTTTAATATGTATCATACCCATAACATTATCTAAATTATCTTCAAAAATTGGCATTCTAGAGTGGGAATTATAATCAATTGTATCTAATATTTTTTGAAACGAATCTTTTATTGATATAGCTACAATGTCAGCTCTTGGAACCATGACATCTTCTACAGTCTTGTCATTAAGTTTTAATATGTTTCGTAAAAGTTCATTCTCGTCACTATCATCAATTGGTTTTTCAAAAGATTCTTTTAATTTATTTCCATTCTCAAAAATACTGCTTATAAAAGTATAAATTTCTTCCTTATTAATGTGGTCTTTTAAGAGTTTTTTAACTAACCACAATCTCCAACTATTTTTGCTTATTTCACTTTTTATTGATTTATTATTCATAAGATATAAAATTTATATATATGGGTTTCTTATATTAAATTTTTTCAAAATTAATATTTCTTTTTTTTTCATTTTTTGAAAATCTCTTTCATTTTCATGTTTATAATTATTTGTATGAAGCAATGAATGAATAACGATGTGTGTAAAATGTTCATAAAAATTTAGGTTTAGTTTTCTTGACTCTTCTTTAATTCTGTCTCCGGATATGGCAATATTTGAATATCTAATTTTTTGATTGTCATTGATTATGTGATAATTAGTAAAAGTTAATACATTTGTTGTTTTATTCGTATTTTTATATTTTTTATTTAATTTTTTTATATGTTTATCATCAGTTAATAAAAAAGTAATGTCATAATATTTACAGCTTTTATTAGTATAATATTTATAATCCTTTAATGCTAAATTAATAATACTTTTAGTATTTTTAACCCTTTTAGACCATATTCTTGAGTTACTAACAACAGAAAAATTGAATTTTTTATATATTTTATTACTCAATATATGCTTCAATTATTTTTTGTACTAGTTTATGCCTAACTACATCTTTAGCAGTCAATTTAATAAATTCTATATCATTTATACTACTTAATTTTTTTTGTGCATTTATTAATCCAGATTCATTTTTGTTTGTTAAGTCTATTTGTGTAATATCTCCTGCAATAACCATTTTGCTATTTTTACCCAATCTTGTTAAAAACATCTTCATTTGCACGGAAGATGTGTTTTGCGCCTCATCTAATATTATAAATGCATCATTTAATGTTCTACCTCTCATAAAAGCTATTGGTGCTATTTCAATTTCTCCTGATTGTATTTTTTTATCTACTAAATTAAAAGGCATCATCTCATATAAAGCATCATAAATTGGTCTAAGATAAGGATCAACTTTTTCTCTCATATCTCCAGGTAAAAAACCAAGTCTCTCCCCAGCCTCTACAGCAGGTCTTGATAAAATAATTTTTTTTACCAAACCTTTTTGAAGATCTGAAACAGCTTTAGCAACTGCAAGATAAGTTTTTCCAGTCCCTGCAGGCCCAACTACAAATATTATATCTTTTTCATTTAATGCTTTAAAATAGTTTTTTTGGTTTTCTGTTCGCGCATATATCTTTTTTTTTCTTGTTTCTATAAATAAATCTTTTTGCTCAATTGCTTCACCATTGTTTAAAATTATTACACTCTTTGCATCTTTTATTTTTTCATCATCAATTTCTTCACCATTTTTAATTTTATGATATAAATTTTTAAGTATTTGGTGGGTATCAATTATAGATTTTTTATCTCCTTTTATCTTAACTTTATTTCCTATCCTACTAATTGATACATCATTCATTTTTTCAATTAAAAGTAGATTTTCATCATATTGACCAAAAAGATTAATAAGTGCTAAATTATCTTCAAATTCAAATGAAATGGAATTTTTTTCTGCTTCTTGCTTAGACATATTATATAACCTCAGCGGATAATGCAAAATTAGTACTATTAATTATTTTGGTTTTTACTATTGATCCTATGATATTTGTATTACTATTCATAAATACACTTTGGTTATATATACTTCTTCCAACGAATTGATTTGAGTTTCTACCTTTTTTTTCAATTAATACATTTAATTTTTTCCCAACAAATAATTTATTGTAATCGTCTTGCTGTTTTTTTAATAAAGTTTGCAAAGCAAGCAATCGGGCTTTTTTTATTAAAAGATTGTTATTATCTTTTATTTCTGTAGCAGGAGTTCCAGGTCTAGGACTATATATAAAAGAATATGCTATTGAAAATTTTATTTTATTGATTAACGACATTGTTTTATCAAAATCATCATCAGTTTCACCTGGAAAACCGACAATAAAATCTGAAGAGATAGCAATATCATCTCTATAAGATTTGATTGCATCTATAGTGTGCTCATACTCTTCAACTGAGTATTTTCTATTCATCTTTTTTAATATTTTATTTGAACCAGATTGGATTGGAAGGTGTAAAAAAGGCATTAATTTAGAATTATCTTTATGGCATTTAATTAGATTGATATTCATATCCTTTGGATGTGAGGTCATATATCTTATTCTTTTAATATCATTAATCTCAGAAATCTTATTAATCAAATAATCTAGTTTTCTTTCAATTTTATTAATATCGTATCCATGATAGGCATTGACATTTTGACCTAGCAAAGTAATTTCTTTTACTCCTGATTTTGCGTATTTTTTAATCTCCTTAATTATATCTTCAATAGGTCTTGAATATTCATACCCTCTTGTATAGGGAACTACACAAAAAGTACAAAATTTGTCGCAACCTTCTTGAACAGTAATGAAAGCGGTAGAAGAATTGTTTTTTTCATAATTTAGATTATCAAATTTTAGATTTGATTCAAAATCAGTATTAACAATTTTATTTTTTTCACTATCTATTTTTTTTAAAATATTTGGAAGATTTTGATAACTTTGTGGACCTACAACTGCATTTACAATGGGTGATCTATTTAAAATCTCTTGACCTTCAGCTTGTGCTACGCAGCCAGCAACAATAAGTTTGCATTTTGGATTTTTTTCAATTACTTGTTTTTTAATTCTACCTATATCTGAGTAAACCTTTTCTGATGCCTTGTCTCTTATGTGACACGTGTTTAAAATAATTAAATCTGCTTTAGATTTGTCATTAACCATCTCATACCCTAAAGGTTTGGTTAAATCATACATTCTTTCTGAATCATAAACATTCATCTGACATCCATATGACTTTATAAAAATCTTTTTTTTCATAAATACTTATGTTCTTTTTTCCAATTTATATAATAGAGCATCTTCTTTTTTATTATTATTTAATGTATAATATTTTTTTCTCAAGGATATATATTTAAATCCACAATTTTCATAAAAAGATTTTGCTTTTCTATTTTTTGCTGAAAATTCTAAGTAAATACTAGATAGATTGAAGTATTTTTTTTGATTAATAATATAGCTTATCAAAGCTGTTCCTATTCCCTTTCTTCTAAATTTTTTTTCCACACAAATAAGTAATATTTCATTTTCAAAAATATCGTTTATTTTAATATAATTAGAAATAATAAAAGCGCATAATTTTTTTTTTTGAAAATAGCCTAAAGATATATATTTGGGATTATGAATATAATTAGATATTGATTTTTGAGACCATCCATTTAAGTTTTTAATTTTATTTAAATTATATTCGTTTGATATCAGTTTATAACAATGAATGATGTTATTAGCTTTTAATTTAAGAATGTTTTTTTTTAAAATTTTCAATATTTTAATTAATATAATATGGTTCTATAATTTTTTTTTCTAATTTAAATTTCGAAATATCATGATTTATTATAATTTCATTTATTTGTTTATATACGACTTTTGAATAATTTAATTGCAAATTTTTGACCTTTTCATTTGAGATTAACAATACATTTTTTTTATTATTTTGTAATTCCAAAATATCATTTATTTTTTTTGGCTTATAAATATATTGATCCTTTTTATCAAAAACACCTAAAAAATTTTGATTATTACTAGACTGAACAAAAGTGTGTATTTCTTCAAAATCATATTTTATTCTAGAAAATCTTAAAAGAATTTCAAAGGCATTAATTCCATAAACTTTTACATTTAATGCAAGACCAAGACCTATTGCTGTTGAGATGCCGATCCTAAGACCGGTAAAAGAACCGGGGCCTGTGCAGACTATGATTTTACTTATTTTTTTTAAACTATATTTTTTTTCAAATATTTTAATAATTTTTTGAATTATTTTTTCACTTATTTGACCCTTATTATTATGTAGAATTTTTGAAGAATTAGTAATATTATCTGACTTTAAAATTATTCTTGAACAATTAGATATGGTATCAATTAGAAGTAACATGTTAAAAAATATTAATAAAATATATCTTCAAAAAAGTAAAAAATTTATTTTTATTATATTGTTGTTAAATTTAATTGCAACAATATCAATTGCTGAAAATGTCACAAATTCAGCAGTAGTTTATATGTATCATAGGTTTGGAGAACCGGATAATCCATCTACAAACATCTCTTTAGAACAATTTAAAAAACAACTAGAAGAGTTAAGTAAACCTAAATACAATGTGGTTAAACTTGAATATATTATTGATTCAATTATTACACAAACGCAGTTACCTACAAATACCATTGCTATTAGTATAGATGACGGACATAATTCAATAATAAAAAAAGCTTGGCCATTACTTAAAGAATATAATTTTCCAGTTACATTGTTTATATCTACAGACTCTATAGACTCAAAATACAAAAATTATTTGACTTGGGATGAAATTAGAGCTTTAAAAAAAGAAGGGGTTGATATAGGTGCGCATACTAAAACTCACCCTCATTTACACACAATGAGTGTGAGTGAAATAAAAGAAGAAATAGAATACTCTAATAAAAGATATCTTAGTGAACTAGGGGAAATGCCAAAACTATTTGCATATCCTTTTGGTGAGGCAAATTCCCAAGTAATAAAAATTATTCAAGATTATAAGTTTAAAGCTGCTTTTGGACAACACTCTGGAGTTATTAATGAAACATCTGATTTAAATTACCTTCCTCGCTTTTCAATAAATGAAAAATATGGAAGTATTGATAGAATTAAATTCAGTGGAAATGCAAAGGGGCTTGGTATTTATGATTTAACCCCAATTGACCCAGAATTTTCAGAAAATCCTCCTTTTATAGGTTTCTCTTTATTAGATAAATCATTATCAAAATCATTAAACTGTTTTATATTTGATGGAAGTGGCAATATAGAAAGCGAAATTTATAACTTTGAGGAAAGAATAGAAATTAGATTACAAAGAAAAATAAAAGAAGGGCGAGTAAGAATGAATTGCACTGCAAAAGATAATCAAAATAACTGGAGATGGTTTGGGCATCAATTTATAATGCCTAATTATCTAGACTAATGAATTATTAATTATTAATTTTACATCATCAAAAATATAAAGCTCATTTTTTTCAATTATTAATTGAAGTATTTCTGTATAATTATTTAGTTCAGCATATGATGATAATTCATGGACCAATACAATAGGATCTAGTGATCTATTATTTTGTCTATATTGAAATCTTTTTTCTCTAAAAGATTTATAAGCTTTATGTGTATTGATGTTTTTCATATAAGATTTAACACTATCTTTAAGGTTAACAAATGATTTAACATAATGATCTTCACCCACTTGTCTTTCTTTAGGAATTAATCCATTGGAATTATTAAATGTCCATTGGCCAAATAGTGCGTTGCCTTCTATGGCAAATCTTGAAGTTCCCCAACCACTTTCCTTAGCTGCTTGAGCAATTGCAATTGAGTTTGGAATTATATCTATATTTATTAATAAATTTTTAGCAATTTCAATTTTATTAATTTGTGAAATTTTTATTGAGTTTTCTAAAGCTAAATTAATTAACCATCTATGTTCTTTTAAAGTAAGGGTCTGATCCTGACTTAATTTATCATATAATTTTTTTAACCTGCTTCTTTTTAATTTAAGATCTCTATTAACCTCAACAATTAATGGCAAAACTATTGATATAAATAGTTTTTTCTTTTGCTCCGTATCTCTAATGTATGAAATATCTTCAGGAAGTTCATTTACAAAAAAACCAGGAATTTTTTTATTAAAAATAACTTTTTCTAGGCTGTAATTATTTTGATCCATCTTATTTATTAATAGCGCTACTTCATTATTATTTATATTTACTTTTTCTTTATTTTTTTTCACCCAAGAAAAATCTTTTAAATCAGATTTTAGTTTGGAAATATCATATATTTTATCAATGTTTTTATCCCTATTTTTAATATTGATATCTTGTGAAATTTCCTCAATATTTATTTCAGAGATTTTTATTGTATTATATTTTTCTGTTCCAATAAAAAAAAAGTAAATTGAAGATAATAACAATATTCCAAAAAAAAATATCCTAGGAAGTCTATTTATTAAAGTAATATTATCCAATTGGCCTTACCTCAGTTACTTCTGGCACATAATGTTTAAGCATATTCTCAATTCCATTTTTTAAAGTTGCCATAGAACTTGGGCATCCAGCACACGAGCCTTGCATATGTAAATAAACAATGCCATTTTCATAGTTTTCAAAAACAATGTCTCCGCCATCCATCGCAACTGCGGGTCTTACTCTTGTCTCAATCAGTTCTTTAATTTGTTTTACTATTTCTGAATCTAAATTTTTTGAATCTTTTAATTCATTATTTTTTTTATTTTCCTTAATTATAATACTATCATTTGATGAATAGTGATCTGTAATCGCACCAAGTATCATGGGTTTAATTAAATCCCATTCTGAATCTTGATTTTTAGTTATAGTTATAAAATCAGCTCCAAAAAAAACACCTTCAACCCCATCGACTTTAAACAGACGTTTTGCAAAAGGAGAATTCAAAGTTTTTTCTTTGCTTGGAAAAAAAGCTGTTCCTTTTTCCATAACTACACGCCCAGGTATAAACTTTAGGGTCATTGGATTAGGTGTAATTTCAGTTTGTATAAACATTTGTATTCTTATTATATAGTTAATTTATAATATTTCGTATGACTAAAATATGAATATAATTAAAAATTATGTAAAAAAACCTTAATTATCTGTTTAAAAAGCCGATTTTTTCATATACTTCTTTAATAACTGGTCTAGCAAGAGAACTTGCTCTTTCAGCACCTTTTTCCAAAATTGAATCAAGGTATTTTCCATCTGAAATTAGTTTTTTCATCTCTTTATTTATTGGCACTAAAACTGATATTAATGAGTCAGCTAATTTTTTCTTAAAATTTGACAGTTCAGTATTTGCAAAATCTTTTATTACATCATCTATTTCCATTTCATTAATTGAAGCATAAATATGCATCAAATTAAAAACTTCTTTTCTCTTTTCAGCACTTGCCTTGTTATCAGGAAATACTTCAGCGTCTGTTTTAGCTTTTTTTATTTTAAGACTTATTTCTTCTTCGCTGTCACTTAACATAACTCTTGAATAGTCTGACACATCTGATTTACTCATCTTTTTAGAGGCGTCCCTCAAACTCATAACTCTTGCAGATTTTTTAAATATTAATGGTTCAATTAAGGGAAAAACATCATCACTGTAATCATGATTAAATTTTTGCGCAATATCTCTACATAGCTCCAAATGTTGTTTTTGATCTTCGCCCACTGGAACATGGGTTGCTTTGTATATTAAAATATCTGCCGCCATTAAAGTTGGGTAACCAAACAATCCAACACTTACATTTTCCTTATCTTTGCCAGCCTTGTCTTTAAATTGAGTCATTCTGTTAAGCCATCCCATTCTTGCAACGCAGTTGAAAATCCATGCAAGTTGAGTATGCTCATGAACTTGGGATTGATTAAAAATAATATTTTTGTCTGGGTTCAAACCTGATGCTATGAAAGCCGCCGCAACTTCTCTTGTTTGTTCTTTGAGTTTTTGTGGCTCCTGCCATACTGTAATCGCGTGAAGATCAACTATACAATATAAACATTCATATTCTTCCTGAAGTGCTACAAAATTTTTTATCGCTCCTAAATAATTGCCAAGATGCAAGTTACCACTAGGTTGAACTCCGGATAGTATTCTTTTTTTAAACATTATCTATTTTTTCATATTTTTTTGAATTTCTTCTATTGTATAAATTTTTAACATAAAAATCATAATTCCAAAAATAATAATGGCAATTAATATCGTTATTAATAATAATAAAATGCTGAGTATATAGTTCGTCGTAGTTATTTGTAAAAAAAATAAATTTTTCAATAATAAAACCACAATAAACATTATAAAACTTGAAATAATTATTTTCAAAAAATTTATTTTTATTTGTTTATCAAAAGAAATATACCCCCTTTTCGATAAAATGATGTAAAGTAGAATAACATTAAACCATGAAGCTATCGCTGTAGCTAGGGCAATGCCTAATTCTCTATATGAACCGATTAAGATTAAAGAGATAATAATGTTAATTAAAACACAGAAAAGAGTAATATAAAAAGGCGTCTTTGTATCTTCTCTGGAATAAAAACTTGGATTTAAAACTTTGATTAATATATAGGCGGGAAGTCCAAGAGCAAAAAGAGATAATGCTCTACTGGTAAAAAAAGTATCTGCACTTACAAATGCGCCGCGCTCAAACAAAATTTTGATAATTGGTTCAGCAAGGATATATAGACCAATAGCGGATGGAATTGAAATCAATAGTGCAAATTCTATAGATCTGTTTTGTATTGAAATAATTTTTTTAATATCCGCATTCTCTTTAATTAATTTAGAAAGGGTTGGAAGAAGCGCAATGCCCAAAGCGATACCAAATATGCCTAATGGGAGTTGAGTGATCCTGTCCGCATAATACAAATGACTTATTGACCCTGTAGGCAAAAAGGAAGCTATGATTGTCCCTACAATTATGTTTAATTGTATTGCTGCTCCGCCTAACACTCCTGGAAAAAAAAGTTTAAAAAATTTAATAATATTATTGTCTATTTTTGGTAAAACCAATGTAGGAGTTATTTGAATCTTATATATTGCAAAATACATCATACCGACTTGGACTACACCACCCAAAAGAACGCCATAAGACAAAGCATGTGCTGGGGTTATGACAAAAGGTGTCAAAAATATTAAGCTACCTATGAAAGCAATATTCAATAACGCGGGGGCAAAGGCACCAAAGGCGAATTTATTATAAGTATTGGTTATTGATGTAAATTGAGCAACTAAAGCAACAAATAATAAATAAGGAAAAATAATTCTTCCAAAATGAACCGCCAAATTGAATGTCTCCTCATCTCCCACAAAACCAGGAGCAAGAACTAAAATGACCTGGGGCATGATAAAATGAAAAATAATTGCAATTAATAATATAGAAAAAATTAATATCGACATTGTTTGATTAATGAAATTTAATGCATCTTTGTTTTTTTCTTTTTGATGAACTAATCCGGAGTACACCGGTATGAATGCAGCACTAAATGCACCTTCTGCAAAAACACGTCTAAAATAATTTGGAATTCTAAACGCAACAAAAAAAGCATCTGCAACTAATGTCGAGCCCAAATATGAAGCGATAAATATGTCTCTAATGAAACCTAAGATTCTACTGATCAAAGTATAAAAACTAACTGTAAAAACTGATTTAAACAAACTACCTTACTTTCTTTTGATAAGTATTATACATTTGATCAAACACTATACAAATAAGGTTTTATTATGAAGTTTAGATTTTTCTAATAATATATTGCTGAAAATATACATTTTTCTTTATTTCTATATAATTTATAATTTCCCTTTTAATATAAAGTTTTGAATAGAGTCTTTGAGAGTGATTGTTAAGTATTATCTATTATTGGATATAGACGAATCAACTATTTTATATATTAAAGATACTTATAATTTATAACATAATTTTAACTGTTTAGATAAAAAAATTATTCTATGACTTTAACAATGCTCTTTACAATAATTGGATTTGGACTAGCTGCTTATTCAGTTATAGCTAATGACTCTGTTCAAACACTTGGAACTTTCATGGCTTCAAATCAAAGATTTAAATGGTATCTATTAGCATCTGCTGCAAGTATAGTTTTAACTTTTACACTAGTTTATGGTTGGTACATTAATGATGGTGATATTTCTTATGGTAGATTAAATAAAATACCCTACCAAACCATTCAATGGTATCATGCTGCTGCGCCATTAGTTTTAGTTTTATTAACAAGATTTGGTATACCTGTATCCACAACTTTCTTAGTATTATCTGCTTTTGCTTCAACAGTAGTTTTAGAAAAAGTTTTGATGAAATCAGTTGTTGGATATGGATTAGCAGCTTTCATTTCTTATACTTTATGGATAATGATCAGTAAATTTATTAATGAAAAATTTGATAAGGTTCCAGATAGTCAACGTAAAGCATGGGTGGTTGGTCAATGGTTAACAACAGGTTTTCTATGGTACACCTGGTTAAGTCATGATGTGGCAAATATTGCTGTTTTTTTACCAAGGCAAGTTCCTCCGTTATTATTGTGTGTATGTATCGTTTTGTTATCCGTGCTACTTTTTTATATTTTCTGGGAAAGAGGAGGAAAAATTCAAAAAATTGTGTACTCTAAAACTGGAACCAGATACACCAGATCGGCTACTATAATTGACTTAGTTTATGCAATAATTCTATTATATTTTAAACAATATAATGACATACCAATGTCAACTACTTGGGTATTTGTTGGAATATTATGTGGAAGAGAACTTGCGATTGCCACAATGAATAAAGAATATAAATTGAGATATGTTTTTCCAATCATAGGTAAGGATTTTTTAAAGATGATATTTGGTTTATCTGTTTCTATTGGAATCGTGCTAAGTATTCACTATATTTTGATACCAAATGGATTTTAATTATAATTTTCTATTTTTATTTTTAAAAAATTAATTTATTGATTAACTAATATGAAAAAAATTGGCTTTACAGGTAAATGTCCTAACGGGGACATAGCGAGCTTAGCTAGTCAAATTGCAAGAATGAAAGAAGTAGGAATCGATTCTTTGGAAGTGCCTATTTATGAAACTGATGTTATTTGCGGAAAAAAAATTAATCAACCAGAGTTAATAATTTTAAAAGAAACACTAAATGATAAAGGGTTTAGTTATACTGTTCATGGAGAATTAAGTGTCAACTTATTAGATAGCGAAAATTTTGAAAGTCACAAGGAAGTTTTAAAAAGAGACATAGAAGTCTCAGGGGAAATCAATGCGACTCACCTTGTTACTCATTATGGTCAGACAACCAATAGGGTATACGAAGATAAAAAAAAGTACGAATCGCTTTTAAAAAAACAACAAGAGTGTTACGCAGAACTGGGGCAATATGCAAAAGATCACGGGGTTGTTTTAGCAATCGAAAATCTTTTTCCATTCGAATTAGAAAATTACGCGCCACTTCCAAGTGAAATTGCAAAAACACTTGGGGAGATTAATCACCCTAATATTAAATGCTGCTTGGATATATCCCACGGCTATATTAATTGTACTTTTCGGAATGTTCATTTTTTTGATGAAATCAATGCAATTGCTCCTTTTTCAGAACACATACATATGCATGACTCATTTGGATTAATTGAAAGAATGTGGACATATATTAAAGCAGAAAATACTTCATATGGCCAAGGAGACCTTCATCTCCCGCTTGGTTGGGGTGACATACCGTTTGAAAAAATATTTGGTGAAATCCAGTTTCCTCAAAATTTAAATTTAAACTTTGAACTGCCGGAGAGGTACTTAAAATATTTTTTAGAAAATCTTGAAAAAGCAAAAAAATTTCTCACTTTACAGGAAAAACTTTAGTTTTTTTTAATTTTTCTCCAATGCTCTTTTGCTAAGATGAATCCGACGCAATTTTTACTTTTACATCTGCATTTATGTTCCGTGTAGTCTGTATCATATGCATAACCATAATTATAAGAAAGCTCTTCGCCTTTTTTGATATTTTTGATTGATACTATCCATATTTTATTATTAATGATTTCTACTTCACAGTTTGGGTCGCATGAATGATTGATGTAACGAGCATTGTTATATTTATAATTGCCATCTATATCAAAACGTGAATTCAGCTCAAAGACATACACCATTCCATTTTTTTTATCTTTATTAGCTTTTGCTATTTGTTTATCTGCTCTGCGATCTCCTTCTTTTCTTGATACCTTGGCTCCTATGTATTCAATAATTTTTTTTTTCTTCGCAATATCATTTTTCGCAAATAAGCCAGTGCCATGCACTTTTGATATTTTTTTACGCCATTCTTTTTGCATTATAATTTTTTTAAATTATGGATTTTCCTAACAAATTAATAAAATATATAGAGTTTATTACATTTTTATTACAGATTTTAAAAGATTTATTATATAGGCATATATTATAATGTTTGGATTAAAATCAAAATCACTTTTCAGTCAATCTAAAGAGTTAGAAAGGCAAATTGATGAATTTGTTAATACAGTATCTGAAGTAGGTTTAATTTTTAAAAAAGCAATTCGTGATTATTTATCAAATGGTTCAGGGAATAATTTTGATAAAATGGTAGAGCAGGTAAGCTCAATGGAAAGTAAGGCTGATAAGATTAAAAAAGAGGTGGAAACCGCTTTATATGAAGACACCTTAATTCCTGATGCAAGAAGTGATGTATTGAGACTATTGGAACATCTAGATGAAATTATTGGGCTTATTCAGGGGAATTGTTACAGGTTTTCAATTCAAAAACCAGCCTTTCCTAAAGATTTTCATAATGATTTAATTAATTTAACTGATGTTGTAATTGATAGCGCCGAATCATTATGTATATCTGTTAGATCATTTTTTCGAGATATTAAAACTGTGCGTGACAATGCGCACAAAGTTACTTTTTATGAAAAGGAATCAGATAAACAAACTTCTGATCTGCAACGAAAAATATTCAAATCTGACCTAACTCTTGATCAAAAAATGCATCTCCGATACTTTGTTGAAAAAATAGATCAGATAGCCGATCAAGCGGAAGACATTGCGGACGAATTACAAATTTATTCAATTAAAAGATCAATATAAAAAATATTATGGACCTACTGACAATTATTTTTCTAACAGGTGGATTGTTTCTAGGTTGGTCTCTAGGTGCAAATGATGCAGCAAATGTTTTTGGCACTGCAGTGGGTACGCGAATGGTACGATTTAAGACAGCTGCTATTGTTTGTAGTTTATTTGTTATATTGGGTGCAATTATAAGTGGGTCGGGCACAACTGAGACATTGAGCAAGCTTGGTTCTATTAATGCACTTCCTGGAGCTTTTGCGGCGTGTGTAGCTGCTGGCTTATCAGTATATATAATGACCAAATTTGGATTACCTGTATCTACCACACAAGCGATTGTTGGCGCAATAGTTGGGTGGAATTTATACACTGGATCCTCAACCAATATAAAAGTGTTAATTACCATTCTAAGTACATGGATACTATGTCCAATCATCGCTGGGCTCATCGCGATGTTTTTTTATACTGTGACAAAAAAATTATTGAATAATAGTAAATTACATATTCTCCGCGTTGACGCATATACCAGAACAGCACTTTTGTTAGCTGGCGCATTTGGAGCCTATAGTTTGGGTGCAAACAATATTGCGAATGTAATGGGAGTATTTGTACCTATAGCACCCTTTTCTGATATTAATCTGATAAACTTATTTACATTTTCTTCAAAGGAACAGTTGTTTCTTTTAGGTGGGCTGGCAATTGCAGTCGGTGTATTTACATACTCTAAAAAAGTTATGTATACAGTGGGGAATGACTTATTAAAAATGTCTCCTGTTGCTGCCTTTATAGTTGTAATTTCTCATTCAATTGTCTTATTTTTGTTTGCATCACAAGGAATAAGTAGTTTTCTCCAATCCCTGAATTTGCCATCCATCCCTCTTGTTCCCGTCTCTAGCTCTCAAGCAGTTATAGGAGCAGTAATAGGTATTGGATTATTAAAAGGTGGAAAAGAAGTTCAATGGTCAATCGCAGGTCGAATTTCTTTAGGATGGGTTGTGTTGCCAGTTATTGCTGCTTTTGTCGCTATAATTATATTATTCATTTTAGAAAACATATTTGGCGCTGGAATTAAAATTTAACAATTAATTTATTTGCTATAAGATAATATAAAGTCTTCTTGTTTTTTTGTCTCTATCGCACCTTTTCTATTTTTTCTAACAATCTCTATTGCTTTCTTATTATTCTCACCAAACTCCATTAAAAGAATAGCAGCTATGGTTCCTGAACGTCCCTTTCCTCCCATACAATGCAAAACAATATTTTTTCCATCTATTAAATCATTTTTTAATAATGCTTTTGTTATTTGCCATTTATCAACAAATTTATGATCAGGAGCTTTTAAATCTTCAATTGGCAAATGTATCCACTTCAAATTCTTAGAATAGATCGTACGTACAAAAAATTTTTTATCACACAGTTTGTTCAATTCAATATCTTCAACTAAACTAACTACTGTACTGCAATTTTGAGAAAAAAAATTATTTAACTCATTTAAAAATATACTTTCCACAAATGAAATTTGTTCACCGTTTCTCCCAGGAAAACAGGTTAAAAAAATCTTACCCTTCACTTCTTTTGGTTGAACATAGTCATAAGATTTGATCTCCATGGTTTTGTTAATTTAATTATTTAATCTAATTTAGTATCGATTATGTTGTATCGCCACGCTTGTGTTTTTCGCAGTACTTTTTTTGTAATGATTGTATGAGTTAATCGAACTGCAACTGAGACATAAACTATTAACATAGCCATTGCTGCAGCCTTAGCCACTTCTCCCTGTTCATCCAAGTGAATAGCGGAGACTGACGCTAAGGTAGTGTCATAAGAATAAAGAAAAATCACTCCTGACACCGTCGTCATAGCGTTGACAAATAAATAAATTGAAATATCAAAAATTGGTGGCAAACAAACGGGTAACGTGACTCTCCAAAACATTTTATAAATAGGAATTTTCAATGACAGTGAAACGGATTCAAATTCTTTATCCATTTGTTTCAAAGCTGTAACAGCGGTTAAATGAGATACGGTATAAAAATGAACTATTGTATTAACGACCAAAATAATCATAGTTGCATAAATAAAGTTTAATGGATTGTCTTTTGCATTAAAGAAAAAGATATAAGCCAAACCCAACACAAGCCCCGGCACAGCCATAGGCATAAGAGCAAAAAATTGAACAAGGTTCCGCATTCCATCATTTATTCTTAATTTTTCAATCAAATATGAACCTACAAAAATAATGATAGTTCCAAAAATTGCTGTATAAAAAGCAAGTCGAACTGAATTATAAAATGAATCCCATCCAAGTCCAGCTACTTCAAAGTTATAATTTTTTAGTGTGAAGTTTAAATTATAAGGCCAAAATTTAACTATTGCACCGTATTGAGCCATACCAATCATCAATATAATAATTAATGCCAATAAAGAACAAAAGGCGAGCATAATCATATCAACCTTAAAATGTTTTTTTGGTTTAAAAACTACTGATCTCGAAGTGAGTAATGAAATTTGTTTTTTTCTTGAATAACGATCGATAAAAAAAGCTATCATGGCAGGAACTAATAAAACCATAGAGATCACAGCTCCCATTTGGAAATTTTGCATACCTACAACTTCTTTATAAATGTCAGTAGCGAGCACATTATAATTTCCTCCTATAACTTTTGGGACTCCAAAATCAGTAAAAACTTGCGTAAAAATAACGAAGGCAGTACTTATAATTCCATATCTAGCGCCAGGAATAGTAATTGTAAAAAATGCTCTCAGTTTAGAAGTTTTTAAAACTTCTGCAGCTTCATATAGACGTGAGTCAGATAACGATAAAGATGTCGTTAATATTATAAGCGCATGTGGGAAGGTCCAATAAACAGAAGCCATAATTATACCAATTGGACCATATATGGATTTTCCCAATAACATTTCTTTCAAAACACCTTGATTCCCAAACCAATATACAAGGGCTATTGCTGCAAGAATTGAAGGACTGAGTAATGGTATTAAGGCTATCAACTTAAAAAATCCTTTGAAAGGCATGCAAGTTCTTGTCAGAGCATAAGAAAACAAAAATGCCAGTACAACCACAATTATTGTTGAGCTAATTGCAACAAACAAACTATTATAAAGTGATTGAAATAAGGCAGGTTCTTGAAGGTACAAGTTATAGTTTGCAAGTCCAATAAAATCCCCGTCTTTGTTTTCTAGGCTCTTTGAGATCAATGCTCCTAAAGGTAGAACTAAAAATAATAAGAAAAGAATTATATAAGAAACCAACATAAACTGTCCCACTCTATCACTGGAATCTTTTCCTCGACGAATATTAGCGAAATTAAAAAAATTCATATCATTAATAAATTAAACTGGATAAACTCTTACGTCTTCTTTAGAAAAATATAAATCTATCTCTTGATTAATATTTAATTTGGTTTTTCTGGCATTTGAACTTGGAATATCTACCATAATTAAATCACCCGTAAGATTTTTAGATTCAAAATAAACTCTTTGAAAAGAACCCAAAAATTCTATTTCTTTTATTGTAGCTGGTAAGATATTGTCATCAGGGTTTTCTTTTTTAATTTGTATATCTTCTGGCCTAATTGCAATTTGCACAGAGTCATTCTGTTTAAAATTCACTGTATTACAACTTAACTCAACATTATTACATTGTACTTTATCAGAATTTGAAACAACTGCAGGAATAAAATTCATACTTCCAATAAAAGAGGCAATGAAAGGAGAGTTGGCTTTAGTATATATTTCATTTGGAGTTCCAGACTGTATGATTTCACCATCTTTCATAACAAATATCCTATCAGCCATGGTTTGTGCTTCTTCTTGATCGTG
>CETH01111057.1_pt1 | contig 35534 bp, 37 predicted proteins | sample 361461 | NCBI WGS metagenome assembly CETH01 (sample SAMEA2622695, study PRJEB7988) | marine metagenome | isolation source: saline water (ENVO:00002010), including
CGAGGGTTCGAATCCCTCTCTCTCCGCCATAAAGTGAAATATATTTTTTAAATTTTTAATAAAAAATTGATTTGGTTATACATATTAAAGCAAAATTAATTTGTATTCAGCTAAGAATTGATCTGCAAAAGTAATAATCATACTTTTAGACTCAAAATTATTTTCAATAATTTGGCCTTTAATTTCAAAATCAAATTTATTTTCTAAATTATTAATTATAAAAAAATTTATAAAGAAATTTTTGTCTTCAATTTTAAATTTATGTTCTGATATCTTATCAACGTGTCTATGATCTAATAAATTAGAATTAATAATCTCAATTAAATTATTTTTTTTCTGAAAGGTAATTTCAAAAACAAAGGGATCTTCACAAATACTATCATCACCTTTGCAATCTTTAGATAAGTAACTTTTTTTTAATATTTCGTTTGAATTAGCCACTATAGAAACTAAAAAAAAACAAAAAATATAAGTTAGATATCTAATCATATATGAAAATATATACTAAATTTTTGGCTAAATATATGCCACACTTGTTAAATTGGTAATATATTATTTTATAAAATTTACCTTATTTTGTGTTATGGTTTTAACAATGAATAGACTTATATTTTTTTCTGCAATAATTTTATTTCTGCTAACTTTTGAATCTAAAGCTCAGCCTCCTGTTTTAAAATGTGAAAAAGATTGTGGAACATTAGACATTAATGATGATTTTACTTTTCAAGCCAGAATGGCACAAGGTCAAGATATGTGGGGCGCTAATGTAACCTTTATTGAGGATGATATTATATTAAGTTCAGCACACATTCTAGGTTTTGAACCAAACAGAAGAAAAACTCTTTCTTGTGGTGCAGAAGCAGCTGCAAAAAAAAATACAGATTGGTATCATTATAAAAAAGATATGTATGTTGTAGATGGAAAAAATTATCCTAATGAAAAAATTATCATTGCAAAAGTATTAGATATATCAGCAAGAGCAACTGGTTATCCTCCGGGCTACGATATATTAGTGGCTCATGTCGATCGGAATTGTAAAAAATGTACAAAAGGTAAAAATATTAAAATTATACCCATTCCAATTGCAAATAATTTACCAGAAATGAATACAAAGGCTCTTCACATAGCTGTTCCTGGAAACAGTGAAATGAACAAAGGAAGGTTTTATAATGATCATTTGCTCAATGGTAGAATATGGGGATCTAAAAAAACTCCTTGCTCAAGGCAAACGATAAAACATGATGGTAAAAATAATCCACCTATGCTTTTTGATACATCAGGCAGCCCTGTAATTTTTAAAGAATGTGGTAAATATGTTGTTCATGGATTACATGGTAATGGGACTGATGATAGAAAATATATGTACGAACTTCTTCAATTACTTCAAACACAAAAAGAATGGATACAGTCAGAGATTTATAGATGGACAGGAAGAACACAAATGCTTGATTCGTGTTCACCTACAGGAACAAGATCTTTTATGTCAGGGAGTGATTTTGATGTTCCGCAAAGTAATTGTGACAAAAAGTTTTATGATAATCATCCTACAAATTTCCCATCATGCAAAATTACAAATCAAGAAGGGGCTATTAAAGTTCCTTTAAATTAAATTTATCGACACACATACGATGCACTTACACAATCTCAACTTCTCTCGAAGTTGATATTAGGAAAAAGTTGTTTGACAAATAAAATCATCTAGATTAATAGTTTTCATCAATCGTTCATCTTTTAAATTTTAATAAATTTATTGGACGGAAGTAGACGCAAGTCGAAGGAACGCATGCAAAGTTATAAAATCGTTCAACTTTCTTTTAGAGAGGGTCGGAAGTAGGCACAAGCCGAAGGAACGCGGATCTTATTATATAATTTCCATAGCTACGCATGATTATAACTCATCGCTAAAGAGTAGTGTTGAGAAGTGTAATTTTTATGGAGGTTTTATGCCTAAACAAAAAAAATATTTTATTGGAACACTCTTAAGTGTTTTATTTATTTCATCGGTAGCAAAAGCAGGAGTATCAGATGAAACTGCTTATATTCTAAACTCTTTTCTTTTTTTAGTAATGGGTTTTCTTGTCATGTGGATGGCAGCAGGATTCTGTATGCTGGAATCAGGTTTGGTGACATCGAAAAGTGTCTCTACTATTGCCGCTAAAAACATCGGCCTCTATGCCATTGCTGGTATAACTTTTTGGATTTGTGGTTATAATTTAGCTTATGGTATTGAGGAAGGGGGTTTTATCGGATCATTTACTCCTTGGAGTGATGATAGCAAATTGGCAACAGGATATTCAGATGGATCGGATTGGTTTTTTCAGATGGTTTTTTGCGCCACTACAGTTTCTATTGTATCGGGAACACTGGCTGAAAGAATAAAAATTTGGCCTTTCTTTATTTTTGCAGCTATTCTTACTGGATTCATTTACCCCATTCAAATGGGATGGCAATGGGGAGGAGGATTTCTTTCCACTTTAGGCTTTTCTGATTTTGCAGGATCTACTATTGTGCACAGCGCTGGTGGTTCAGCAGCTTTAGCAGGAGCTATTTTATTAGGACCACGCTTAAATCGATTTACAAATGGAAAAGTAAAACCACTAGAGCCCTATGCAGCATCTTCAATACCACTGGCTACACTAGGCGTATTTGTTTTGTGGCTTGGTTGGTTTGGATTTAATGGTGGATCCCAGTTAGCCTTAGCTTCCTTTGATGATGTTAATGCCATTAGTACAATTTTTATTAATACTAATCTTGCCGCGTGTTCTGGTGTTGTTGTTAATGCCGCAATCACACGGCTAGTTTTCGGCAAAACGGATGTTATTCAAATGTTAAATGGTGCTTTAGGCGGTCTTGTTGCAATAACAGCAGAGCCTCTTATGCCTTCACCATTAATAGCGATAGTTATAGGAGGTATAGGTGGTGCTATTGTTGTGTATGGATCCCAATTTCTCATTAAATTACAAATAGATGATGTAGTGGGCGCTATTCCTGTGCATTTATTCGCAGGTATATGGGGAACACTTGCTGTGATAATATCTAATCCCGAAGCATCTTTAGGATCACAAATTATAGGAATTTTTGCTGTTAATATTTTTGTTTTTATCACATCTTTTATTGTTTGGTTTGCTATAAAAAAATCACTGGGAATTCGTATAAGTGAAGAAGCTGAAAAATTAGGCACTGATAAAGTTGAGATTGGTGTCATAGCTTATATGATAAGAGATTAATTAAATATATAGAAGAGCTACAGGGATATCTGTAGCTCTTAATCGTGGTTGGTATTAAAATATTGACTACATATATTTAAAATGGTTTTTCACCTCTAATTGCAACCCTGTCCATTATTCTACGATGCCCTAAACCTCTGTTAGGAAAATAATCGGCAATCGCATAATGTATAACACTTCGATTGTCCCATATAGCTACAGCATTTTTTGTCCATTTGAATCTGCAAGTTAATTCTAATCTTTCTTGATGTTTAAAAATTTTAATGAGCAAATCATCGCTTTCTTTTTTATCCATGCCTACAATTTTTTTTGTATATGTCCAATTTACATATAATATTTTTTTACCTGTTTGAGGATGGGTTCTTAAAATTGGGTGTTCATTGGAGTATTCATTTAAATTTGTATCCTTTGCTTCCATTCCCTTGTAATTATCTAAGAAAAAAGCTGCACCTAAAGAACTGTGTATTGCTTTTTTATCTTTGATTTTATTTTTTATTTTTTCATCTAATGTTTCCCACGCAAGTTCCATATTAGCAAACACGGTATCACCTCCAATTGGAGGTATTTCTACAGATTTTAAAATTACAGCTAGTGTTGGTTCTGCATTATAACTCACATCGCTATGCCAATTTTCTCCCCAATTATTTTTTTCATATGGCTCTTTAACAATTCTTAATATTTCTGGATATTCTGGTAATCCTTTTACATAAGCATGTTTTTCTATAGGTCCAAAGCACTTGGATAAATTTATTTGCTCTTGATGAGATATATCTTGGTTCCGAAAAAAAATTACCTTGTGCTCATATAATAAATCTTTAATGATTTTAATATTGTTTTCAGAAGTGTTACACAAATCTATCCCTGAAATTTCTGCCCCACATGCTCCTGAAAGTAAGTCTATTTTCATTATTTCAACCTTATCATATCTTCTTTTAAGAGAATAATAGATTTATTTAAATAGAAATTTACTTCATCAACATATAATTAAGTGAAACTTTTTCATTTTTTTTAATTGTAAACAAAGAAATGCGTGAAGTCATATTAGTGCATTCAATTTCTTTAATTAAATTTTGTTGAAAGTTATCATATGCTTCAATTGATGGAGATAAGATTGTTATTTGATAATCACTATCGCCACCTGTTAAACGGTGAACTTCTATTATTTCATCAAATTTTAGAACAACTTTTTTAAAGTTTTTAAGCCAAGTCTCTGTATGATTTTGAATAGAAATTGATAGAAAAACAGTTATTGGCAAATTAATTTTTTTGTTATCAAGAACAATACTTCTTGATTTAATAACTTTATCTTCTTCTAGTTTTTTTATTCTATTCCAACATGGTGTAGTAGATAATCCAACCCTCTTTGAAAGTTCTGATATGGGTATTGTAGAATTATCTTGTAATAACTTCAGTATTTTCTTATCTATAGTATCCATTCCCTACTGATACTACTTTTTAGAATATTATTCTATATTTTACTAAAAAATAAAAAAATTAAGGAAAATAATGGTTTTTTATCTATACATTATAGAATTATTTTCTATAAATAATAAAAAAGGTATTTGATTTTCAGATTGTACACCTTTTTAAACAATAAGTACTAAAGAGAAAGGATTAAAAATGACAACTACTTCTTTGCATCCAGAGACTATTGCATTACACGGAGGATCTTACAGAAAAGCTGCAAAAACAAATTCAGTTGCAGTTCCAATACATCAAACAACTAGCTATCAATTTGATAATCATCAGCATGCTGCTAATTTGTTTTCATTAAAAGAACTCGGTAATATTTATACAAGAATCATGAATCCTACTACAGCAGTTTTAGAAGAGAGAGTTGCGCAACTAGAAGGTGGATTAGCAGCAGTAGCTGTATCTTCTGGTCAAGCTGCATCAGCTTTTTCAATTCAGAATTTGTGTCGTTCAGGTGATAACATCATTTCATCTACTGATTTATATGGAGGTACTTGGAATCAATTTGCAAATACTTTTAAAAATCTTGGTATAGAAGTAAGGTTTGCAGATCCTGCTGATCCAATAAATTTTAGAAAATTAACAGATGCTAAAACTAGAGCTTATTATGCAGAAACTTTACCAAATCCAAAATTAAATGTTTTTCCAATTGAAGAAGTTGCAGAAATAGGTCGTAAAAATGGCATTCCATTAATTATTGATAACACAGCCGCACCTATTACTTGTAAACCAATTGAACATGGCGCAGCAATTGTCGTTCATTCACTTACAAAATGGATTGGGGGACATGGTACATCAATAGGTGGAATTATAGTTGATGGAGGGAATTTTGATTGGTTAAAATTTCCCGACCGACAGCCATTATTTAATGAGCCAGAACCCAGTTATTGGAATTGGATACTGGGAAAAGTTGTCCCAGAAGTTTTGGGAGCAAATATTACTTTTGCAGTAAGGACCAGGTTTGTTTTATTAAGAGATTTAGGATCGGCATTGTCTCCTGTTAATGCATTCAATTTTATCCAAGGCTTAGAGACTCTTCCAATAAGATTTAAACAACACCAAATAAATGCAGAAAAAGTTGCTGAATTTCTATCTAATAATAAAAATGTTAAAAAAGTGATATATCCAAAGTATCAAAAAGGTATAGATAAAGAAAGAGTGGATAAATATTTACAACAAGGCAATGGCCCTCTAGTTGGATTTGAGCTTGCAGGAGGAATTGACTCTGGCAAAGAATTTATTAATAATTTAAAATTATTATATCATGTGGCTAATATTGGAGATGCTAGAACCTTGGCCATTCATCCAGCTACAACTACTCATTCACAATTAAATGATGAGGATCAATTGAAGTCAGGTGTTACACCTGGATATATAAGATTGTCAGTTGGATTAGAGCATATTGAAGATATTATTAATGATATAGATCAGGCTATTGATAAATTATAAAATAAAAAATTAAGTGTAAGATTTTTTTAGAGATTTTCTGTAAATTTAGTTTTATAAGACTCATTTTTTATCATTAAATATATTTTATTAAATAAATCAATTATGATTAAATTTACAAACGTAGTTGCGGCAGTTATAAAAAAAGACAATCTATATTTAGTTGTTCAAAGAAACAGAAAAAAACATATGGGATTAAAGTGGGAATTTCCGGGAGGGAAGGTAAATGAAAATGAGAAATTCGATGATGCTTTAAAAAGAGAAATATGTGAAGAATTAAGTATATCCATTAATATTAAAAAAAAAATTGCTGAAGAAAATTACAAAGATGAAAAAATAAATATTGTTTTACATTATTATTTATGTTCAAAAAAAAATGGTATTATTAAACTTAATGAACATGAAAAATTAGCTTGGATTAAGAAAAGTGAATTTAATAAATATGATTTTGCTGAAGGAGATGGTAACATTCTTTCATTATTATGATTAAATTTTTTTTTAGGTTGAATAATTTTTTAATAATTCTATTTATATCTAACAATACGATGGCATACGAAGAATCACCCTTTAAGACTGTTTATCAAAATAATATTTATCAAATTCGTTATTATGTCGATCGACTAGTTGTTCAGTCAGACTATAGCAGCCAAAATCGAAGTTTTCGGATGCTTTTTAATTATATTTCTGGTGAAAATAAAAATTCTGAAAAAGTAGCAATGACTATACCAGTTACTGTATCTAAAAAAAATTCAAAAAAAGTAATGCAATTTTATCTTCCTTCAAAGTTTACAATAAATACTGCTCCAATTCCTATTAATCCTAACGTTGACCTTGTAAATATTGAAGAAGGTTATTATGCGGTTATTAAATTTTCAGGTCGAGTAAAAGATAAAAATTTTGATGAACACGCTGAAATTCTTAAAAAAAAATTATTAAAAGATGAAATAGAAATTTTAAGCACTTCTATAGATGCAATTTATAATGGACCTTTTACCTTACCTATATTTCGACGTAATGAAGTTATGTTTAAAGTAGATTGGAAAAATTAATAAAAATTCTTATAATGCAATAAAATTTTTAAATTTGATTTTTATTATAAAGTTAATTTTTTTAAAATAATTTATAGTTATATACCTAGTTCTAAGTATGATTTTTCTATTTTTTTTATGGCAATTGCATATGCAGCCAATCTATAATCTTCTAATAAATACTTATCCTTCATCTCTAATATTTCCTGAAAGGAAACCCTCATAGTATCCTCTAGTCCAGATGAAATAATATCTTCTTCATTAATACCATGCATTAATTGTTTAGTTAGATCTTGAGAAAGTTTTTTTCCAGTAATTTGTTCTAAAGATTTTAATATTATTTCACCTCGATCTTCTTCATAGCGCCTATGCATACGGCCCATTCTAATATGACTTATGTTTCTGATCCATTCAAAGTAAGAAACTGTTACTCCACCAGCGTTAGCATAAATATCAGGTATAATTACTTTACCGTTTTTTTTCAATATTTTGTCAGCTTTATAACTTATTGGTCCATTAGCAGCTTCACAAATTATATTTGCTTTTATATTATTAACATTTTCAAGAGTTATAGCATTCTCCAAAGCGGCTGGAATCAAGATATCACAATCATAAGTTAATAAATTATTAGAATCTTTTATTGTTTTGGTATTTGGAAATTCTAGTATTGTTTTTTTATTTTTTAAATAACTTTCTAATTTGTTAATATTTATTCCTTTTTCGTTAAATATTGCTCCTTTTTTTTCAGCTATGCCAATTATTTTTGCACCTGTTGCAAATAATGATTTAGCTGCATGCAACCCTACATTTCCAAAACCTTGTATTATAATTTTTTGATCTACAAGCTTATTATTTTCTAAGTTGAATTTTTTTGTTTCTTGAGGATGGCGAAAAAATTCTTTTAAAGCTTCACTCACCCCTTTGCCAGTAGCTTCTAATCTTCCTTTAATACCACCGTGATCTACTGATTTACCTGTGACACAGGCTACATGATTAATATCATCTGGTCTTAAACTTTTATAGGCATCAAGTATCCAACCCATTTCTCTTTGTGAAGTTCCAACATCTGGAGCAGGCACATCTCTGGCAGGACTTAAAAAACCTCTTCGAATTAATTCTCTTGCAAATTTTTTTGTAATTCTCTCTAAAGATTCTTCATTATATTTTTTTGGATCAATTAACAATCCTCCTTTTGCACCTCCAAAAGGTACATCTACAACTGCACACTTAAATGTCATTAAAGTTGCAAGAGCTTCTATTTCTTCTTGATTAACTAAAGTGGAATATCGAATACCTCCTTTTACAGGTAATCTATGATTTGAATGTACAGCTCTCCATCCATGGAAAATCTCAATTTTACCATTTATTTTTACAGGGAATTTTAATTGTATGACTGAACGACATGTTTTAAGAATTTTTGCAATATTAGGGTCAATTTTAACGAGATTAATTGTATCATTAACAATCATATCAACGTTTTTTAAAAAACTAGGTTTTTTCATATTAATAGACATATCTTTTTTTAAATTACCTTATGCAAGGTAAAATTAAAATATTTAAAATAATAATTAGGGAATATTTATCAATATTTTGATTTATTCTACAGTTACTGATTTTGCAAGATTACGGGGTTGATCAATATCTGTGCCAAGCAGAACTCCTAAATGATATGCTATTATTTGTATTGGCAAAGAATAAATGATTGCTGAAGTTACGAAATTTGTATTTGGTAAAATTATTAAATCATCGCAATATTTTTTTGCCCTAGCAGCACCTTTGATATCAGTAAGCATTATTATTCTTCCTCCTCTTGCTTTAATTTCTTGAATATTTGATAATATTTTGGAAAAATTATTATCAAATGGAGCTAAAGCTATAACAGGTATATCCTTTTCAATTAAGGCAAGAGGTCCATGTTTTAATTCACCTGCAGCGTAACCTTCACAATGTTTATAAGTGATCTCTTTAAGTTTTAAAGCGCCTTCTAGAGCTAGAGGATACATAGTACCTCTTCCAATATAAAAAATACTTTTCGCATTTTGCAATGATTTTGCTACTTTTTGAATAATTTTAGAATTTTCTAATACTTTTTTTATAAGTTGAGAGACATTAAACAAAGAATCAAAAATTAATTTATTTTCTGGTAATTTAGTTTTTTGTTGTTGTTGTATATATTGTGCAAATAAAGCTAATACTGTAAGTTGTGAAGTAAAAGCTTTTGTAGATGCAACTCCAATTTCTGATCCTGCTAAAGTTGGCAAAATGTAGTCACTTTCTCTAGCTATATTACTAGTTAATACATTGACAATCGATGCAGTATAAATACCTTGTTTTTTAAATTTTTTTAAACATTCAAGAGTATCCATAGTTTCACCGGATTGTGAAACTACTATACCAATTGAGTTTTTATTAAGTCTGTCTTTTCTATAACGATATTCTGATCCTATATCAATTGATGTGGGTATATTAGTAAAATATTCAAACCAATATTTAGCTATCATACATGCATGATAAGCAGTACCGCATGCTGCAAAATATATACTAGGTACATTGTTAAAATTAATTGAACAATTAGGTAAAAGTACGTTACCTGTTTTCTTATCAGAAAAATTAAGAACAGTATCTTCTATGCTGATTGGTTGATGAAAAATCTCCTTTTGCATGAAATGTTTATAATTTCCTTTTGTAACTAATTCTAATTTATTGACATGTGGATGTTTTTTGCGTTCTATTTTTTTACCCTTTCTATCAAAAATTGTAATTTCAGAATTAGTAACTTCTACAATATCATTTTCTTCAAGAAAAATTATGTCGTTAATTCTATCAGATAAGCCAAGCACATCTGAACATATTGTATTAGATTTTGAACTGGAGCCAACTAAAAGTGGACTACCTTTTCTTGCTGCATAAATAGAATTAGTACCTTTGACTAAAAATGCAAAAGCAAATGAACCTTCAATTTTTTTCATCATTACTATCAATGCTTCTACAGGATTATTATAGTTATTAAGAAGTTTATTGTATGTTTCTGCTACTACCTCAGTATCAGTGTTTGATTTAATATTCTTTATTTTTAATCCGAATATTTTAGTAAGTTCTTCGTGATTTTCAATTATTCCATTATGTACCATTGCACAGTTTTCTTTTACAAATGGGTGGGCATTAATTAGAGAGGGTTTGCCGTGTGTTGCCCAGCGGGTATGTGCAATAGCAATACTACTATTAATAGGATTAGTTTGTAATTTTTTTTTTAATTGAGAAATTTTCCCGACACTTTTTTTGTGTATTAAAGAATTATTTACAATAGATGCGACTCCAGAAGAATCATACCCTCTATATTCTAAAGTTTCTAAACCAGATAGTAATTCAGGTAGGCAATTTTGATCACTTGCTATTCCAATTAATCCACACATTTATTTGTTTTTAAATTTAGTTTGGGGTAATTTCAACTTAATTAAAGTTTCAAAATATTACAGAGTTAATTAAAGTATTTTAATTTAATTTTCGCTAATTATATAGATAATTAAATTAATCATTTCAAAATTATATTTTAAAAAACTGATGAAATTAAATTTTTAGTATAATTAGATTTTGGATTATTAAATATATTTGTTGAAGTATTTTCTTCAATTAAATTACCATTTTGCAAAACTAAAACTTTGTCAGCAACTGATCGTATTACCTGCATATTATGACTTATAAAAATATAACTTAAAAAAAATTTTGTTTGCAATTTGTTAAGAAGTTTAAGTATTTGATTTTGAATTGTAACATCAAGAGCAGACGTTGGTTCATCTAAAATTAAAATCTTTGGTTTTAAAATTAATGCCCTTGCAATGGCAATTCTTTGACGTTGACCTCCAGAAAATTCATGAGGAAATCTATTATGAGAATTGTTATAATCTATACCTACTTCTTTTAATATATCTCTAACTTTAATATTTTTTTCTAAACTATCTATTTTAGGAAAATGCACATTTAAACCTTCTGTTACAATTTCTTCTACTGTCATACGAGGACTTAATGAAGAAAATGGATCCTGAAATACAACTTGTATTTTTTTTCTTAGTTTTTTTAAATTACTTAATTTAATATTGTTTAAACTTAAACCATGCATTTTGATTGTTCCTTCAGAATTGATTAATTTTAATATTGCTAAAATTAAAGATGTTTTACCTGAACCTGACTCACCCACAATACCAATTGTTTCACACTCTTTGAGATTAAAACTAATATTATTTACAGCTTTTACATGATCAATAGTTTTTCTTAAGAAACCTTTTTTAATTGGATACCAAACTTTTAATTTATCAACTTCTAACACATTTTTTTTCTCATTTTGTTGGTTAATCCTTATTTCGTTTTGATAACTTATTAGTTCTTTTGTATAGTCATGATTAGGATTATAGAAAATATTATTTTTATTTCCACTTTCAACTATTTTACCTTCTTTCATAACATATATGCTATTTGCCATTTTTTTAACAATAGAAAGATTGTGGCTGATAAATAAAATTGACATTCCAAATTTATTTTGCAAGTTTATCAGTAACTCAAGTATTTGAAGCTGAACTGTGACATCTAAAGCAGTGGTTGGCTCATCAGCAATCAACAGATCTGGATCATTTGCAATACTCATTGCAATCATAACTCTTTGTCTTTGACCCCCAGACAATTCATGTGAATAAATTTTTGGTCTTTTCGCAATTTTATTTAAACCAACTTCAGATAAAAGTTTTTTTGTTTTTTGCTTAGCTTCTTCTAATGTAATATGTTGATGATTTAATATAACTTCTTCGATTTGTTTATCAATTGTATGAAGAGGATTTAGGCTTGTCATAGGCTCTTGAAAAATTGTTGAAATTTTATTACCTCTGATTTTTTGAATTTCTTTTTTTGAATTTTTCAATATATTTTTTTTTTGATATATTATTTCCCCACTATTAAAAGTAGCAGCATTTGGTAAAAGATTTAGTATGCTTAGTGCTGTCAATGTTTTACCTGAGCCTGATTCTCCAACTAAAGCAGTTGTCTTACCCTTTTCAATATTTATTGAGATTGAGTCCACAACTTTTTTATCATCAAATGATATAGTTAAATTTCTAATTTCAATTAAATTAGTCATTTTTATTAAATATTTTTCTTGGATCCATAGCATCTCTTATTGCTTCGCCTACAAAAACTAATAAACCTAACATTAACCCTAAAGTTAGAAAGCTTGTAATTCCCAGCCATGGTGCTTGTAAATTATTGCGTCCTTGATTTACCATTTCCCCTAAAGATGCTGATCCTGGTGGCAAACCAAATCCTAAAAAATCTAACCCTGATAATGCAGTTACTGAAGCGCTAAGACTAAAAGGTAGAAAAGTAATAGTGGCCACAGTAGCATTTGGTAACATGTGTCTAAAAATTATAACAGTATTTGAAACTCCTAATGCCTTTGCTGCTCTTATGTAATCAAAATTTCTAGCTCTTAAAAATTCAGCTCTAACTACACCTACATATCCCATCCAACTAAAAATAAGTAATATAAGTAGAAGCCACCAAAAATTAGGCTGAATAACACTTGCTAATATAATAAGCACATACAGAGTTGGTACTGCAGACCAAATTTCCATAAATCGTTGAAAAAATAAATCAGTTTTACCCCCAAAGTAACCTTGTATTGCTCCTGCAGTCACCCCAATAATCATTGAAAAAAAAGTTAGAGTAAAGCCAAACAATATTGAGATTCTAAAACCATATATAAGTCTTGCTAATACATCTCTTGCCTGGTCATCTGTACCTAAAAAATTTTTTACACTGGGCGGTGATGGTGCAGGAACATCAATATCTCTTATAATAGTATTATATGAATAAGGGATTATTGGCATGATCATCCAACCTGAAGAATTGATTAGTTTTTTTACATATGGATCTCGATAATCAGCTTCAGTTTCGAAATCACCTCCAAAAACAGTTTCGGGATAAGATTTAAAAATTGGGAAATATAAATTTTCATTATATTTTAAAAGTATAGGTTTTTCATTTGCTATAAAATCTGCAAAAAGAGAAATACAAAATAAGATTGTAAAAATCCATAGTGAATAATATCCTCGTCTATTTGATATAAAATTTTTTAAACGTCTTTTGTTTAATGTGGAAATAGTAATCATTGTCTAGATTCAAAATCTATACGCGGATCGATTATTGAGTACATAAAATCACCTATAATTCCCATAACTAATCCTAATAAAGAAAAAAAATAGAGTGTTGCAAAAATCACTGGATAATCTCTTGTTAAGGCAGCTTCATAACCCAGTAATCCTAAGCCATCTAAAGAAAATATTACTTCAATAAATAAAGAGCTTGAAAACAATATTCCTATAAAGGCAGATGGAAATCCAGCTATGACAATTAGCATTGCATTTCGAAAAACATGTCCATATAAAACTTTTCTTTCAGTCAATCCTTTTGCTCTAGCTGTCATTACATATTGTTGATTAATTTGATCTAAAAAAGAATTTTTAGTTAAAAAAGTAAGTCCAGCAAATCCACTAACAATCATAGCTGTTAAAGGTAATGCTAAATGCCAAAAGTAATCTCTAACTTGAGCTATAAAACTCAGTTCTGAAAAATTTTCAGAAAATAAACCTCTTAAAGGAAAAATATCATAAAAACGACCTCCGGCAAAAAAAACAATCAAAATTACTGCAAATAGAAAATTTGGAATAGCATAACCAATTGTAACAATTGAACTGGAAATAATATCGAATTTAGAACCATCCTTTATTGCTTTTCTGATACCTAGTGGTATTGAAATTAAATATACTAATAAAGTTGTCCACAATCCTAAAGAGATTGAAACTGGCATTTTATCTAAAACTAGTGAGGTTACTTTTTGATCTCGAAAAAAACTCTCTCCAAAATTAAAAGTTAAATAGTCACCAAGCATTTTAATAAAACGTTCACTAGCTGACTTGTCCATACCATACATTATTTCAATTTCTTTAATTATATCTGGGTCTAATCCTTGAGCACCTCGATAATTTGATTCACTATTTGAAAAATTATCATTAACTAAATTTGATGACAATTCTCCTTCATCGCTACCTGAGAATCTTGCCGTTGATTCAACAGCCGTTCCAGTCATTTCTGCAATCATTTGTTCAACTGGACCACCTGGAACAATTTGAATAATAGCGAAATTTATAAGCATGATGCCAAAAAGAGTTGGAATAACTAAAAATAATCTTCTTAGGAGATAAGAGCCCATAAATTTATATTATATTATTTATTATAAAAGTTCTAAAGGATTAGTTTGTAGTTCTTTGTGATTGAATAAAATCATATTTTTTTTGATTAATCCACCAGGTATCAAATCCAAGAGAATATTTTGGTTTTATTGAAGGCTGATCAAATATATCCCAGTAAAGCGTTCTATAAGCTGATATATGCCATTGTGGTATAACATAGTGATTCCATAATAAAACTCTATCAAGTGCTTTAGTTATAGTAATTAAATCTTCTCTATCTTTAGAATTTATAATTTTTTCTATTAGGCCATCAATAGCATAATTCTTGATACCAATAATATTTCTTGATCCTTTTGTATCGGCAGCATCTGAACCCCAAAAATTTCTTTGTTCATTGCCTGGAGAAAGTGATTGAGAAAAAGTAAAAACAACCATATCAAAATCAAAATTTTCTATTCTCTCTTGATATTGTGAGCTATCTACAGTTCTTACATTTGCTGAGATACCTAGTTTTTCTAGATTATCTTTGAAAGGTAAAACAATTCTTTCAAAAGCAGGAGAAACTAAAAGTATTTCAAATTCAAAATATTTATTTGAAGACTCATTTTGCAACTTTCCTTCATTAAGAATCCAACCTGAGTTTTTTAATAATTTTGTTGCTTCGTGTAACTGTTCTCTATTAAAACCTGAACCATCTGTGATTGGGTTTTGAAATTCAGATGAAAACATTTCTTTTGGAAGAAAATCGATATAGGGATTTAAGTAATCTAATTCTTCTTTACTTGGTAAACCAGATGAAGCTAATTCTGAGTTTTCAAAAAAACTATCTGTTCTTTTATATGCTCCATAAAATAAATTTTTATTTGTCCATTCAAAATCAAAAGCAAAAGATAATGCTTTTCTCACTCTCTTGTCTTTAAATAAAGGATTTCTTATATTGAAAGCAAATCCTTGCATTCCTTGAGGGTTTTCATGTTTTATTAGTTCTTTTTTTATTGTACCTTCTTTAACTGCGTTGATTTCATATGATGTAGCCCATTCTTTTGAAGAATTTTCAGAGAAAAAATCTATCTCTCCAGACTTGAAAGCTTCTCTTTCAATTCCTCTATCTTTATAATAATCATATCTTATTAAATTAAAATTATCTTTTCCAACTTTTATTGGGACATTATTATTTTTAAACCCCCAATAATTTTTATCTAATTCGTATGTAATTGAGCGCCCGGAATCAAAAGATTTAATTTTGTAAGGTCCGCTCCCAACTGGTATTTCAAGAGTTGTTTCATCAAAATTTCTTTCTTGCCAATAATGTTTTGGTAAAACTGGTAATTGACCTACAATCAGTGGTAATTCTCTATTTGTACTTGTGGTAAAATTGAATCTTACTTTTAAATCACTTTCTTTTATTACTTCTTTTACATCACTATAATAATATCCATAAAAAGGGTGACCTTTTTCCATAAGAGTATTAAAGGTCCAAACTACATCATCAGCAGTTATTTTTTTTCCATCATTCCAATAAGCTTCTTTTCGAATTGTAAAAGATACCCACGATCTATCATCTGGCCACTCTATTAATTCAGCAAGTAACCCATATTCTGTGAAAGCTTCATCACTAGATCCAGTAGTTAATGATTCATACATGCCACCTATACCTGCGGCAGAAGTACCTTTTAACGTAAATGGATTGAAAGTATCAAAGCTACCAATAGCACTTCTTACAATATTACCGCCTTTAAAAGCATTCTTGTTAATATACTCTACATTTAAAAAATCTTGATTGTATTTCGGCTCTCCATGCATAGCAATTGCATGAGCACGATTAGGTTTGGCTTTAATTGATACTGATAGTAATAAAAAGAAAATGACAAAACTAAACTTAATAAAATTCATGACTTAAATATAATTCAAAAATTAAAAAATGTTAATTATTAATGATATCAATTATTTGATTATGTAAAGAATTATTTGCAGAAGCTACAATACTTCCTTCAGACCTAGTAGTGACAGAATTGCCGTATTTGTCTGTAACTACTCCACCGGCTCCTTCAATTACTGGAATTAGAGCCATATAATCATGAGTTTTTAAAGTATCTTCTAATACAATATCAATTAATCCTGAAGCAACCATGCCATACATATAACAATCTCCACCTAATCTATAGTATTTAGTTTGATTTATTATTTTATCACAACTTTTTTTAAAGTGATCATCTTCCAAATATAAGCCTGAGGTACAAAAATGACTTTCATTTATTAAAGTCGTACCAGATGTTTTAACAACATTATTATTCATTGTTGTTTCTTTATCAATTATTCCTACCCATCTTTCTTGATGAGCAGGACAATTAATTATACCTAAAATAGGATTATTATTTTGTGTAAGGGCAATCAAGTTACCAAAATCTTTATGTCCTGCAATGAAGCTTCTTGTTCCATCTATAGGATCTATTACCCAAACAAATTCTGAATTTGGGTTTATTGATTCAAATTCCTCACCCAATATTCCATGGTTAGGGTATTTTTTATTAATCATTTCACGAATTTTAATTTCAGTATTTTGGTCAGCTACAGTAACTGGACTCATATCTTTTTTTTGATCAATAGATAATTTTTTTCGAAAATACTGCATTGAGCTTTTAGATGCTTCGTCAGCTAACTGATTTGCAAACTCCACATACTCTTGGTATGAATTATTCATCAAATTTTTTATGGAAGTTCTACAGGGTTATCTGATTGCTCACGTAAAAAAATAACTAAATCAGCTCTATCTTGCACTTTTTTTAAACCAGAAAAATTCATTTTAGTTCCTTTTATATATTGAGTAGGTTTGTATAAGAATGCAGCAAGTTCTTCATATTCCCATTTTCCTCCAAAATCAGAAAGTTCTTTAGAATAAGCGAATCCAGATACATTGGCTTTAGGTTTATTGATTATGTTCCACAAATTTGGTCCAGCTTTATTAACACCTTCTTTTTTGTAAGTATGACAGGAGCTACATTTTTTAAATATTTTCTCTCCTTTTTCAGATGAAGCACTTGCAAGAAGTGTGGATATTGACTCAATATTTTCCATATTTTCATTAGTTTCTTTAGTACTACTTTCTACATCTTGAATTTCAATTTTATAAGCTGTTTCTTTTAAATTATCATTATTCACTTTTATAATAATGTCGCCCAAATGACTAATTACCAAAACTACTATAAAGGCAACTATAATTGAGGCTATAATTTTGTTAACTTCAAGTGCAGACATGTGTAAAACACATATATAGATTTTTCAAAAAATGAATAGAAATGAAATAATGATAAAAAAAATTAATACTGTCTATTTATCGCATAAATCATGAAAACCATCGTTATTATACCTTCAAGAATGGCTTCTCAACGATTTCCAAACAAACCAATGGCTAAAATTAATGGTATTCCAATGATTGAAAGAGTTTGGAGACAGGCTGTAAAGTCTAATATAGGTGATGTTTATGTGGCTTGTTGTGACAAAAAAGTTTTTGAATTTGTTAGTAATATTGGTGGCAACGCAATTATGACAGATCCAAATCTTCCTTCAGGTACTGATAGAGTATATGCTGCATTTAAAGTTTTAGATAAATATAAAAATTTAGATAGCATTATTAATTTACAGGGAGATATGCCCTTAATAAGGTCTGAAGAAATTCACAAAGTTAATCAAATAATTTTGAAGGGCTATGAAATAGGAACTCTTGCAACTAATTTGTCTTATAGTGAAGAAAAAGATTTAAATATAACAAAAGTTAAAATTAAATGGAAACAAGAAAAAAATATTGGAGAAGCAATTGATTTTTATAAAAAACCAAGAAATTTAATTGATCAAATATATCATCATGTTGGTATATATTCTTTTAAATTATCTTCTCTTGATAGTTTTGTAAAATTAACTCAATCAAAAAATGAAAAAAGTTATAATTTAGAGCAATGGAGAGCGCTTGATGCCGGAATTAAAATTGGTATAAGTTTTTTAGAAAATGTTTCTTTGAGTGTAGATACAATAGATGATTTAATTAAAGTTGAAAATATTATAAAGAAGTTAGATGATAAAAATTAATAATTTTGCCTTTCAGGGTAGTAATGGAGCCTACAGTGAGCTTGCTGGAAAAAATGTATTTCCTAATGCTAAAAGTATTTCATGCTCTACTTTTGAAGAGATGTTCCAAAGTGTTAGAAATGAAATTGCACAGGCAGCAATTGTACCAATTGAAAATTCTCAGGCTGGTAGAGTTGCTGATACACAAAGACTCATACCCGAATCAGACTTAAAAATAATTGGAGAATATTTTTTAGATGTAAATCACAATTTACTTGTTGTGCCAGGTACCAAAATGCCAGATATAAAAAGAATTCATAGTCATGAACAAGGCATTGCTCAATGTCGTAATAAAATTATTACTCTAAAAAAAGAAATGATTGTAAATGCAGATACTGCCGGCTCAGCAAAAAAAATATCAGAACTCAATAGCAGAGAAGATGCAGCTATAGCTTCAGAACTATCTTCAAAGATATATAATTTAGAAATTTTAGAATCAAATTTTCAAGATGCCAAATACAATGTAACAAGATTTTTAATTATGTCAAAAGACATGCTATCTTTTCAAATCAATGAATCAGATCTAATAACAACTCTTGTTTTTACTGTTAGGAGTATTCCAGCCTCACTTTATAAGTGTTTAGGTGGTTTTGCCAGTAACGGAGTCAATATTACAAAATTAGAAAGTTACATCCACCCTCAAGGATTTGATGTAGCTCAATTTTACATTGATTTTGAAGGTCATCCTGAAAATCCTTCAGTTAAATTGGCACTTGAAGAAATGAAATTTTTTTGTTCTCATATTTCAATTTTGGGTGTTTATAAAAAATCTGAATTTAGAAAAAAATAGATTTTTGACAAAAGACTATGTGGGTTTTTCATCTTTAATGATATATTATCCAAGGAAGGTTTGAGGGCAAATATCTTGCTAATCCAGTCAGGTCTGAAAAGAAGCAGCTGTAACAAGTTAATTTGGGTCTTAAAACCTTCCTTTTAAAAAATGTTGGATAATAAAGAATATAAAGTATTGGCAAGAAAATATAGGCCACAAAAGTTTTCTGACTTAATTGGTCAGGATGCAATGGTTAAAATATTAAAGAATTCTATTTTAAATAATAGAATTGCACATGCATATATTTTAACAGGGGTTAGAGGTGTTGGTAAGACAACTACAGCTCGTATTATTGCAATGAGCTTAAATTGCCAAAAAAAACAAAATGTTAATTATGAACCTTGTGAAGAATGTGACTCATGCATTTCAATTAGATCAGATAGAAATTTAGATGTTATCGAAATGGATGCTGCAAGTAAAACTGGTGTGGAAGACATAAGAGATATAATAGATAATGTAAAATATAAACCAGTTAGCTCTAAATACAAAATTTTTATAATAGATGAAGTACATATGCTTTCTAAAAATGCTTTTAATGCCCTTCTTAAAACATTAGAAGAGCCTCCAAGTCATACAAAATTTATTTTTGCTACTACTGAAGTAAAAAAAATTCCAGTAACAATTTTATCAAGATGCCAAAGATTTGATTTAAATAGAATTGACAATTCAACACTTAAAAATAAATTATCTAATATTGCTAATTTAGAAAATGTAAAAATTGAAAATGATGCCCTTTCTTTGATAGTGAGGGCTGCAGATGGCTCTGTTAGAGATGCATTAAGCATTCTCGATCAAGCCATATCAAACTATGATAAAAAAATAGAATCTAAAACAATACTAGAAATGCTAGGATTGGCTGATAGAGGTAAAATATTTGACTTAATGGACAAAATTTTTCAAGGAAATACATTAGAAGCTCTAAATATTTATCAAAGTTTATATAAGTCTGGGGCTGATGTTATTATGATTTTTGACGAAATGCTTAATACAGTGCATTTTTTAACACAAATTAAAATTTCACCTGATTTAAAAGAAGATCATAATTTTCCTGAATTAGAAAGAGTTAGAGGTCTTGAGATTTCATCCAAAATATCAATGGCTTCATTAGGCTTGGTTTGGCAAGTATTATTTAAAGGTTTTCAAGAATTGCAAAATACTTTGCATCTCTTTCAACACGGAGAAATGCTTATACTAAGATTAATTTTTATTCATAATGGTCCTGGACCAAGTGAAATTTTAAAAAAAAATTTCAATGAAAGTAATGAATATAAAAAAAATTTAACAAATGAAATTAATAAAAATGATATAAGTAAAAATGTTGATGTAAAAAATGATTTAAATTTAAAAAATTTTAAATCAAATATATCTGTAGATTCTTACAGAAAGTTTGTAGATTTATTTTTTAAAAAAAAAGAAGCTATTTTACATGCACAATTATACAATGATGTTAAATTAATATCTTTTGAAGAAGGTAACATTACGTTAAATGTTGAAAAAATTCATAATTCTCAATTTATTAGAAATATAACAAAATTGATTTCAAAATGGACAGGGCGGATTTGGCAAATACATAGTTCGAGTGGAAACTTAGGTCAATCATTGAATGAAGAAGATATTATAAACCAACAAAAAGAAATTGAAAAAATTAGAGAGAGATCAGAAATTAAAAACTTGTTAAAGGTTTTTTCTGGAGTAAAAATACACTCAATTACTGATTTAGCAGAAACCAAAGATGAAAAATATATTGATAAAAAAATAAATGATGAAAAGGAGGGGTAATGGTTAATATTAATAATATGATGAAGCAAGCACAACAATTGCAAAAAAAAATGTCTGAAGCTCAAGAAAAATTAAATTCTATTGAAGTCGAAGGTATTTCTGGAGGGGGAGTTGTCAAAGTAACAGCTACTGCAAAAGGTGAAGTTAAAAGAATATTTTTGGATGAAACTCTATTAAAACCTGAAGATAAAGAAATGCTGGAAGATTTGATTGTTGCAGCTGTGAATGATTCTAAACAAAAGGGTGAAATAGCCGCTCAGGAAGAAATGAAAACTGTTACTGGAGGTATTCCATTACCCCCAGGTATGAAATTACCATTCTAAGCTATGGAAATTAATGAAATTGACAAATTAATAACTGAAATATCAAAACTTCCTGGATTAGGTAGACGTTCAGCTCAAAGAATTGCTCTTTTTCTTTTAAAAAATAAAAACACAAAATTAGATCCATTAATTAGCATTTTAGAAAAATCTAAAAATAACATAATTGAGTGCTCATTGTGCGGTAATATTGATATGCATAACCCATGTAATATTTGCGCCAATAAAAAAAGAGATCATAAAACAATTTGCATCATTGAAGATGTATCAGATTTATGGACTTTTGAAAGAATTGGTTTTTATAAAGGTTTTTATCATGTTTTGGGAGGTTCTTTATCTGCAATTAATGGAATAGGAATGGAAGAACTAACAATAAATAAGTTAATTAATAGAATTAAAAAAAATAATGTTACTGAAGTAATTTTAGCACTAAGCACCACAATGGAAGGTCAAACAACTACGCATGTTATTGCTGACAAACTAGAAGAGTTCAATGGTTTATCAGTTACACGTCTTGCCCAAGGCATCCCCATTGGAGGAGAAGTTCATTATCTAGATGAAAATACACTTAATGCAGCTTTTCAATCTAGAAAAAAAATTATTTAAAATTATTAAATGCAAATATTATATGTACCTCACCCAATATTAAGACAAAAAGCTGAAAAATTAAATACAATTACTGATGAAGATTTAATAGTTGCAAAAAATATGATGTCAACATTGATTAATGCACCAGGAGTGGGATTATCAGCAAACCAAGTTGGAGTTTTAAAACAAATAGTTACAATAAATTTTGAAGATGTAGAAAAGAAAAAAAAAACTGAATATATTTTATTTAATCCCAAAATAATTAATTTTTCAAAAAAAACTGTTGTAATGGAAGAAGGATGTCTTTCACTGCCTGAACAATATGCTGAGGTTGAAAGACCAGAAGAAATTACATTTGAATATATTAATGACAAAAAAAAATTAATTAAAAAAACTGTAAATGGATATGAGGCAAGAATACTGCAACATGAAATTGATCATTTATTTGGTAAGCTTTTTATTGATTATTTATCATCTTTAAAAAGAAATATTTTAATTAAAAAAGTTAAAAAAATTTTAAAACAAAAAAAATAATGAAAAATAAAAAAATTATTTTTATGGGAACACCTATCATTGCTGCCAAGCATTTGAAACTACTGTTTGAAAAAAAATATAACATTGTTGCTGTTTTTTCACAACCTCCTAGAAAAAAAAGTAGAGGAATGCGAACTCAAGAATCTGCAGTTCATAAATTGGCATTAGAAAAAAAAATTAATTTTTATTGTCCAAATTCTTTTGACGATATTACTTTAAAACAAATAAATTTATTAGAACCTGATTTAATTATTGTAATGGCATATGGTAAAATTTTACCTGTTAATTTATTAAATTTACCCAAGTATGGATGTATAAACATTCACGTATCACTTTTACCTCGTTGGAGGGGGGCTGCCCCTATTGAATATGCTTTATTAAATGGGGATAAAGAAACTGGTGTAAGTATTATAAAGTTAGAAAAAAAACTTGATTCGGGTCCAATTATTTTACAAAAAAAAATTACTATTAGCGATGATATTTATAAGGATAAACTAGAATCTATTTTAACAGACTTAGGTTGCAATTCATTGATTGAAGTTCTTCCATATATATTTGAAAATAAAACAAAAATGCTAATTCAAAATGAAAAATTAGCAACTTATGCATCAAAATTTACTCCAGAAGAAAGAAAAATAAATTTTAATCAATCTAGCGGCAAAGTGTACAATCATATCAGGGCCCATGGTCCATATCCTGGATCATGGTTTGTTTATAAAGGTGATAGAATAAAAATAATTACTGCAAAAAAAGGACTACTAAAAGGCACTCCTTCTAAAATTTTAAATGGTTTTTTTGAAATAGGCTGTAAAGAAGGAAGTATTCTTCCAATTTTAGTTCAAAAAGAAGGTAAGCAGATAATTTCAATTAAAGAATTTTTAAAGGGATATAATTTTAAAATTGGTGATAAAATAAATGCCTAACTATAGAATAGATATAGAATATGATGGTACAAATTTTGTAGGATGGCAACGTCAAGAAAATGGCAAATCAATTCAAGGTTTAATTGAAGATGCAATAAAAAAATTGATTTCTGAAGATATAAGTATTTGTGGTGCGGGTAGAACAGACGCGGGAGTACATGCATTATCTCAGGTAGCTTCATTTAAAACTTTAAAAGAAGTTGATATAGATACTGTTCGTGATGGATTAAACCAATACCTACGCCCTCATCCTATTTCTATAATATCAGCTAGAATTGTTGACAATGATTTTCATGCACGCTTCTCAGCAAAAATGAGATTATATGAATACAAAATTGTTAATCGTAGACCGCCATTAACAATTGATAATAATAAAGCATGGTGTGTCCATAAAAAATTAAATTTGAAACAAATGCTAGACCAATCATTTTTTTTTATAGGCAGGCATGATTTAAATGCTTTTCGATCATCAAATTGTCAGTCAAATAGTTCTATAAAAACAATTAATAGTTTTGAAATTTTCAAAGAATCAGAAAATATTATTTTCAAAATATCAGCAAAATCATTTCTGCACTCCCAAGTACGCATCATGGTTGGTACACTTGTAGATATTGGAACAGGATTAATAACAAAGACCATTAATGAAATAATATCTTCAAAAGAACGTTCTTTTGCAGGCCAAACTGCTCCGGCTTGTGGCTTATACTTAAAACAGATTGATTATTAATAAAAACCAATTTCTGCCAAACAAACATCAGCATAAAAATCACTGAATCCTGCTACCAAACCAATAGATTTTATTTTCTGATTAGGCAATTTATTAGGTTGGTAAAAATTTGATTTTTTGAATTCTGTAAAAGGTAACTTTATTTCTTCCCAGAAATTATTAGCCCTAAAACTATATGAATAGTACTGCCAAGGCGCTAAAGTAAGAGGTGTGCGTATATGAATCGAATATTTTTTTTGGTTACCTTTTAATTTAAGATATATACCTTTGAATTCTTTTGCATCAATTAAAGGAATAAGCATTGTTCTTATTTGAATAAATCCACCATTATTTTCTGTTGTAACATTTCCTGTCATTTTATAACAAGGAACATTTTCTATAGAACTAATGATAGCTTTACCTTGGGATAAACCACCCATTACTCCATCAGTAAAAAAAGACCAATTTTGACCTTGAGATGTAATGCCAGGATTTTTAAGATTGTCCAAGATTAATTTATTCGATGCACTCATTGATGAATACATACTCAATAAAACACAAAAACAAAAAGAAAAGAGTTTCAAGATTTTTTAGTATTTAATGATTTCTTTTTTATTAGAGATAAACCCGTTTCTTTTTTTGAAACATATGAAGCATTAAAGGCATTTAATTGCCAACCACTTAACCTATTTTGTAATTTATTTAAGTTTGCTAATTTCCATTCATTAGAAGTATCATCATCGCTCCACATTTTTTTTTCTTCATTTGTTCTTCCACATCCATAGCAAAAGCCAGATATTGGATCAGTTTTACAAACACTTATACAAGGAGAGGTTACATTATTATTATTCATAAGCTTTAAATATATTTTTTTTGTACTTTTTCCAATAAAATGAGTTAATTAAATTTAAAATTATGACTGATTTTAATTATCAAAATATTGAAAATGCATTTTCTGTTATTAAAGATCAAATTGTTAGAACACCTTTAGTGACCAATGATTATATAAATAGAAAATTAAATGCAAATATTTATTTTAAACTTGAAAATTTGCAAAAAACTGGATCATTTAAATATAGAGGTGCTTCAAATAAAATTTCTAAATTAACTAAATCTCAGAAAAAAATGGGTGTTGTAGCTTATTCTTCAGGCAATCATGCGCAAGCTGTGGCTTATGCATGTTTTAAAAAAAAAATTAGTGCCAAAATTATAATGCCCAATAATGCTCCTAAAGTTAAAATTATAAACACAAAAAAATTTAATGCAGAAGTAGTATTATATGATCCTAATACTGAGATAAGAGAATCTATAGGAACAAGAATTGCAGAAAATGAAAATAGAACAATTATTAAACCTTATGATGACTATAATATAATTGCTGGTCAAGGAACTGCTGCAATAGAAATTGATCAAGATTTAAAAAAATTTTCTATAATACCGGATATTTATTTATGTTGTTGCGGAGGAGGAGGTTTAATTGCTGGTACCTCTACATACTTAAAACATATATATCCTAACATAAAATCTTACTGCGTTGAACCTGAAGGATTTGACGATACAATACTTTCATTACGTAAAGGTAAGATAATAAAAAATAAATGTATATCAAAAACAATTTGTGATGCTTTATTAGCTCCACAACCTGGTAACAAAACATTCCCAATTAATTTAAAAAATTTAAATGGAGGTTTTTATGTGACTGATGAAGAGGTTAAAAATGTTATTCCATTTTTGGCTGAGCATCTAAAGGTTGTAGTTGAGCCAGGTGGTGCTGTTGCGGCAACAGCACTCTTAAGTAGAAAAATAGAAGTTAAAAGAAAGAATGTTATTGTAATGTTGTCAGGAGGCAATATTGATTTAACTTTATTTAAAAAACTATGATAATAATTTTAACTCAATGTTTTCCATCAAGGATTGGAGGTATAGAAAATTTGATGAGTAATCTTGCTTTAAAACTAAGCGATTATGAGAAGGTTATAGTTTTTGCAGATAAACATAATATTTCTGATGATGCAATTTTTGATAATTATATAAAAGATAAATTTTTAATCCGCAGAATAGGTGGAATAAAATATTTTAGACGCAGAAAAAAAATTAAAGAATTAAAATCATTTTTAAAAAATAATAATGTAAAATGTATAATTGGTGATACATGGAAAAGTTTTGAATTATGTATTGATTTTTTGAATTCTAAAAAAATACCGACAATTTGTTTGGTACATGGAAATGAAATATTAAAAAAAGATATGGGGCATTTTTTAAAAATACAAAAAATTTTAAATAAAGTAAATGCAGTAATTTGTAATTCTAATTATACAAAAAGTTTAATATCTTCATTTGATTTAACAAAACCAATTGTTAAAATAATATATCCAGGAGCCTCTGATTATAATAAAATTAAAGAATCTACTGTTTACAATATTTGTGGAAATCCAATTTTATTAACTTTGGCGAGGTTGGAAAAAAGAAAAGGTCATGAAAATATTCTTTACTCTGTTAAAGAGTTAAAAAATGAATTTCCTAATATTCAATATGTAATAGCGGGTAGCGGAAAAGAATTGATCAACTTAAAAAAATTGGTTAAAGAATTAAAAATTCAAAAAAATGTTTTATTTGTTGGAAATGTTAATGATTTTCAAAAAAAATATTTGCTTAATAAAACAAATTTGATGATCATGCCCACATTGGATGAAACATCAAAAAAATCAATTGAAGGATTTGGAATTAGTTACATAGAGGCTTCTTTTTATGGAGTTCCCTCTATTGCTTCTGACGTTGGTGGTACTTCTGAAGCAGTTATTCATGATAAAACTGGTATAATAATTAACGACATAAGTAAGTTACACACTGTAATTAGAGATCTTTTATTAGATAATAGAAAACTTAAACTTCTTGGAGCTAATGCAAAAAAAAGAGCTGTTAATGAATTTCATTGGGATATTATTGGAAAACAATATACATCGCTTATTATTGATTTAAAATAACTAATATAAATTAGAAATGAATATTTTGTTTTATACAAATTTTGCTAATCAAGATGAGCTTCTTAAATTGGTTAAGAAGAAATTTAAGGGCAATAAAGTATTTACTATTAAGAACAAAATTAATTTAGATAAGATTGATGTAGCTATGATTTGGCATTTACCTGAAAAAATTTTTAAAAAACTAACTAATTTAAAACTTATATTCTCTTTAGGGGCGGGAGTTGATCACATAATTAATTTGCCTAGTTATAAAAATATTCCAATAATTAGAATAAAAGATCCAAATATGAGGGAGCGAATGTTTAATCATGTACTTGCACAAATATTAAATTATCAACTTAAGCTAGAAATTTATCTAAAGGCTCAGCAAAAAAAAATTTGGATCAAAGAACAAAATACACACTTAAATAATGAAATAAATATTGGAATTCTAGGAATTGGTTATTTAGGAGGATATATTGCGCAGAAATTACAGAAATTGGGTTATAATGTTTTTGGATACAAAAATACCCCGCCTAATTCTAAAGTTCCATTCAAAGTATTTTTCGGTAAATCTATCAATCAATTCATTATTCAAAGTGATATTTTAGTATCAATATTACCTGCAACTGAAAAAACAAATAATTTCATAAACAAAAAATTTTTAAATAAATTAAAAAAAAAATCTTTATTAATTAATATAGGAAGGGGCTCATCTGTTAATGAGAAAGATCTTTTAAATCATTTAAAAGATAATCCTAATTGCTATGCTTCATTAGATGTTTTTAAAAATGAACCTATAAAAAAAAATCATCCGTTTTGGAGCCATCCAAATGTCACTGTCACTCCGCACGTAGCGGCTATTACAGATGTTGAGTCATCAATAAATTATATGTATTCTCGTTTTGTTGTATTCAAAAAAAATTTTAAAATTAAAAGTGACGTAAATTTAAAAAAAGGATATTAATTTTTATCAAAAAAATTTTCTAATATTTTTAAATAAATTTTATCCAACTCTTCTATATCTGAAAGATATACAAATTCATCCACTTTATGTAATGTTTGATTACGAATACCTAATTCAGCTACTTCACAATAATCTTTAATAAAACGTGCATCAGATGTTCCTCCATCTGTTGCAAATTCAGGCAAGTTATTTTTGCCAGTTACTTCTGTAATTGATTTAGTCATTAATTTAGTTAACTTTCCTTTTTTGTTAATAAAAGATTCAGCATTAGCATCTACAGTAAAGGTACATTTGGCCTGATTATCTTTATGAAAAACATTATTTATATGATTTTGCATCCATTGAATTAAACTTTTACTTGTATGTTTATCATTAAATCTAATATTTATTGTAGCTTTAGCTAATTCTGGTATTACATTCATGGCTGGATTATCTATGTCTATTGTAGCAATTTGAACAGAAGTAGGTAAAAAATTGTTGTTTCCTTGATCTAAAGGTTTTGAAATTATATTATTTAATAAAATTGTTAAATAATGCGCAGCATTCTCAGCTCTGTGAGCATTTGCAGTATGCCCTTGAATGCCTTTTACAACTAAAAAAAAACTCACAGATCCTCTTCTGCCTATTTTAATTTTATCACCAATATTATTATTCGAAGTAGGTTCGCCAACAATACATTGATCAATTACAATATCATTTTTTTTAATCCACTTCATTATTTTGGGTGTACCATTTATTGCTAGTTTTTCTTCATCACCAGTAATTATAAAAGATAGCTTACCAGTAAAATTATTATTATTTTTATTTAAGAATTTATGAGTAGCAGAAATAAAGCATGCTATATTACTTTTCATATCCTCCGAACCACGTCCGTATAATTTGTTGCCATCTATTTTTGCTGAAAATGGTGGGTATTTCCATGAGTCTTCATTTCCTGGCGGCACTACATCTGTATGACCAGCAAATGCTAAATGTTTTCCTTCAGAGCCAATGGTTGCAAAAAGATTATCAACATCATATGAATTTTGATCAGAAAAAGGGAGGCGAGTACATTTAAACCCCAATTGATTCAAATGATTTTGAATAATATCAAGCGCACCATCGTCCTTAGGAGTTATGCTTGCACATTTTACTAAAGCTTGAGTCAATATAATTGGATCAAAATTTAACTTATTCATTAATCACGCAACAAATCATTAATAGATGTTTTAGATCTTGTTCTTTCATCAACTTGTTTAATTATTACTGCACAATTTAAAGATGGGGCATTTGGATTTTTTTTATCTGGTAATGACCCAGGTACCAAAACTGAATAAGGAGGTATCTTTCCATAAGTTATTTCTCCAGTTTTTCTATCAACAATTTTGGTTGATTGGCCAATATACATCCCCATACTAATTACTGATCCTTCACCTACTATAACTCCTTCAACAATTTCTGACATTGCTCCTAAAAAAACATTGTCTTCAACAATAGTTGGTAAAGCTTGAGCTGGTTCTAAGACCCCTCCAACTCCACTACCTGCAGATATGTGACAGTTTTTTCCAATTTGGCAACATGATCCTGCTCTTGAAAATGTATCCATCATAGTTCCAGAACCAACATATGCACCAGTGTTAATAAAGCATGGCATCAAAACAACATTTTTATCGATGTAGGATCCTTTTCTCACAGGTGAATTTGGCACCATTCTAAATCCAGCTTTTTCGAAATCATCTTTATTCCATCCTGCAGTTTTACCCTTCAGCAAATGGGCTTTATCATACCAAGAACTGTAAGGTCCTGATAAAGCTTCCATATCATGAATTCTGAAACTTAACATAATTGCTTTTTTTATGTACTGATGAGTAATCCATTCTGAATCTATTTTTTCTGCAACGCGTATTTTACCTTGATCTAAATCTTCAATAATTTGATTAACTGCATTTAATATTGTGGCATCAGAATTTTGATTAATATTTTCTTTATTATCCCAGGCATCATTAATTATTTTTTCTAATTCTATCATATTTTTCCCTTGTTAACTTTTTCTAAAAACAAATGCAAATCAGTAGTCGTGTAATCTAAAAAATTTTTTGATGACTTAATATCATCACTAAAATTTTCATATCCTGCATCAATCCAAATTGATGTAAAGCCTACCTTTTTTGCCGGAACTAAATTTTTAGCAATATCATCAAACATAGCAGAAGAATTGGGATTTAAGTCATATTTTTTTATAATTTGTTCGTAGGGCTTTATTTCAGGTTTTGGGACATAGTTTGCCATTTTTATATCAAAAATTTCATCAAAAAAATTTACAAGCTCTATTCGTTCTAATACATCAATAGTGTGTTGCATATTAGCGTTTGTATAAATAATTTTTTTCCCATTAAGCATTTTCAATTGAGCATTAAGTTCTTTATTTGCATTTACTATTGAGTAATCAAGTTTATGAACTTCGGCTAAAAAATAATCAGGTTCTACACCATGATTATCCATCATACCTCTTAATGTTGTACCATGTTGTTTGTAATATTTTTTTTGAATCTCTTTTGCCTCTTTGATTTCAACACTAAGATGATTTGCCACAAACCTTCCCATTAATTCATGAACTTGTTGAAATATTCCACTATCTGCAGAATATAAAGTATTATCTAGGTCAAATATCCAAGTATCTATTTTATTGTTTAAAGAATCCATATTATGAATATATTTGAGTCCCTATACCGTGTTCTGTAAACAATTCCAAAACTAAAGAATGAGGAATTCGACCATCTAATATAGTTGATTTTAAAACACCATTGTTCATAGCCTCTATACAAGTTAAAATTTTTGGTTTCATTCCCCCTGATATAAAATGTTCTTCAGCAATGTTTTTAGCTTCATGTAAGCTAAGAGTTGAAATAAGCTTTTTATTCTTATCTAGAATTCCGGCAATATCTGTCAATAGTAGAAGCTTGCTAGCTTTAATTTGGCCTGCAATAAAACCTGCAGCAGTATCAGCATTAATATTGTAACTATTGTTTTCAGTGTCTTTTCCAAGGGGAGATATGACTGGAATTTCACCTTTTTTTACATGGCTCATAATTAGCTCAATGTTCACATTTGATGGTTGACCTACAAAACCAATATCGACTAATTTCTCAATATTTGAATCAGTATCTTTGATTTCAACTTTTAATTTATTTGCATTTAGTAAGCTATTTTGATTTCCTGATAAGCCGACGGCTTTTCCACCTAATTCATTTATGGAATCCACTATTTCTTTGTTAATATCTTTTGCTAATACTTCTTCAACCACTTTAATTGTTTCTACATCTGTTACTCTTAATCCTTCAACAAATTCAGATTTAATATTTTTTAATTTCAATCTTTCTTCTATTTGAGGACCTCCTCCATGAATTATAATTGGATGGATACCTACTTCTTTTAACAAACATATATCTTTTGAAAAATTCTTTGATAATTTTGGATCGCCCATTGCATGTCCACCATATTTAATGACTATAATTTCGCCACTATGCTGCCTTATATATGGTAGAGCTTCTACGAGCGTTGATGCTTTATGAATAAAATAAGCTTGATCACTTTCAGATAAAAAATCGAATTTCATTTTTTTTTAGATAATTGATAAATATCTTTTTGTATATCAATAATTCCTAGAAATTTTTTTGTGCTTGTTAAAAATATTTTTTTAAATACGTCAGAATATGAGTTCATCAAACTATGTATAGAAGTTTCTAATAGTTCTAAGTGTGATTTAGAACATTTATCTACTTTTGTTATAACTATTGAAAATAACTTATTATATTCAGCTAAAAAATCAAACATGTCTATATCTATATTTTTTGGACCAACTTTTGCATCAATTAAAACAAAAATATGTTCTAAATTTGAACGATTTTTTATGTATTCTTGTATAAGAATTGATAAGTTATAACGCATGACTTTTGATACTTTGGCAAAACCATATCCTGGTAAGTCAACTAGATTAATGCGTTTGTTGATTTCAAAAATGTTAATAGATTGTGTTCTTCCCGGTCTATTACTAATTTTAGCAAGATTTTTTGTTTTTGTTATTGCGTTAATAATACTTGATTTTCCAACATTTGAACGTCCAATAAAACAACATTCAATTAAGTTATTTGAAGGTTCTATATTTTTATATGATTGAAAGGAACCTTTGAAATCATTTGAGTTAAAAAATTGTTTTAAAAGTTTGCTACCATTAGTCATTTTTTGCCAGAATTCTTCTTTGAATAAACCATTGTTGTGCAATTGAGAGAATATTATTAACTGACCAGTACAACACTAAGCCCGCGGCAAATCCAGCCAAAACAAAAGTAAAAACAAATGGAAGTAGAGCAAATATTTTAGCTTGAGTAGGATCTGCAGGCGCTGGATTGAGTTTTTGTTGAAGCCACATTGTAAAACCCATAAATATTGGCAAAATTCCTATGTCTATTAAAGACAAAATTGAGGGAACTTGCCAGTTAATCAATCCAAACAGAGTCATGAGTCCAAGGGGATCTGGTGCAGATAAATCGTGTATCCATCCATAGAAAGGAGCATGATACATTTCGATAGTAACAAAAAGAACTTTATACAAAGAAAAGAAAATTGGAATTTGTACCAATATTGGTAAACAACCTGCAACTGGATTAGCGCCTTCTCTTTTGTACAATGCCATCAATTCTTGCTGCATTTTTTGACGGTCATTCGGATATGTTTCTTTTAAACGTTGCATTTCAGGTTGAAGTTTTTTCATTTTGGCCATTGATTTAAAAGATGCTTGAGCGAGCGGGAATAAAATTAATCTCATTAAGATAGTAAATGCTATTATAGCTAAACCAAAATTACCTGCATAAGTATAGAACCAATTAATAGCATATGAAATTGGTTTAGTTAAAAAACTAAACCAACCCCAATCAATTGCATCTGTAAATCGAGGTATTGATAATTTTTTTGCATAGTCATTTAAAAGATCTAAGTTTTTAGCTCCAGCAAAAAGATTCCCATTGTATTTTATTGATTCACTGGCATTTACTTTAAAAATTTGACCTACATAACCAGCTCGAAAATTATCACGCCCATTATTTCCATGTCTGTAATTGACATTAATTGACTCATTTGAGTCAGGTATTAGTATTGACATCCAATATTTATCAGTAAATCCTAACCAACCTCCTTGTGTTTTATTATCACAATAAGCATTTTTAGTAGTTAAACTTGAGGTACAATCATCAATTAGGTCATCATAATCTTTTTCTAATAGCTCATCATTTAATAAGCTAATAAGCCCCTCATGAAGTATAAAAAAATTTATTGTTTTTGGAGTATTGATTCTTTTTATCAATCTATACGGGTAAATTTCTATAGTATTATTGCTATTATTAATAACTTCTTGTGAAATAGAAAACATATAGTTTTCATCAACACTAATGCTAATCAAGAATGTTATATTGTTTTTATTTGTCCAACTAAGATTTATAGGATTTAAAGTTGTTAATTTTAAAGAATCACTTTTCCAAATAGTATTTAAATCAGGCATTTCAATCGAATTATTATTAAATTCCTTCCATCCAATTTCTACATAATAGGGATTGGCTGTTCCATCTGGAGAAAATAATTCAATATTATCAGAATTTTTTTCTAAGCTAACTTTATAATTAGATAAATTTAGATCATCTATTATTGCTCCTTTTAAATTAATTGAACCTTTCAAAGCCGCAGTTTCAATATAAACTCGATCACTTACATCTATTATTTCTTTTTTGGATTTTACTATTTCAATAGTTTTGTTATTTTGATCGTCAATAGATGTTGCTGGAGAAAGAATTTCTTTATTGGTTTCTTCTATATTTTGAATTGGTTGAGTGGGAAACAGCAATTGAAAAAATACAATGATTGCAATTGATATTCCAATTGCTAAAAATAAATTTTTTTGTTCATTCATTATTATATTTCTTAGTTTTTGAAGGCAGAGGGTCATAACCATGTCCACCCCATGGATGACATTTACTTATTCTGATTATTGATAAATAAAAACCTTTTAATAATCCAAAAGATTTTAATGACTGAACAGTATATTCTGAACATGTAGGTATATATCGGCAATTCATTCCTAGCATAGGTGATAATATAAATTGATATAATTTAATTAGAATAACAAATGGAAGAATAGTTAATTTAATTATCATTTATAATCCTTTCTAATTCTATTAATAGATTGTCAAATTTAGTTAACAAAATTGAAGATTTGGCTATTAGCACATAATAGGAATTAATTTTACCTTTAATCAATTTTTTTTTTGCTAATTCACGCATAATTCTTTTAGCCCTATTTCTTTTTGTAGCATTTCCAATTTTTCTAGTAGCTGTATATCCAACTCCAATGGTGCCATTGAGATTTTGGTTATGCAGTACTTGTATATTAAAATTTTTCCCTTTTATGAAGAGTCCTTGTTCACGGATAAATAAAAAAGTAGATCTTTTTTTAATTGTATAAAGAATATGGGCCATAAGGCCTTACTAAGCGCTTAACTGAGCTCTTCCCTTTGCACGTCTACGGTTCAATATTTGGCGACCTGCTTTAGTAGCCATTCTGGCGCGAAAACCATGCCTACGCTTTCTAATTAATTTACTTGGTTGGTATGTTCTTTTCATTGCTAAATTTTTTGGTCCTATTACGAATTGATCGACTATAAGTCAAATAGTTACTACAAAAATCATTAAAATAATTAAAAAATTATAAGTATTGTTTGATTTTTTTCTAATTTATTAAGGTATTGTCCACCTAAAATTAGGAATTTTATTTTTAATTTCAATTTGTAATCTTCTATGACCTGATGAGGCTAAATATAACCAGTCAATTGTAGTTATGATATTTTCTACAATGCTAAAGTTTTTATAACCAATTTCACTTTCCTCTTGAGTTGGTTCTTTTCCAATTAGATCAAATGGAATTCCATCTTCTGGATGCGATGTAATGGAGCTAGGATTTTTTGTTGTTAAATAACATTTACGACTTAATAAAGCAACATTCTCCCATGTATTTTTTGTCATTTCATTTTGATTATTTATAAAAGATTTTGTCTTAATTCGTAATTGAATTTTTAGCTTTGAATCATAAAAAACAAACGATGAATTATTATTTTTTTTTATTTCATCAATCTTAGGAGAACGAAAATCAGTATGAAATTTTAGGATAAAATTTTTCTCATCAAAATGTCTAAGTACTACAACTCTTGAAGAGGCAAAACCATCATTACTAATATTGGTAAATACTGGGAGGTGAAAAGTATGTTTTCTATCTTTTACACCAGTAATTAATAATTTCTTTATATTTTCCAAAATTGATTTAGGATTTTCATTTAAAAACAACATAATAATATTAATATATATATATA
>CETH01157107.1_pt1 | contig 35466 bp, 30 predicted proteins | sample 361461 | NCBI WGS metagenome assembly CETH01 (sample SAMEA2622695, study PRJEB7988) | marine metagenome | isolation source: saline water (ENVO:00002010), including
TTGGTCAAACTTGGGATGGTCCAATTGCAGCAATGATGAAAGCTGGTGAGCCAGTAGCTTATCAAACAACTGATGAGGGAGCTCTAGCTTGGGTTGATGGAATAACTCTATCTGCTAAAGCTGAAAATATTGATGAGGCATATGAACTTATTAATTATAGCTTCACACCAGAAGTTGGAGGCCAAACAGTTAATGAAATTGGTTATAACTCAGCAGTAATAGGTGCTTCTGATCATTATTCAGATGAGACTAAAGCGTTAGCACAAGCAATTTATCCAGGAGATACAGCTTCTAAGCTGAATCCATGGCCACCAGAGCCACCTTGGTATGCTGATGCAAGAGCTGAATATGCAAATAAATTTGAAACTGCGTAATTAAATATTTTTATAAAAATGAGCGTCCTGTTTAAACAGGACGCTTTTTTAATAGTTTTTAAATTTAAATTTGTTAAAATAATCATTTCAGGGGGAATAATTATGAGTGCTGATGTTGAATTGCAAAATATCTCTGTTACTTTTGGAAGTTTTTATGCAGCGAAAAATGTTAATGTTAAAATTAAGCAAGGAGAATTTTTTAGTTTTTTAGGTCCTTCAGGTTGTGGTAAAACAACACTGCTTAGGGCAATATCTGGATTTTTAGATCCTTCAGAGGGAAAAGTTTTAATTGGCGGAGAAGACATGGCTGGCATAGGTCCTAATAAAAGACCGACTTCACTTATTTTTCAAAATCTAGCATTATTTCCTTTAATGTCAGTTGCTGATAATATTGCTTTTTCTTTAGAGGTAAGAGGTAAATCAAAAAATGAAAGAAGAAAAAGAGCTGATGAACTTCTTGAGTTAATAGCTTTAAGTGGTCAAGGGGATAAAAAAGTACACGAATTATCCGGAGGTCAAAGACAACGTGTTGCAATAGCAAGAGCTTTAGCTATTGAACCTGAGGTTTTATTATTAGATGAACCTTTATCAGCTTTAGATCTTAAATTACGACAAAAAATGAGAACTGAATTAAGAGCAATTCAAAAAAGAGTAGGTATTACATTTATTTATATAACGCATGATCAAGGTGAAGCCCTAACAATGTCTGATAGGGTAGCAGTGATGAATGAGGGAGAATTAGAACAGGTCGGATTATGTGATGATGTATATGATTATCCAAATACTCCTTTCGTAGCTACATTTGTTGGTGAAAATAATCCATTTTATGCAAAAGTAGTATCAGTTGATAATAATGAGGTTAAAGTAGAATCCCAAGGTAATACATTTTTAGCAACAGCTGGAAAAATCAATGAAAATCAAAACCATTCTTTTTCGCCAGGTGATGAGGTTATAATGTTTATTCGACCTGAGTCAATTTTTATAAAAAATGATAATAATAAATTAGATAATTTTTTTTCTGCTAAAGTGAATACAATTGAGTTTGAAGGCAATTTAAAAAATATTTATGTGAAAATAAATTCTAATATAGATGTTAGATTTAGTGTTCCAAATGCAGTTGATACAAGTGAATTATCTAGTAACAAAGATGTTGAGTTAACTTTTTCTTCAAAAAAAGCAGTAGTTCTTCCAAAAGGCCAACTCGCTGTTGATTAATTTTGTTTAAATGAATTCTTTTTTTAAAAAAAATGGACCATTAATTTCAACTTATTTTATAATAGCTATAGTTTTTTGGTTGATTTTTTTAATTATAATACCTCAACTCTATATGTTAGATTTGTCGTTTAGACCAAATTTACCACCTTTATTAAGAGGTGGACCAGATGATGTTCATACTCTTGTTCATTATAAGCATTTTATTTTTGGTTCTGAAACTAGTAATGATCCATACAATTATGTAGATATTGGTGTTTTTTTAAATACAATTTTTACAGCTATTATGGTTACAATTATAAATTTGTGTTTTTGTTATCCAATAGCTTTTTATATGGCAAAGGTTGCTAAACCAAATTCAGCAAGACTCTTAATAGTTGCTTTAATTATTCCATTTTGGATAAATGAGTTACTACGTTCTTTTGCTTTGAGAATTTTGTTTGCTGGAGAAGGAGTTATAAATAATATTTTATTAGCTACCGGGCTTATAGATACCGGAATTAATTTTATAGCCTTAGATATAGCTCTCTATACAGGTTTAACTTATGCATATATTCTTCTTATGATTTTTCCTCTCTACAATGCGATTGAAAGTTTAGACACAAATCAACTAGAAGCTGCGAAAGACTTAGGTTCTTCAACTTTTAGAACACATTGGAGAATAGTTATTCCTCATGCAAAAGCAGGAATAGCTTCTGGATGCACTATGGTGTTTATGTTAACAGCAGGAGCACTCGCTACACCTGTAGTTTTAAGTAGTCCAAATACTTATTGGTTTACCCAGCTAATTTATCAATGGTTTAATATGAATGACAATTGGTCAAGAGGATCTGCATATTCTATTTTACTATTAAGTGTATCTGTAGTTTTTGTTTTATTAATGATGCGCATATTTAAAGTAAAAATCGGCGAGATAGTTAGATGAAATCACAACATTTTCTAAATATTTTGCTAGGAATATATATTTTTATTTTTTTAACTTATTTATTTGGCCCATTATTAATAATGAGTGTAACAGCATTTAATTCAGCTGAATTCCCATCAATTACTCCGTGGGAATGTTTTAGTTGGAGATGGTTTCAAGAAGGTAAAATTGCTTATGATGGGCAACATTTAGCAGGCTTATCAACTGATTGGAGACTTCATGATGGGCTGATTAAAAGTTTAATTATTGGCTTAGGCGTTGTGTGTTTATCTGTTCCTATTGGAATGGCTGCATCAATTGTTCTGACACAAGTCCATAGTAGACTAAGAACCATTTTTTATTCAGTTTCTATTATGCCAGTTTTATTTCCTGGAGTGATTATTGGTATTTCTACTGTTGTTTTGTGGGACAGAATTGCTACTATTGGAGGAGAAGGTTTTTTATCAGATATAGGTCGTAATGGTATTTTTTTAACTATCCTTGGTCAAACATGTTTTATATCCACTTATTGTTTTCTTATTTTTGTTGCTCGTCTTCAAAGATTTGATCAAACACAAGAAGAAGCAGCACTTGATCTAGGAGCAAGTCAAACTCAAGTATTTTTTAAAATTTTAATTCCATATTTAATGCCTGCTATAGCATCAGCTGCAGTAATAGCTTTTTTAGCATCATTTGAAAATTATAATACAACGGTTTTTAGTATTTTATCTGATCAAACTCTTACAACTGTAATTGCTTCAAAAGTGCGTCTTGGAATTAGTCCTGCTATAAGTGCCCTTGCATTAGTTATTATAGCTTTAACACTTATGGCTGCAATAATATATGAAATTTTAAGAAGAAGGGAAGATAAAAAAAAGAAAGAAAGACAAGATCAGCTAATATATGAACAAACTAAAGATAGTAGACTTAAAAAAGAAAAAACAGGCTCATTTAAGATTCCTAAATTTATATTTGTAATAATTTTATTAATCATAATGGGCACTTTTGGATTTAATCAACTCATAAAAAATGATTTATACGGAAACAAATGTGTTTCAGCAGCAGAATCTGCAAAAAAATCTAATTTTGCAGAACAACTAAAATTATTGCAACAAAATGCAGATACAGTTGATGAAAAATCTTTAGAGGGCGGAAATTTAGGGGGAAATCAGGATTATGGTGATATTTTTGGAGATGAGAATTTGTTTAAAGATTTTGGAGGGTTTGAATAATTTAACTTATTATTTTTTTTATAAAATTACTTACATTAGTAGTAAAATTAAATTGATTATTTGATTTTTTTTTCTTTTTAAGGATCGATTTTTTTTTATTTATTTTTTTATTTCTTCTCATAATTTTTTTATTTTTTATTTTCTATGATATTACAGAGTATTTCAAATGCAATATTTGCACCAACAAGAGAGGTCATATTGTTTACATCAAAGGGTGGTGATACTTCAACCACATCAGCCCCAATAAATTGAATATTTTTTAAATTTCTAATTATTTTTTGAGATTCTCTTACAGAAAAACCACCTACTTCAGGGGTCCCTGTTCCAGGTGCAAAAGTAGGATCAATTCCATCTATGTCAAAAGTTAAATATGATTTAGTTTTTCCTAATTTGTCATTTATTATTTCCATGCATTTTTTAAATCCTAATTTATAATATTCATCAATAGTTATGATTGTAACACCTTGATCTAAAGCCCAATTAAAATCTTTAGGATCATATAAAGATCCTCTTAATCCTATCATTACATATTTTTTTGGATCAATTAAATTTTCTTCTATAGCTCTTCTAAAGGGTGTTCCATGAGTGTATTTATTTCCACCAAAATAACTATCCCAGGTATCTGAATGAGAGTCAAACTGAAACATTCCAATAGGGCCATCTGATGCTAAAGATCTTAAAATTGGTAAAGATATTAAATGATCTCCTCCAATTGAAATTGGAATTACATTTTCTTTTTTTATTTCATTATAAAAAATCTCTATTTTTTTTAAAGTATCATTTAAATCTGCTGGGTTTACTGGACAATCACCTATGTCAGCAACATTATAATTGTCATATGGGCTCTGAAGCGATATTGGATGATAAGGTCTAATAAGTGATGAAGCATTTCTTACTTCTCTGGGTCCATGTCTAGCTCCTGGTCTATTTGTTGTTCCTCCATCCCAAGGCACACCACAAATGCAGTAATCTAGTTTTTTTAAATCCTTAATAATTGGTAGTCTAAAAAAAGTAGCTATGTCAGCAAATCTAGGATTGGACATACCTGCTAGCGGTTTAATATTTTTCATTTCAAATCAATTATTAATTTTTTAAATTACCTTGTTTTTAATTTATTACAATATTTAATGATTTTGTATACATTTATGATAAAACTTTATATTTATTATGAATTTTAACAATCTCCCAAGAGATTTGCCAATACCTAAAGATGATGGAACTGCAAATCATTTAGAGGGTAGTTTTGTCCCAGATATTGAATTGCCAAATCAAGACGGAAATTATCTAAAATTAAGTAGAAAAGATTCTTTTCGTTTAGTTCTTTTTTGCTATCCAATGACTGGTATTCCTAACAAACCTTCCCCAGAAAAATGGGATCTTATTCCTGGTGCTAGAGGATGCACACCACAAAACTGCAGTTTTCGAGATAATTATGATGATTTAATCATAAATAATTCAATTCCAGTAGGTCTTACTACTCAATCTGTTGATGAGATAAAAGAAATGACTTTAAGGTTAAAAATACCTTATGATGTTTTAAGTGATGCAAATTTTAAATTTATAAAAGCTCTAAAAATCCCAACTTTTAAAGTTGATAAAACTATATTTGTTAAAAGAATCACATTTATAATTCAAAATTCATACATTGAAAAAGTTTTTTATCCAATTTTTCCTCCAGATAGAAATGTAAAAGATGTAATTAATTGGCTAAAAGAGAATTAAATAAATTTGTTGAATTTATTTTTATAAGATTTAATAAATGGTATTAAAATAAATAATATGTTGAAAAGCTTTATAATTTTTATATTTTTTTTATTTCTATCTAATTTTTTATATTCTAAAGATAATATTGATCAATGGAAAGATTCCGAAAAAACTTATTTGGATTTAATAAATGAAGGATTTGAAATTAAAGCATATGATATTAATAATATCAAACATAAGGATGGATTTTTTTTTCTTTTTTTTGTAACAGTTTTGCAAAAAAATAATCAAGTATATGAATGTCAGGAATATCAAACACTAGATGAGAATTTAATCTCCTTGGATATAACTTTTATATGCAGAGAATTAGTTCAACCTTATGAAATTGGAATAGGAACATAATTAAATGGATATTTCAAAAACTATAATAGGAGCAGGTTGTTTTTGGGGAGTTCAAGAATTTTTTAGAAAAATTGATGGTGTAAAGGAAACAACAGTTGGATATTCCGGAGGTCATTCTCTAAATCCATCATATGAGGATGTATGTAGAGGTAATACTGGACATATAGAGGTTGTTTTAATTAAATTTGATATTAATTTTATTAAATTTTCAGATATATTAAATTATTTTTGGAAATGCCATGATCCTACTCAACTAAATCGTCAAGGATATGATATTGGTGAGCAGTATAAATCAATTATATTTTATTTTAATGAAGATCAAAAAAATATTGCTGAAGAATCTAAAATAAATATGCAATCTAAATTTAATAATAGTATTGTTACTGAAATTAAAGAAGCTTCTCAATTTTACAAAGCAGAAGAATATCATCAAAATTATTTGTGTAAAAAAACTTAAATTTTTAAAAATTGATGAAAGAATATTTTATAAATGCAATATATGTTGGTTATTATGTTTTATTAATTTTATGGTTATTAATATTAATTTTTATTTATCTTAGAAAGCCCCCAAATTCAAAATTGACTTTAAAATACTTAATCTATTCATTATTAGTTTTCTTAATTTTATACGGAATTATTTATTTATTTAGTTAGGTCGATTCGTTTTTTCTTATTTCTACGAAAATTAATAACAACTACATATAGTATCTAAGAGGCCTTTTAGTTATTACATATTGATATATAAGGATTTTTTACAATTTTAACTTGATACTTTTTATATTAAATTTATAAATTGCATCGGAATTAATAAATAATTTCATTAATTATTAAAAAAAGCTATGTCGATAATAAAAAATTATTTTAAACAGAATAAAGTTGTTCACACTTTTGAAACTTGCCAATGGCCTAATGGTGATCCGCAAGACAAAGATTTTCATTTTTGTGGCGATAAAACTCTTATCAACAAACCTTATTGCAAAAAACATTGTGATGTTGCTTATGTTGATGAAAAAGATTTGAAAAAAGATAAAGAATCTCACAAACATCTTATTGCTGCATAAATTTTTATTTGACTTTTCAATTAATATAGTCTGAAAATTATTTATAATAAAATTAGATGTTATATTATCTGCTAACAAAAATTCCTTTTAAGGGAAAACTTACTATAATAGATAGTATGGGAGTTGAACGTATATTTGGAACAAAAACTTCTAATTTTCCTTCTGTTAAAATAAGATTAAAAAATAAATTAACTGAATTCAAACTATTATATAATCCAAGCTTATATCTAGGTGAGGAATATATGAAAAATAATTTAACTATAGAAAAAGGAACTCTAGAAGATTTTATTAATATTATTACTGAAAGTTATTATGATTTTCATAAGGTAAATTTTATAAGATTGTTATTTGATAATTTTTCGACTTTAATTAGATCATTACAACAGTTTAATGATTTAATAGGGTCAAAAAAAAATGTTGCACATCATTATGATATTGATGAAAAATTATATAATCTTTTTTTAGATAAAGATATGCAGTACTCATGTGGTTATTTCCATAATAACAATATTAGTTTAGAAAATTCTCAGCTAGATAAAAAAAATCATATAATAAAAAAACTAAATATTGAAAAGGGAATGAGTGTTTTAGATATTGGATCTGGCTGGGGAGGGCTTGCTATTCAGATTGCTAAAAATACTGGAGCAAAAGTAACTGGAATTACTTTATCAAAAAATCAATTAGAAACAGCAAAGAAACGTGCTGAAGAAGAAGGTTTATCGGATCAAGTAAATTTTAAATTTCAAGATTATAGAACTGAAACAAATAAATATGACAGAATTGTATCAGTAGGAATGTTTGAACATGTAGGTATAAACTATTTTTCCAAATTTTTTTCCAAATGCAATGATTTATTAAAAGACAATGGGGTTATGCTATTACATACTATTGGATACAAGGGAAAGCCAGCTGCAACAAATCCATGGATTAGAAAATATATTTTTCCAGGTGGATATATACCTTCATTGTCAGAAATATTGCATTCTACTGAAAAGAATAACATGTTGATAACTGATATTGAAATCTTAAGATTGCATTATGCAGAAACATTAAAACATTGGCATAGAAATATCCAAAAAAATAAAGAAAAAATTATTAGCATTTTTGATGAAAAATTTTATAGAATGTGGAAATTTTATTTAGTTTCAAGTGAATATTCATTTAGAAACATGGGTAATGTGAATTTCCAAATACAAATATCTAAAAAAATCAATAATTTGCCATTAACTAGAAATTATATTTACAATTAAATAACATCTTTGTCATATTATTGATTTAATTATGTTGATAATCATGTTTAAAATAATTGTTTTTTTATAAAATTTATGGGACCGTCTACAAATCAGTATTTATTAAGATCAATAATTTTCTTAGTGCTCATTATAATCTTAGTCATATTTTTATATCCAGTTTTAATATCTGCATTTTTATCTAATGTTTATATTAATTCAGTCATTGTTCTTACTTTGCTATTTGGAATTGCGTATTCTTTTTATCATTTAAATCAAATTAAGGATAACTTTGATATATTGAACAACTTTAATATACACAAATCACCACAAACTCTAAAAAATTTTAAAGGTATTTTTAAAAACCTTATATTAGAAATTTCTGAAATAGATGGACAATATAAATTTAAATCCTCTAGAATAGACAAAATACTTGAATCAATTGATATAAACTTATCAAGCATAAGAGAAACTTCTAGATATTTAGTTGGCCTTTTAGTTTTTTTAGGATTGTTAGGAACTTTTTGGGGATTGTTGAAAACAATTGGCTCAGTTGGAAATGTTATAGGTGGACTAGGAATAGATGATACAAATTTAGCAGGTTTTTTTGACAATCTTAAAAGTGGATTAGCAGCTCCCTTGGATGGAATGAGTATAGCATTTAGTAGTTCTCTTTTGGGTTTATCAGGTTCGTTGATTTTAGGTTTTATGGATTTACAATTAGGACAATCTCAAAATAAATTGTCAATTTATGTTGAAAAAATTTTAATAGAAAATAGTTCCCCAGATTTTATAAACGAGGGAAATAACTTATCTAAAACAACACTTTCTTCTATTCAAAAAATTTATGATAATCTTGACTCTTTAGTTTTTTCGATAAAAGAAAGTTCACGTTATCAAAAAGAACTTTATAATTCTTTAAAATCATTATCGGAACAACTTCATGAAATAACTAAGTATAGTAGAGATCAAGAAAAAAAATTATCTAATTTTTTATCGACTCAATTAAACACCGAATCCAGTATACTTCAATTGACATCTCGACTTTCAAAGGACGGTATAATAGATAAAAAAACAAAATTAATTTTGAGTAATATAGATAAGAGCATGAAATTCATTATTAATAAAAAAAAATGATTTTAAATGAATGTTAGATCATATAAATCAAGATTAACTGAAAATACTAATATATGGCCTGGTTTTGTTGATATTTTATCAACTCTTTTAATAGTAATAATTTTTATATTAATGGTATTTACTGTTTCTCAAATTTATTTAAGTGAAGCTATTTCTGGTCGGGATAAAGCCCTTGATGATCTAAGGAAACAGATAAATGAATTATCAAAAATTCTTGTTATAGAATCAACACAAAAACAAGAAGCTCTTACAAAATTAGAAGATACGCAAGAAAGTTTAGATGAAGAAATTCTTAAATCAGAAGGTTTGACTTTAGATATAGAGACAAAAACTGAGGAATTATCTATACAGGATTTAAAAATAGATAATCTAGCTTTTCAAATTGCAGAATTATTAAAAGAATTAAGAGTTGTAGCTCAAGCTCTAGAAACATACGAGGGTCAGGAAATTGTTGGTTTAGAAACTAGTGGATTAGGTGAAAGAATTAATAAAGCTTTGGCATCAAGAATTGATCAATTAAACAACTTAAACAAAGAATTAAAATTTTCACAAGAAGAAACCTCTAGACAACTTGTAAAAGTTGAAGAATTAAATACTTTATTGTCAAAAAAAGAAGAAGATCTACAAGAACAAGTATTTGAATATCAAAAATTAACTAATGATTTAATTGCAATAAATGAAAGTTTAGGACTAGATGATGCAGATTTGAATGATCAATTAAATGCAATAAAAAAGAAAAATGAAAAGTTAACTGAATTAAATAAAGATTTAGTTGAAAAGGAAACAGTAATATTTGATTTAACTAATAAAATTTTAGAATTAAATAATATTTTATCAATTTCTGAAGAAAAACAAATCTTACAAGAAAAAGAAATTTCTAATCTTGGTGAAAGAGTATTATCCTTGGAAGAAGATAAATTAAATCTTGAAACATCTTCTTCAGCGGAAATTCTTGCTTCAGAAAAAAAAGCTTCAGGAGCTTTAGAACAAGTAGGGACATTAAGCAATGAAATTGATATTTTAAATAAGGAAATAGCAACTTTAAATTCGGCTTTAGAGGCAAGTGAAATTGCCAATTTGACTAAGGAGCTTAAAATCGAGGTATTAGGAGATAGATTAAATAAAGCCTTAACATCAAAAGTTTTTGAATTACAAAAATATCGCTCTGAATTTTTTGGCAGACTCCAGGATATTTTAGGCGATAGAGATGATATTAAAGTAGTAGGTGATAGATTTATATTTGAGTCCGAATTGCTTTTTGATTCTGGTTCTGCTACTCTCCAAAAAGATGGAGAAGAAAAGCTAAAGCAAATCGGTTTGACTCTTAAAGAAACTACATCAAATATACCTAAAGATATTGATTGGATTATTCAAGTTGAGGGTCATACAGATAAAAATCCAATCAACACTCCTAGATTCCCTTCAAATTGGGAACTATCTACTGCAAGAGCTAATACTGTTCTTAAATTATTATTAGAACTTGGATTTGAACCAAGAAAATTATCAGCAGCAGGTTATGGGGAATTTTATCCTTTATCTGATGAAGAAAATAATAATGCATACAAACAAAACAGAAGAATAGAACTTAGATTAACTTCTAGATAAAAAAAATAATGCTTAAAATATTAATATGTTCAATATTTTTTATATTTTTAGGTTGTTCAAGTAGTGATTATACAAATAATAAAAGTAAAAAAACAGAAGCAATTTTTTCGTCTTCTAATAAAATTGGTATAATAATTAATAACTAATTATATAATAGTTAATTCTTTAGAAAATTTTGTTAAAATTTTAGGTTCTGTTTCAGTAATAAGAACATCATCCTCTATTCTTACTCCTAAAGAATCTGGATTATATAAGCCAGGTTCAATTGTTATCACCATTCCTTCAGTAAGAACATTCTTGTTTCCTCTCACGACGTAAGGATCTTCATGGACATCCAAACCTAAACCATGACCAGTTTTATGAACTACAAAATCCTTATATTCACTTTCTTCTAAGATTTTTAAAACTGTGTCATCGACTTCATCTAAAGTTATGTTAATTCGGGATTTATCTATTCCTGCATTATTTGCTTTTAGAACTGTGTTATAATAATTCCTTTGATAGTCTGAAGCATTATCTATAAAAAAAGTTCTAGTTATATCTGCATTATAACCATTAATTGATGCTCCAAAATCAAATAAAAGTGCATCACCTTTTTCTAAGATATAATCTGTTGAATGACCATGAGGCAAAGCTGAATTTTTTGATCCTAATACAATTGGATCAAAAGCAATTCCTTCTGCACCATTTTTATAAAGTTCTTGAATTAAAAAATTTTTAATTTCAAGCTCGCTTTTGCCATGACTAACATATTTAATTGTATTTGACAGAGCAATTTCAGAAATTGAAATTGCTTTTTCTATATTTTTAATTTCATCACTATCTTTATTTAATCTTACTGTAGATATTAGAGAGTGGGCATTAACAATTTTACAATCCTTAAATGACTCTTGCAAAGCTAGTGATTCAAAAAATCTTATTCTTTGTCCCTCAACACCAATATTTTTTAATGGTCCTAAAATTTGTGATGCTTTTTTAAAAGCATCTATATAGCCATCTTTATCGTGCCAGGAAATTATTTCAGCATCTAATGATAATGCATTAAAACTATCAATTTCTAGTGAGGGCAATATCGCAACTGGTTTATGATTTTTTTTAATTATTAAAACAGTAGGTCTTTCCATTAAGTGAAAATTTCCTCCTGTCAGATATCTAAAATTTGATCCAGGGACAATAGCGAATGCATCAATTGAATTTTTTTCGAATAAATTATCTAGTTTTTTTAATCTATTAGTCATTATTTCTTTAACATTTTAATTTGATGATTTAAAAAAATAGGAGTTAAAAATTTTGAAATCATATTAGTTAATACTAAATGTTTTTTGTTAAAATAATTTGAAACATTTAGTAAATTAAGTGTTCCAATGGTCTGTTTGTCAAAAATGATAACCTGATTTAAAATAGCTTCTGCACCTAGATCAGTTATTTTTTTGTGATCAGAGTGATATTTTCTTATTTCCTTAATATTGTTACCTATAAAAGACTTTTGCATTTCAAAAGTTACTTTAAAAAAATAATTTTTAGGAATTTTTTTCATTCCACCTGTGGGATAAACTTTATTATTTGAAGAGTAAATTCTTTTAACTATCTTCTTTTTTGGATGTTTGACTGTGAGGGTAAATAAAATAAATCCTATTTCCCTTCTTATAGTTTGATTTATTTTATCTAAAAAAACTTTTTCATTTTTTATATTCATAAAATCATTTAATATTTTTATATCTAATTTCTTCATTATTTTGGTTTTAACATATCTTCTTTATCTAGAACAGTAGGTATAGCATTTATTAATTCTTTCGTATATATGCTTTGTGGATTGAGAAAAACTTTTTTTGTTTCACCAAATTCTTCAATTATTCCTTTTTTCATAACCACAACTTTATTAGCTATATTTCTTACAACACTTAAATCATGAGTGATAAATATATAAGTTAAATTAAATTCCATTTTGATTTTTAAAAGAAGATTTAATACTTTTGATTGAACTATCACATCAAGAGCTGAAGTAGGCTCATCTAGAATTAAAACTTTTGGTTCAGCCGCCAAAGCTCTTGCAATTGCAACTCTTTGTTTTTGTCCTCCTGATAAAGTGTCTGGATATCTAACCATAAATTCTGGTTCCATTCCTACATAAGACAATAATTGCTTAACTCTTTCTTCAAGTTCATTTTTCTTAACAATTTTATGTATTCTTAAAGGTAATGAGATAGTGCTAAAAATAGTTTTTTTTGGATTTAATGTCGACATTGGATTTTGTTGAACATATTGAATTAATTTTCTTTGTTGTAAATTTCTTGTTTTATGTAGTTGCTCTTCATTAAACCATAAATCCCCTTTGTCTTGTTGATAAACTCCTAAAATAATATTTGCCAAAGTAGTTTTTCCAGATCCAGATTCTCCAACTACTGCAAAACAATCTTTTTCTTCTATTATTAAATTTATTTTATTTAAAGCTTGAACTTCATTATTTTTAATAAAAAATTTTTTTGAAATATTATTTATCTTAATCATTTTTAATGTGTATATTTTTTAATTAATGCATAGTCAGGTGGATTTTCATTATGTTTAGGTAGTCCATCTCCACTTAACTTAGGAATTGATTCTAATAATGCTTTTGTATAAGGGTGTCCTGGATTATTAAAAAGCTGATTTTTTGTACCCTCTTCAACAATTACTCCTCTATATATAACATAGACTTTTTCAGCAAATTTTCTTACAACACCCATATTATGAGTAATTAGTAATACAGCTGTATTTGTTGCTTCAGTTAGTTCATTCATTAAATCTAAAGCTTGATTTTGCACTGTAACATCAAGCGCTGTGCTAGGCTCATCAGCTAAAAGCAATTCGGGCTTATTAATCATTGCCATTGTAATAACAACTCTTTGAGCAAGTCCGCCACTTAATTGAAAAGGATAAGATTCTAAAACTCTTTCTGGGTCTCTTATAGAAACCTTTTGAAGAGCTTCACAGGCTTTTAAAAAAGAATCTTTTTTTGAAATTTTACCACCATTTAAATTTACTTCATAAAATTGATCTTTAATTTTAAAAACTGGATTTAGTGCAGCAATAGGATCCTGAAAAATAATAGAAATATTATTTCCCCTAATTTTTTTAAATTCACTTTGACTAAGATTTAATATATCTTTGTTATTAAATATTATTCGCCCCTTTTTTGAGACATTTTTTTGATTTAATAATCCTAAAATAAGTTTTGTTGTGACTGATTTTCCTGATCCAGATTCTCCAACCAAGGCGACTTTTTCTCCTCTATCTAATTCTAAACTAATTTTTTTTAAAACATATGAAATTCCTTCGTACATTTTAAATGATAATTCTAAATCCTGTATTTTTAAAAGTTTATTAGACATCGACATCAAACATATCTTTTAAACCATCTCCAACTAAGTTGAATCCTAGAACAACAATTAATATAGCAAATCCAGGAAAAAGTGAAAACCACCAAGTATCCGGAAGCATAGAGGCACCCTTTGCAACCATAGTGCCTAAGTCAGGAGTTGGGGGCTGAGCACCTAAGCCAAGAAAACTAAGAGAGGAGCCTACTAATATTACAAAACCTAGATCTAGTGTTATTTTTGTTAATAAGGAAGGCAGACAATTTGGCAATATTTCCCAAAACATTATATGGAATTTTGATGCCCCCATTACTTCAGAAGCAGTGATGTAACCTTCTGTTTTAATTGATCTTGTTAAATTATAAATTAACCTTGTATACCATGGCCACCAAGCCATGGAAACTGCAATCATTGTATACACCAAATTAGGTCTATCAAGTAGACCAATAATTGATAAAGCCAAAACTAAAGCAGGTATTGCTAAAAAAATATCTGTTATTCTCATTAAAATCAATTCAGTTTTTTTTCCTATGTATCCTGCACATAATCCCATTGTAACTCCAATAGGTACTGCAATTGATAAAACTACAACACCTAAAATTAAAGAAATACGATAACCATAAATACATCTAGTAAAAATATCTCTTCCAATTTTATCAGTGCCAAAAATATAAGTTGAATCTGGTGGTTTAGATTTGTTTGCAAAATCTGTAAAAGGTCCTACATGCTCAGGAAATGGAGTAATATATGGAGCAAATATAGCTAATAATAAAACAATGACAACTATAATTAATCCAAAAACTGATAAAGGATTTCTACTAAATTTATAGAAAGATTTTGTTTTAAATATATTCATTTTTAATCTTTAAAACTTATTCTAGGGTTTAATAGTAGAACTACAAAATCCACTACCATATTAATTACTAAATAAAAAGTTGTAATAATTAACGCAGTTGCAACTATGCCATTGAGATCTTTTGCAAGAATTACCTCTACCCCATATTTAGCCATTCCTGGCCATACAAAAACTGTTTCAACCAAAAATGCATTTCCCAACATTAAAGCAAAATCTAATCCAATTATTGTTACAGTTGGTATAGAAGCTGGCTTTAAGGCATATTTAGTTGCTATTTTAAATTCACTAAATGAATATGATTTGGCAAATTCTATATACTGTTTGTCATAAATATCGCTAAGATTAGTTCGGGTTAATCTTGCGACATTACCAATAGCAGGCATCGCGATAGCAAGACCAGGTAAAAATAAATGTGCAACAGCATCTTTAAAAAAATGAAAATTACCTTCAATTAATGAGTCAATAAGCAACAAACCAGTTACTAATTTAGGAGGATCTAGAGTTTCGCTAAATCTTTCAGAAACAGGGAATATTGGTAACCAAAAGGCAAATATTAACATTAATATTATAGCCCAAAGAAAGCTTGGTGTAACGACACCTAAAAGGGAAAATACTCTTGATATATGATCAACGAAAGTATCTTTAAATTTTCCAGATAAGATGCCTAAAGGCATTCCAATTAATACCATTAAAGTAACAGACATAAGCACTAATTCAAAAGTAGCTGGAAAATAACTTTTTATATCAATAAGAACAGGTCTTTTCGTATAGGTTGATATACCAAGATCTCCTTGAAATAAATTTGTTATAAAAATCTTATATTGTATAAATATCGATTCATTTAAATGAAGTAATTCTCTATATTGTTCTACCATTTCTTTACTAGCAAATGGACCAAGAGCAATTCTAGCTGGATCTCCTGGAATTAATCTAGCAAGACAAAAAATTACAATAGAAGCGCCAAAAAAAACAATGATGGATATAAAAGTTCTTCTAAAAAAATATTGAGCAGCAGACAAAACAATTAAACCTAGATGAATAATTAAATAAAGGCCGGCTAATCCGGCCTTTAAATATTAAAATTAATTACTAATTAATTTCAAGTTCTCTAAATGATAAGTTTCTACCCATAGTTCCATATCCTGTAAGAGTACCTGCAGTTTGAGCATTTGATACTGCCGTATTTACAGGCTGCATACCAACGAAATCAGTAATGAAAAGAGTAATAGCATTATCAATAATCAATTGATTCGCTGCTTGATAAATTTTTATTCTTTCATTCGCATCTGTTTCTGCTCTACCTTTTTCTAATAGAGCATCTAATTCTGGATCATTTGCCCATTCAGCTGACATCCATGTACCACCAGTAGATGAGTGCCATTGAGGATATAATAAACCATCAGGATCAGGAAAATTTGCTACAACAGAAACTACAGTTGCGTGAGGAGTATTTTCCCAACTTGCAACTTGCTCAGTAAATTTTGCCCATGGAAGGCCTGTAACTGTCGCATCAAATCCTAATTCCATAGCATTAGCTTGTAATTGAAGTGCCCAAGGTTCTTCGTATGGAACTTCAGCAATCCAAGCTAAATCAAGAGTATAATCGCTAGGATTATATTTGCACTTAGCAAGTTCAGCTTTAGCTTTATCAATATCTCTCTCTATAGCAGGCTTATTAGCGTCATAACCTAACAAACCAGGAATTAATGGACCGCTTGATTTTTTACCAGCTATTAGAGTGTCAGTAACTGCAAATGATTTTTCTAAAGCATCATAATCATATGCTAATTGAATAGCTCTTCTGCAATGAACATCATCAAAAGGCGCTTTTCTATTATTTAGCTTATTCATCCAAGCACCAGGTCTTGGAATTGGAATAATATCTACGTTAGGCTCTTTTTCTAGAGCAGCTACAACTTCATTAGGTAACCACATACTAGAAATTTCATGTTCATTTCTAACTAAAAGAGTTTTGATTGTAGCAGCTTCTACACTATATTTAATAATTACTTCATCAGGAGATTTAGCACTATGACCTTGGAAATAATTGTCATTTTTTGCTAAAACTGTTTTTACATTAGGATCATGCTCAACAATTTTATAAGCTCCAGTTCCAGCTGAAGTAGTTAAAAGATAAGCTTCTCCGTAATCGCCATTATCACCATATTCACCTGCAGCTGTATTAGCTTGTATAGTATCTTTATCTACTACAGCAAGTCTAATTAAACTAGCTACTAGAGGAGCATAAGGCTCTGCAGTATTTATTTCGACAGTTTTAGAGTCTAAAGCTTTGACATCTGTAACACTTCCAAATAGAAATGAGAAACCTTGTCCCATATCCATTAAGCGATTATATGAAAAGACTACGTCATCAGCATCCATAGTATTACCACTATGAAATTTAACTCCATCCTTTAATGTTATTTTTAAAGTAGTTGGACTAGTATACTCCCAACCACTTGCTAAAAGTGGATTTAATCCACCACTGCCACCTCTATCTTCATCAACTAGAGCATCATATACATTGAACATTAAAACAGAATCAACATAGTCAGTTGCTTTTGCTGGATCAGCTTCACCAATTGCTGCCTCATCTGTTCTTAATATTGTTTTTGCAAAGGCAGTGTTAATAGAAAATGTAGTAACTAATAAAATCGTTATTAGTTTAAATAAATAACTAATTTTCATATTTCCTCCTTATTATTAATATAGATAGTATCTGATATCTTAAAAAATTAAATAGAAATATTTTATTAACTTTAGACAAAATTAGATATTATAGATTGGTTTAAATTAGACAAATAGTAAAAAACTATAAAAAAATATTAATAATAATTTAAGTAAATTGATAGTTTTTATAGTGATTTTTAACATATTTATTAGATAAATATCCTTGTTTTAAGTCATTCTTTATTAGTTCAATATTTCTATTTTTTGGATCTCCATATCCTCCTCCTCCACCAGTCATAAAAGTTATTTTATCTCCTTTGTTAAGTTTATGACCAGATTTTTTAGGCATATTAAAAATTTCACCATTTTCAGTAACAATTTTTACATTGTTTGCTCTAGCTGATTTTCCTCCTTTAATACCCCAAGGAGGAAACTTTGTTCTTTCTACTACTGATGTAATAAAAGTTTCTTCTAACATTTGATATTCTATATCTAATCCTAATCCACCTCTATATTCTCCAGCACCACACGAGTCTTGTGCAAGCTCAATTTTTTTAACTAACCAAGGATTTCTTGATTCCATAATTTCTATTGGTGAAAATCTTGTGCCTGCAGAATTATGATGCATTGCTGTTACACCATCACCTTTAAAAAACCCCCCTTGCCCAACTGGATGAGGTGCTCCATCTGCCCATGGTTCACCATCCTTTTCTCTTTTTCCCCACCAAACAGCAGCAGCTAAACAACCTCCACTACTTGCAGGAAATACTTCAGGAAGTTTTTCTGAGAGAATTTTATAAATTAATTCCATAACTTGCAAGCCAGGCCATCCATTTAGAAAACATGGAGCAGGAGAAATAGGATTAAACATTGATCCTTTTCTAGTTTTAATTATCAAAGGTCTAAAAAAACCTTCATTGGGTTGCTCTCCATTTCCAGCCATCATACTAAAGGCAACCCTAGCCTTTGAAACAGTTGAAGGCAAAGGACAATTTATAGGTCCATTTTGTTGATTAGGAACTTCTGAAAAATCAATAATTAAATCTGAGTTTTTAACTTCTATAGAAATGTTAAACTTAACCTCTCCAGGATCTACACCGTTATTATCTAATTGACCATAACCTTTATAGTTACCATCAGGAATTCTATTTAATGTTGTTCTTACTAACTTTTCACCATGCTCATAAATATCATAAACTGAATTGTAAAAAGTTTCATATCCAAACTTTTTTACAATTCGTATTAATGCATTTGCTCCTGTAGTTACTCCATTTAATTGAGCATTAAGATCACCAACTATAGCTTTTGGAACTCTTGTATTTGCTATTATTAGTTTATAAATATCTTCTACTAATTTGCCTTTACTATATAATTTCAAACCTGGGTAAATAGTCCCTTCTTGAAAAACATCAACAGTATTTGTTGAATAAGGTTCTTTGCCCCCTGTGTCTAACCAATGTGCTTTAATTGCACTGTAGCCAATTAATTTATTATTTAGAAAAACTGGTTTTACTATAGCTGCATCTTGAGAGTGTGAGCCTGAACCATATGGATTATTATATATAATAATATCACCTTCATATAAATTTTTTTCACCTCCAACTTCCTTAACTGCTTCTTCAACACAAAAACTTAACGTTCCCATAAAACCAGGTAAACTTGGAGATTGGGACAGCATACAATAATTAGTGTCATATAATGCACTAGCAAAATCTAAAACTTCATAAATAATAGGAGAAAAAGAACATCTAATTAAAGTTTTTTTCATTTGTTCTGCTGCTGAGTTAAGCGAGTTCCTTATTATTTCTGTAGTAATAGGATCTACATTTTTATTAGTAATTTTTTGGTGTTTTTTTGATTCAAAAATATGTATCATTTTTTTTTTTTTTAAAACAACATTAAAAAATGTTGTATTATATATTGCATCTGATAACTTAAATTGAAACAATTAAATTCATTATTTTATGTCTTCAAGAATTGGTGTTGATATTGGAGGAACTTTTACAGATTTCATTTTATATGATGAATCTGGAAATACTGTAACAATAGATAAAATACCTACGACACCGTCTTCACCAGAAATAGCTGTTGTTGAAGTAATAAAAAGAAATTTAGATGCAGATGCTTTATCAAAAGTTGATTTTTTTCTTCATGGGACTACAGTTGGATTAAATGCTTTACTTGAGAGAAAAGGATCAAAGGTTGGTTTAATTTGTACTAAGGGATTTCGAGATACACTTGAAATTAGAAGGGGTGATAGAGATGAAATGTATAATTTATTTTGGCAACCTTCCCCTCCTTTGGTGCCAAGATATTTAAGGATAGAAATTGAAGAAAGATTGCTTGCAGATGGAAATACCCATACACCCTTAAATAAAGATCAAATTAAAGAAGCTTGTAAATTTTTTATTAAAGAAGAGGTTACTAGTGTAGCTATTGCATACATTAATTCGTATACAAATAAAAAACATGAATTAGATACGGAAAAAATTTTTAGAGATAATGGTTTCAAAGGCCAAATCTCTCTTTCTTCAATGGTGTCTGGAGAATATAGAGAATATGAACGGACTACTACAACAGTTATTGATGCTTTTGTAAAAGATAGGATGTCAAATTATCTAAACAGTTTAAAAAAACAATTAAATTCTATTGGTTTCAAAGGCAGTTTTTTGGTTACCAGATCAGGAAGTGGTTCGATGACTTTTGATGAGGCTGAAGATAGACCTTTTGAAACTATAATGTCTGGACCTGTTGCAGGAGCAGAGGGCGCTGGTGAGCTCTCTAGAAAATTAGAAAATATAAATCTAGTTACAGCCGATGTTGGGGGAACAAGTTTTGATACATGTTTAATAATTAACGGAAGACCTCAAATTCAATTTGAAGGAAAAATAGTAGGATTGCCAGTTCAATCACCTTGGGTTGATGTTAGATCTATTGGTGCTGGAGGAGGATCCATAGCTTATCTTGATGAAGGTGGTTTAATTCGTTCAGGTCCCCAAAGTTCTGGAGCTGTTCCTGGGCCTGCATGTTATGGCAAGGGAGGGAAGAAACCAACTACTACAGACGCAGCATTTTTTTTAGGAATGCTTGGTGAAGGAAAATTAGCTTCAGGTTTAGAATTAAACAAATCTTTTGCTGAAGAAGCTTTAATATCTGTAGGTGGAAAAATAAATCTTTCTGCTCATGATACTGCTAAAGGAATATTAAAAATAAGTAGTTCCAACATGGCAGATGCAATAAGAGAAATCACAATTGAACAGGGAATTGATCCTAGAGAATTAAAACTTTTAGCTTTTGGTGGGGCAGGTCCACTTATGTCAAATTTAATTGCAGAAGAATTAGATATTAAAGAAATTATCGTGCCACCTTTCTCAGGAAATTTTTCAGCATGGGGACTTTTAGGAGCAGATTTATTGCAAATGAATGCTAGAACCAAAATTCTTAGATTATCTGATGAGTCAATAAATGAATGTAATAATATTCTTAAAGAATTATTTTCTGAATTAGAAAAAAGACAAAAAATAGATTTTAGTGCATCTAATCAAATTAAAGAAGTAGCTCTAGATATGAGGTGGATGGGGCAAGAACATACAATTACTCTAAAACTCGAAAAAGAAAAAGATGGGAAAATTAGTTTAAACTCAAATCAACTAAAAGATTTATTTATGAACGAATATTTAAGAACCTTTGGAAGTAAACTTGACACTATTGTAGAAATTGTTTCAACCAGAGCTTCTTTAAGGGTTCCGCTACCAAGAAAATCTGAAACTGGAAACATTAAACAAGATGATATTAAAATTACTAATAATAAAATTAAATGTTATTCTTTTAAAAAAGATGAAATTATTGATTTCAATATAGTTTCTAGATCTGATCTAAAATCAGATTCATCAGGTCCTATAATTATAGTGGAAAGTACTGCTATAACATATGTGGATGCTAATTATGATGTAAAAAAAGATAAAGATAATAATTTAATTATAAATAATAGAGAAATGTAATGCGTTATGAATGAAGAACTACATCATTATAAATGTGGAATTGATAGAAAAGCTGAAAAATTTGAAGTTGATCCAGTTACTACTCAAATAGTAAGAAATTCTTTAAATTCTGCAGCAGAGCAAATGAAAAGAGCTCTTTGTAGGACTGCTATGTCTCCTGTTATTTACGAAGTTTTAGATTTTGCCGGTGCAATTTATGACAACCATTACAGATTGCTCGCTCAAGCTCCTAGCCTACCTTTGTTTATGGGAACATTAAACTTTTGTATTGAAGAAGCTGTAAAAGGAGTAGGTGGAGAGAATAATTTAGAAGATGGTGATATAATTATATATAACTCACCTTATGGAACAGGATCACATCCACAGGATGCAGCATTGGTAGCGCCAGTATTTTTTGAAAATGAATTAGTAGCTTATACAGCCATAAAAGCTCATTGGTTAGATATTGCTGGAAAAGAGCCCTATTCAACAGATACCGTTGATGTTTTTCAGGAGGGCACAGTGTATCCAGGTGTAAAGCTTTTTAGTAAAGGAAAACTAGTTGATGACATATATAAAATGTGTATAGCAAATTCTCGAGTTCCAAACTCTGTTGCTGGGGATATAAATGCTCAAGCTATAGGTGTAAAAGCAGGAGCTTCAGCTTTAAAAAGAATTCTTTCAAAATATGGAATAAAAAAATTCAGAGCATCAGCAGAATCAATATTTGATGCTGGTGAAATGATTGTGAAAAATTATTTAAAAAAAATACCAAATGGAGAATATACTGGTTTTGGACAAATGGATAGTAATGGAGTTGAACCTGGCAAAGTTCCTTTTGAAATAAAGGTAATCATAGAAGACGAAAAAGTAATTTTAGATATGTCTAAAGCCCCTAAGCAGCAAAATGGACCTATTAATTGTCCATTACCTTCAACTGTTTCTACTGCAAGAGTTGCTATGAGTATGCTTGCAGGAAGTAATGAAGCTCCTAACGAAGGCTTTTTTAGACCCATAGAGGTTATAACTAAACCAGGAACACTTTTTCACCCTATTTCTCCAGCTCCTGTGTTCTTATATGGTTGGCCAGCCCTTCAAGCAATGGAAGTGTTTTATAGAGCCTTGGGTTCAAAATTTCCTGAAAAAGTTCCAGCAAGTAGTGGCGGTTGTATAAATGCAATAGTATGGTGGGGAATTAGAGAAAAAACAGGAGAACCTTGGGCTGATGGGGCTCCTCATCCAGTAGGACAAGGTGCAAGCATTTTTGGTGATGGAGCAACATGCCTTCATCATGCTGAGTCAGCAACTAGATTTGCACCAGCTGAAGTTTGGGAAAATAGAAATCCTTGGTTAGTAAATAGAGTAGAATTAATTCAAGATAGTGGAGGAGCAGGAAAATACAGAGGTGGTCTAGGTGTTAATTTAGAATTTACAATGTTAGAAGATTCTTATGCTACTACTGTTTGTGAAAGAACTCAATTAGCCCCATGGGGTCTTAATGGCGGTAAAGAAGGATTAGCAAATAACTGCTATGTAATCAATCAAGATGAAAAGTTCACAGAGGCAGCTAAAGCCACAAGAGTTTCAATTAAAAAAGGAAATAGAGTTTTAATTCAGTGTGGAGGGGGCGGAGGATATGGCAAGCCAGAAGAAAGAGAGAAAAGTAAAATTATTAATGATCTTAAACAAGGATACATATCAACAGAATACCTTAAAAAATATTATCCAAACATTGAGATAAATTAAATGTTGAGAATAGCAACAGATGTAGGAGGAACTTTTACTGATTTAGTTTATTTTGAAATTGATGACAATAACGGAAAAGCTTTAAGTATTAAAACAGCAAAAAGCGACACCACTCCTAGTAGCTATGAAAAAGGTGTATTTGACGCTATAACTAAAGCTAAGGTAAAAATTTCAGATTCAAATTTTTTTGCTCATGGAACAACTGTTGTTATTAATTCTATTACTGAAAGAAAAGGAGTACAAACAGGACTTATAACAACTAAAGGATTTAGAGATAGTATAGAAATAGCAAGAGGTGATAGGCCTGATTTCTTTAATATGCAATATCAAAAACCAAAGCCTTTTATCCCAAGATATTTAAGAAGTGAAATTGCTGGAAGAATAGATTTTTTAGGCAATGAAATTACTCCATTAGATTTAACCAATTTAAATTCTATCTTAGATAATTTTAGAAAGCATAAAGTTAAATCAATAGCTGTTTGTCTGATACATTCATATGCAAATTCTTCTCATGAATTAAAAGTAGTTGAACAAATCAAAAAAAATTGGCCAGAAATTGATGTAGTGTCTTCTCATCAAATTACTCGTGAATGGAGAGAGTATGAGAGAACAAATACAACAGCTTTATGTGCATATATTAAGCCAATTGCAAGAAATTATCTTGATAAATTAAATACCAAATTAAAAGAATCAAATTTTTCTGGAAATCCTTATGTAATGCAATCTAATGGAGGAATAGACACTTTTGAATCAACAAAAAACATTCCTCTTACAATGATAGAGTCTGGTCCAACAAGCGGTGTTTTAGGGGCTGCAGAGTTAGGAAATTTAATTAATGAAAAAAATATAATTACTTTAGATGTTGGAGGAACAACTGCTAAATGTTCTTTAATTGAAAATGGAAATGTCAAAATTAATACTAATTATTGGATAGAAAAGAATCGTTTATCAGCTGGTTATCCTGTTATGCTCCCTGTAGTAGATATTGTTGAAATAGGAAACGGGGGGGGAAGTATTGCTTGGGTTGATGATTACAATAAACTTCATGTAGGCCCTCAAAGTGCTGGAGCAGATCCAGGACCAGTTTCTTACGGAAAAGGTGGAACTTCAATCACAACTACAGATGCAAACTTAATTACAAATAGAATTAATCAGAAATATTTTTGTGGAGGAGAAATTGAAGCAGATATGCAATCGGTAGATAAACATATTGAACCCATAACGGAAAAATTAAATTTTACAAAAGATGAAGCAGCAAGAGGAATTATTAGAATAGCAAATAATAATATGATCAATGCTTTAAAATTAGTTTCAGTAAATAAAGGTTATGATCCAAGGGATTTTACTTTAGTTGCTTTTGGGGGTGGAGGTGGAATGCATGCAACATCACTTGCTAAAGATTTAAATATTCCAAAAGTTATCATACCTGTTAATTCTTCAGTTTTTTCAGCATGGGGCATGCTCATGAGTGATTTAAGAAGAGATTATATACTAACTAAATTAACTACTATGAATGAAGAAGCCACTAAAGTTTTAAAGGACACTTTTGATGAAATGGAAAAGGCAGCATACAAAAGTTTCGAAAAAGAAGAGATATCTAAAGATCTAATCAGTTTTAAAAGATTTGGAAGTTTTAGATATTTAGGTCAGGATCATTCTGTAGAAATACCAATAAAAAATTCTTCATTTAACAAATCATCTATTTTAGAAATCATAAATGATTTCCATAATCAATATGAAAAAGAATTTACATATAAACTAGATAGTCAAGTTGACATGATTCAATTTCATTTGGTTGCTTTCGCAAAAATAAATAAGCCTGATTTGCAGGAGAGAAAAATAACAGGTATGACAATAGAAAAAACTATAAAAGAAAAAAGAAAAGTAGATTTTGATCAAATGGGAATTCATGAGTCAAATATTTATGATTTTAATCTTTTAGAACCAAAAATGGAATTTTATGGACCTGCTATTGTTGAAGATCCAAGTACAACAGTAGTTATTTTCCCAAATCAAAAGTGTAATGTAGATAAATTTGCTAATCTACATATTTCTATATTAGAAGAGAGTTAATTGATGAAAAAAGAAATTGATCCAATAACTACAGAAATAATTCAAAGTTCACTTCAAGCAGCTTGTGATGAAATGTTTATAGCTATGAGAAAAACAGCTATGAGCTCTATAATATATGAAGTTCTAGATTTTGGCACTGCCATAACTGACTCTGATGGTAACATTGCTGCATCTGGAGCTGGAATTCCTGCCTTTATTGCTATGTGCGATAAAGCTGTTCAAGCAGTAATTAAAAAATATGATAACTCAGATATTAAAGAAGGAGATGTTTTTGCTACTAATGATCCATACAATGGGGGTGTGACCCACTTAAATGATGTCATAGTAGTTATGCCAATTTTTTCTTCAGGGGAAAGAATAGCCTGGAGCGCTAATATTGCTCATTGGCCAGATTTAGGAGGTATGGCTCCTGGCGGTATATCCGCAGATGCTAAAGAAATTTTCCAAGAGGGTCTTCAATTACCAGTAATAAAAATGATTGAAAAAGGAAAACCAATACAATCAGTTATAGACATTATAACTGCTAATAGTAGAATTCCTCAATATACTCTTGGAGATATGTGGGCAGCTATTGCTTCTATAAGAGTTGGTGAAATAAGAATAAAAGAAATAGCAAATAAATATGGAACAGAAACTTTTAAACAATCTGTCCAACTGTTTATGGATTATGGAGAGCAAGCCTCATTAGATTCTCTTAAAAAATTACCAAAAGGAACATTTTATGGTGAGGATTTATTAGATGATGGAAAAAAAATTCAAGTAAAAGTAACTATTACAGATAAAGAATTTTTAGTAGATTTAAGAAACAATCCAAAACAAGATGATGGTCCTAACAATGCTTCTCTAGATGGCACAATAGTATCAGCTCAAATGGCTTTTAAATCTATAAGTACTGGGGACTTTGTTTGTAATGCTGGTACTTTTAGACCTTTAAAAGTAATAGCAGATGAAGGATCAATGTTTAATCCTACTCGACCAGCTGCTCAAGGAATATATTATGAAACCGATATCAGATCTTATGATTTAATTTGGAAAGCAATATCTGGTTTGAATCCAGAAAAATCAACAGCAGGAAGTTTTGCATCTATTTGTGGAACTTTTATGGGTGGTCAACATCCAGATACAGGAGCAACTTTTATTATTATTGAACCTCAAGTAGGCGGGTGGGGAGCTTATAGCAAGGGAGATGGTTGTAATGCAAACTTTTCTGCTTTTCATGGTGATACCTTTAATACACCTGCTGAAATTTCTGAAGCACGTCATGGTGTTTATGTAGATCAAATGAGATTAAATGACGAAGATGGTGGAGAAGGAAAGTTCCGTGGCGGAAAAGGTATAATAATGGATTATAGAATAAGATCAAAAAATGCTTGGGTAACTGTAGCATATACTAGATCAAAAAGTTTGCCTTGGGCTTTGCAAGGCGGAAATGAAGGAGCGCCAAACTATATTGAGCATATTAAAAAAGATGGAACAATCAATAAATATTCAGTTATTACTGGCTTAACTTTAGAACCTGAAGACATAATAAGAATTCATACTGGAAGTGGGGGAGGTTTTGGCAAACCAGAAGATAGAGATTCTAAGTTAATCGAAGAAGATTTATTAAATGAATACATTACTTTTGAACAAGCTAAAAAATTTTATAATTATAAAAAATAATTGCTATGCTTAATTATACTAATGAAATTTCTTTTGATGATATAAATAAAATAGCTTACGCTTCAGAAAACGATGTATCAAAAATTTTACTTAATTATTTTGAGCCAGAATATTCAAAAAGAATTTCAAATATTAATGATAGAGCAAATGAAATTGTCAAAACTGTTCGTAAGTCAATTAAATCAGATAGTCCAATCGAAAATTTACTACAAGAATACGAATTAAATACCAAAGAAGGGACCGTTTTACTCTGTTTAGCTGAAGCTCTTTTGAGAATACCTGACAAAAAAACAATGGATAGACTTTTAGAAGATAAATTTGCATCAGTTGATTGGAGAACTCATATTGGAGCGGACAAAGGTGTCTTTGTTAATGCTTCTTCTTGGGCCTTTTTTTTAACAGGTAGTATTCTTGATAAAAAAGAAACAGATAAAACCAAACTCGAGGAAACATATAAAGGTTTGATTAAAAGAAGTAGTGAACCAGTTATTAGAGTTGCAGTTAAAAAAGCAGTAACTATTTTAGCAAAGCAATTTGTTTTTAAACCCACCATAGAAGACGGTATGAAATTTACTAAATCTGAGAAATATAAAAAAAACATCTTCTCTTTTGATATGCTTGGAGAAGGAGCAAGAACAATGTTAGATGCAAATAGATATTATGAAGATTATATTAATTCTATACATGAAGTAGGAAAAAAACTTGAAAATAGTAACGATATTAAATTTTCAAATGGAGTATCTATAAAAATCTCAGCTCTCCATCCAAGATATGAAAGAAACAAAATAAAGGATTTAGATTTAGAACTTTTACCAAAATTAATTAAGCTGTGTGAATTATGTAAAGAATATAATATTCAACTTTGCATTGATGCTGAAGAAAATTACAGACTAATATTATCATTAAAACTTTTAGAAAAATTATCAGCAACTAAAAGTTTAGAAGGGTGGAATGGTTTAGGTTTAGCGGTTCAAGCATATCAAAAAAGAGCTTTTTTTGTAATTGATTGGCTAAATAAACTTGCCAAAAGGGATAATAGAATAATTAATGTAAGACTTGTTAAAGGTGCGTATTGGGATACAGAAATAAAACTTGCTCAGGAACTTGGAGTTCCAAACTATCCGGTATTTACTAGAAAATCTCTCACAGATTTATCTTGGATGGCATGTGCTATGAAATTATTTACTTTACAGGAAAATATATTTCCACAATTTGCTACTCATAATGCATATTCAATTGCATTCATAGAAGAGTTTGGAAAAGATAAAATTTTTGAATTTCAAAGAATTCATGGAATGGCTGATAAAATTCATGATTATTTCAATAGATTCTCAAGTGATAATTATCAAAAGTGCAGAATATATGCTCCGGTTGGTGAATACGACGATTTACTTCCTTACTTAATGAGAAGGTTACTTGAAAATGGAGCCAACACATCTTTTGTTAATAAGATAAATGATCCTAAACTTGATATAAATGAAATTATTAAGGATCCATTGGAAATTATAAAAAAGTATAAAGAATATTCAAATCCACAGATACCCATACCAAGTAGAATATATTTACCTCTTAGGAAAAATGCTAAAGGTTATGATTTAGAAAATGAGTTTACTAGAAAAGAAATGGAAAATATTTTTCAGGAAAAAGAATTGAATTTAAAAGCGAGTTCAATAGTAAGTGGAAAAAATATTTTTGAAGAATCTTTTAAAGTTTATAATCCTGCTGATTTAGATGAATTATTAGGGGAAGTTTCCTTTGCTTCTGATGAAACTATAAAAAAATCTATAGATGTATCTTCTAATTTTTTTAACAAATGGAAAAATTATGATTTGTTAGAAAAAGTTAAAATAATAGACAAATTCGCAGATTTAATTGAGGAAAACAAAGATCATTTAATTAAAATATGCGTTATGGAAGCTGGAAAAACCATTCGAGATTCAATTGATGATTTAAGAGAAGCTGTTGATTTTTGTCATTATTATTCAAGTGAGGCAATTAGATTGTTTGAAAAACCAAATGAACTAAAAGGTCCAACAGGTGAAAAAAATAAATTAATTTATGAAGGTAAAGGAGTGATTTTTGCAATTAGTCCTTGGAATTTTCCAATAGCAATATTTACAGGGCAAATTGTATCATCTTTAGTTACAGGAAATACTGTTATAGCAAAGCCTGCTGAACAAACATCCTTAATTGCATTTGAAATAATCAAATTACTTTTTAAAGCAGGTTTACCTTATGAAGCACTTCAGTTAATTTTGGGTAAAGGTGAAGATATAGGTCCCAAAATTTTGCTTGATGATAGGATCAAAGGTGTTGTATTTACAGGATCCTGTGAAACTGCAAAAAATATTCAAAACAATTTAAGCAAAAGAGATGGTGAAATTATTCCTTTAACTGCTGAAACAGGAGGATTAAATTTTATGATTATTGACTCCTCAGCATTAACTGAACAGGTTGTAGATGATGCCATTGAATCAGGTTTTAATGGAGCAGGACAAAGATGTTCAGCCTTAAGAATATTAGCTATACAAGATGAAGTTTATGATAAAACTTTAGAAATGCTTTCTGGAGCAACAAAAAAAATTAAAGTTGGTCTTCCAAATTTATTAAATACTGACATTGGCTCTGTAATTGATAATACTGCAAAAAATAAAATTGACAATCATCTTAAAAAATTTAATTCTAATATTATTGCCCAAGCCCCCTTAGATAATAATTTAAATGGTTTTTTTGTGACACCTACTATTATAGAAATAAATAATATTACTGATATTAAAGAAGAAGTATTTGGGCCAGTGATTCATGTATACAAATATCAAGCTAATAAAATTGAGGAATTAGTTCAGGATATTAATTCTTTAAATTATGGTTTAACACTGGGTATTCAAAGTAGAATTGAAAATACTATTAACTATATTTTTAATAATGCAAACATAGGTAATATCTATATTAATAGAAATATTGTAGGTGCTGTTGTTGGGGTTCAACCTTTTGGCGGAAGAGGTCTTTCGGGAACAGGTCCAAAAGCAGGAGGGCCAAATTATTTAATGAAATTTGTAAATGAAAAATCATACTCTTATGACACTACTGCTGCTGGGGGTAACGCAACTCTATTTATGATGTCTGATAATCAATAAAAATGTTAAAAATAAAATCAATAGAAGTATATAAAATTAAACTTCCTCTAAAAGAAGGAAAATATAGTTGGTCTCATGGTAATTCGGTTTCAACTTTTGATTCAACAGTTGTTAAAGTAAATACACAATATCCTAATATATATGGATTTGGTGAAGTGTGTACTTTAGGTCCAGCTTATCTTCCTGCATATCCTGAAGGAGTTAGAGAAGGGATAAAGAAATTTGGTAAATTATTGATTGGATCAGATCCAACTGAAATAAATAAAATAAATGATTTAATGGATTCTGGTTTAAAAGGTCATAATTATACTAAATCACCTATTGATATTGCTTGTTGGGATATATTAGGAAAGTATACTGAACAACCATTATGGAAATTGTTAGGTGGAAAATATGGTAATTTTGTAGATCTCTATAGAGCAATTTCTCAAGAAGAACCGAAAACTATGTTAAAAAAAGTCAAAAAATATAAAAAAGAAGGATATTCAAAATTTCAATTAAAGGTTGGTGGGAATCCCGACGATGATATTGACAGAATAAAACTTATAAGATCTGCTTTGAGTAAAAAAGATGTTTTAGTAGCTGATGCAAACACAGGATGGTTAATGCATGATGCATTAAGGGTAATAAAAGATACTGAGTATTTAGATGTTTATTATGAACAACCTTGTATTACTTATGAAGAATGTTTATCAATAAGGAAAAAAACTACTAATCCTTTTATCCTAGATGAAAGTATCCAATCAATAAATGATTTTTTGAGAGCTTATAATGATAGAGCAATGGATATAATAAATATTAAAATAAGTAAATTAGGCGGAATAACCAAAAGTAGAGTTTTAAGAGATTTATGTATTGAATTAGGTATATCAATGACTATCGAAGATTCTTGGGGTGGTGATATAGCAACTTCAGCAATTTCTCATCTTTCACACAGCACTCCAGAAAAATTTCGCTTCTCATCTACTGATTTTAATAGTTATAATACTTTATCTTATTCAAAAAATTCTCCAAAAAGAAAAGAAGGAAAATTTTCTGCATCAAATAATCCAGGGTTAGGGTTAACAGTTGATTTAAAAAAATTAGGAAGGCCTTTATTTAAAATAATATAAATTTTAAAAAGAGTTATCAATTGCTCCTGTTATTAAGCCTGTTACTTCTTCAGGTGATGAATTCTTAATTTCCTTATCAGAAACTTTAACACCCCTTCTTAAGACCATAACTCTGTCACACACTTCAAAAACATCCATCATTCGGTGACTAATTAAAATAATTCCAATATTTTTTTCTTTTAATTTTAAAATATATTCTAGAACTTCTTTAACTTGTTTTACACTTATTGCAGCAGTTGGTTCATCCATTATAACTATCTCAGGATTTGATAATCTTGTTCTTGATAGTGCTACTGCTTGTTTTTGTCCGCCTGATAGTGTTTTAACAAATTGGTTAGATCTTGTATCAGATTTTAATTCTTTAAAAAGTTCTTTGGAATTTTCTTTCATAGCTTTAAAATCTACAAACTTAATTGGTCCAAATTTAAATTTTGTTAACCATCTTCCTAAATAGACATTTTCGTAAGCTCGTAAATTATCACATAAAGCTAAGTCTTGATATACAACTTCAATACCTTTTTCTTGAGCGTCTAATGGTTTATGAAAAGTTACTTCTTGATTATGTAAAAAAATTTTTCCATATGTAGGGAGATAGTTACCCGCTATAATTTTAATAAGTGTAGATTTTCCAGCTCCATTATCACCCATTAAACCTAAACATTGACCTTTTGATAAAGATAAATTTATATTAGATAAAGCTTCAACCCCACCAAAGTTTTTTGAAATATTTTCTAGTTTTAGCACTTTTTCCATAATAATTTTCTTAGTTTTTTATATATATATTATATTTAAAGTATAAAAATTATACTTAAATAAAAATAATTAAAATACTTATATTTAGTATTAAAAATTATTATTGTATTAATTTCATGTCTATGCTAGCTTTTTTTTTGGAGGTATTTATGAAATTTTTAATATCAATTTTTTCATTATTTTTTACTATTTTAAGCTTTAATACAGTTTATGCAAAAGGTGAGCACATAGCTTTTTTTGCAGCATCCAGTGAAAATGGCTTTAACCAAGCTGTTTATGAGGGGGTTGCAGCTAAAGCTAAAGAAATGGGAGCAACAAGTAAAATGTTTAACGGTGAATTCAATGCGGTTGTTCAAGCTCAGCAAATAGAAGATGCAATTGCATCTAAAGAATTTGATGGCTTTGTTGTTCTTCCAAATGATTCTGTAGGAATAGCAAATTTTGTTAAAGAAGCTATAGATGCTGGAATTCCAACAGCTACTACTTTGTTTCCTATTGGCCCTGATTTAACTACTATGAAAGATCAAATTGGTGGTATTACAGCAACTGTTATCCATCCTGTTATTGAAGGTGCAACTTGGCAAGCTGAAGCAGTCGTAAATGAAGGTTGTAAAGGTATTAACCCATGTAATGTTATAATAATAATAGGGCAAAAAATTTATCCATTTGATAACTTACGTTTGGAAACTTTTAATAAAATTTTAAGTGCTCACAGCAATATTAAAGTTGTTGCTGAAGTTATGGGTAATTATGATCCAGATACATCTTTGACTGGTGTCCAAGATGCATTACAGGCTAATGCTGGAACAGAAATACACGTTATACTTTCCAATGCTGACCAACATTTAGTAGGCGCTGACATTGCGCTTGAAGATGCTGGATATAAAGTAGAAGATCTTTTTCTCATGGGTGGAGGTGCATCCGCGATAGGATTAGATATGGTAAGACAAGGAAGATGGGATTATACTAAAGGAGACTTTCCTTTTAGTTTAGGATTGTACGGAACTGAAGCTGTTATTAAACAACTTCGAGGAGAATCTTTTGAATCAGAAATTAATATGGATGAAAGAGGTCCTGTTCCTGGTTTAATTAATAAAGCTATATTAGATCAATATCCTGATTTTAAAGGTGAATGGAAAGGTTAATAAATAATTTCTTATTTATTAATATTTGATTTTTGCTGGGCTAAACTTGATTAAGTTAGCCCAGTAAATTTAATTAATAATAAAAAAATATGCAATTTTATCAATTAATAAATTTTCTTAGAGAATATGCAGTTTTAATTTTAATTGTTTTGTTAATGATAATTTTATCACTTGCGAGTGATGCTTTTTTATCTCCAAGAAATTTATTAAATATATTAAATCAAAATGCACCTTTAGCTATAATTGCAGCAGCTTTAACACTTTGCATTATAGCTGGGGGCTTTGATCTTTCTACAGCCTCTGTTTTTGGAGTTGCAAGTTGTGCTGCTGCATGGATTGCTGTAAATGTTGATCCTTTACTTGGGCTAGCTTTAGCACCATTATTAGGAGTTATTCTAGGATATATAAATGGAGTTTTAATAACTTCCTTAGGAGTCCATTCTTTTTTAGCAACAATAGCCACGAGCTTAATTTATAGAGGTATAGCAATTTTGATAACTGGTGGCTTTCTAATACCTGTTAGAATGCAAGAATTTGTTTGGCTTGGAAGAGGAAAGATTTATGGCATACATTATACAGTATTTATTCTAATAATATTCACTATTTTAATGACAATAATTTTAAACAGAACAACATTTGGTAGAAATGTTTTTGCTGTAGGTGGGAATGAAGAAGCTGCTAAATTGTCTGGAATCAGAGTTAATTTAATAACAATTTATACTTTTGCTCTAACAGGTTTAGCTGCAGGTTTAGCAGGTGCAATTCAAGTATCAAGAATTTCTTTAGGCCAACCTCAGGCTGGATTGGGAATGGAGTTACAAGCAATTGCAGCTGTAATATTGGGTGGAACAAGTATTTATGGGGGACATGGCGCAGTTTGGAGATCAGTAGCAGGAGTAATGGTTTTAGCTTTAATTAATAATGGATTTAATATTTTAAACGCTGATCCATTTTGGAAAGATGTAACTACAGGTGTAATAATTTTTGGAGCTGTTGCTTTAACCGCTGGGAGAAAAAGATAAATTAAATGAGCTATAGAATTTCTGCCGACATAGGAGGGACCTTTACTGATATCGTAATAGAAGATAAAAAAAATAAAAAAACATCAACTTTGAAAGTTTTATCTACACCTTCGAATCCTGCTATAGCTGTATTAGAAGGTTTACAAAAAATAAAATTTAACTTTAAGGATATAAGTTTTCTTGTTCATGGAACAACAGTTGGTTTGAATGCATTTTTAGAAAGAAAAGGTTCACGTGTTCTTTTAATTATGACTTCTGGTATTAGTGATACTTATACAATTGCAAGAGGAGATAGGAAAACTCTTTATGATGTTCAATATAGAAAACCAAAACAACTTGTTTCAAGAAAAGATGTTCATGAAGTCAAAGAAAGAATGTCTTGGGAAGGAAAAATAATTGAAAAAATAGATAAAAAAAGTTTTGTATCTATAATAAAGAAAATAAAATATGAAAATATAAAGGCTGTTGCAATTTGTTTTCTCCATTCTTATCTTAATCCATCACATGAAATTCAAGCAAAAAGAATATTAAAAAAAGAATTAAAAAAAGATATTATAATTTCTTTGTCTCACGAAATTGCAAGAGAATGGAGGGAATATGAAAGATCATCAACAGCAGTTATGAATGCATACATTGGACCTATTGTTAATAATTATTTAATTCGCCTTGAAAATGAATTGTTAAAAAAAGGTTATTCTAAGACTTTATATGTAATGCAATCAAATGGAGGTGTAATCAGAGCAAAAACAGCTATTGAAAATCCAGTTCATACTCTTTTATCAGGTCCTGTAGGAGGCACCATTGGTGGAGCTGCTTTATCTAAAATAATAAACAAACCTAATCTAATTTGCGTAGATATGGGGGGCACTTCTTTTGATATGAGCCTTATAATAAATGGAAGACCTAAAATTACTAATGAAACTGAACAAGAATCTCTCCCATTACTTATTCCTTTTGTAGATATTCATACAATTGGTGCTGGAGGAGGATCTATTGCTTGGTTGGAAGCAGGAGCTCTAAGAGTCGGTCCTCAAAGTGCTGGCGCAGATCCGGGTCCCGCTTGTTATGGTAAAGGTGGTTTAGAACCAACTGTTACA
>CETH01184283.1_pt1 | contig 35357 bp, 33 predicted proteins | sample 361461 | NCBI WGS metagenome assembly CETH01 (sample SAMEA2622695, study PRJEB7988) | marine metagenome | isolation source: saline water (ENVO:00002010), including
CTAATGACTATGATGATTTGGTGTAATCCTTTTAATGAACCTAAAAATTTAGGTACGGATTTATATAATGACAAATTTGAAGTAGTAAAAACTATTAAATATGAAAATAATTGCGGTTATTTCTTTTCATCTGGGCAAGACACTTGGCATGGATTAGAAAAAAAACAAATTATTAAAGAAAGAAGATGTATCCAAATAAACTATGTAACATTTAAAACAGATTTTCCTGTTGAGTAAAATATAATTTAAATTTATGAAAGAAGTATTCAAAACAGATGTTTTAATTATTGGTTCAGGTCCAGCTGGGTATACTGCAGCAATTTATGCTGCTAGAGCTAATTTAAAACCTATTGTAGTAACTGGTCTAGAACCAGGAGGGCAACTTACTATAACTACTGATGTAGAAAATTATCCAGGATATGAAAATATAATCCAAGGACCTTGGTTAATGGAAGAAATGAAAAAACAAGCTGAAAAGGTTGGCACTCAAATCAAAAATGATATTATAACTGAAGTCAGTGTAAAAAATTCACCTTTTTGCTCAATGGGAGAATCTGGTATTAAATATGAATCCAAAAGTATAATTATTGCAACAGGGGCTCAAGCAAGATGGTTAAAAATAGAGTCTGAAGAAAAATATAAAGGATATGGGATTTCAGCTTGCGCAACCTGTGATGGCTTTTTCTTTAAAGAAAAAGAGGTTGCTGTAATAGGTGGGGGAAATACTGCTGCAGAAGAAGCATTATACCTAACTAATTTTGCTTCTAAAGTAACATTAATTCATAGAAGAGAAAAATTAAGATCTGAAAAAATTTTACAAGATAGACTTTTTAAAAATTCAAAAATTAATATTCTATGGAATAAAAAAGTAAAAGAATTTGAAGGTATTGATCAGCCAAAACAATTAACTAATTTAATTTTAGAAGATACTAAAACAGGTGAAACTAGTAATTTAAATGTTTCAGGAACTTTTATAGCAATAGGTCATGATCCAGCTACTTCATTATTTAAAGGTAAATTAAACATGGATGATAACAATTATATTATTACAAAACCTGATAGTACTGAGACCAGTATCAAAGGGGTTTATGCTGCTGGAGATGTTAAAGATAAAATATATAGGCAAGCAGTAACAGCAGCTGGTATGGGATGTATGGCTGCTCTAGAAGTTGAAAAATTTTTATCTGAAGTAAATTAGCCCTGTCTGGCTTTCATTCTTGGATTTTTTTTATTTATGACGTAAAGTCTACCTTTTCTTCGTACAATTTTACAATCTTTGTCTCTTTTTTTAGCTGATTTTAAAGAACATCTTACTTTCATAACAAAATAATTTATATTGGCTATTAAATTCAAAGCTATATTATGTCAATTCTTTAAAAATAAATAATATATATGAGAAATATTCAAATTCCTGGAAGATCAAATATCTTAAGTAATAAAGGAATTGCTGCTACTTCCCACCCTTTAAGTACTTTGGAAGCAATTTCTATACTTAAAAAAGGTGGGAATGCGATTGATGCTGCTATAGCCGCTTCAGCCGTACAATCAGTTGTTGAACCTGGCTCTACAGGAGTGGGAGGAGATTGTTTTGCATTAATCTCAATAAATGGAAAAAATGTCGTATCATTTAATGGTTCTGGCATTGCACCAAAAAAAGCATCATTAGAGTTTTTTAAGAAAAAAAATATTGATAAAATTGAATTAACTAGTCCACATTCTGTTACAGTTCCAGGGGCTGTTCATGCATGGAAAACTATGCATGAAAGTTATGGAAAATTAGAATTTGAGCAATTATTTTTTCAAGCAGAAAATTATGCACGTTATGGATTCCCTATATACGAAATTGTTTCTGAAAGTTTAAAAAATAATATTGAAAAATTAAAAAAAAATGAAATATCAAGAAAAATTTTTTTAAAAAATGATTATCTATATAATTTTAAAGAAATACATAAAAATATAAATTTAGCTGATACACTAAAATCAATTGGCAAGAATGGAATAAATGATTTCTACAATGGATATATAGCTCAAGACATTGTTGATAGTTTAAACGAACTTGGAGGTTGTCACGATATAGAAGATTTAAATAATCAAAACACTATTGTAACAAATAGCATTTTTCATGAATATAAAAATAATTTATTACACCAATGTCCTCCTAATGGTCCTGGAGTAACTGTATTATTAATGATGGCAATTCTAGATAAGTTTAATTTTAAAAATATAAAGCCTCTAAGCTTTGAAAGATTGCATATTCAAGCTGAAGTTACAAAAATTGTTTTCGAAATTAAAGAAAAAATGCTTGGAGATCCTAAATCAATGAAAATAGATATTAAGTCATTGATTTCAGAAGAAAATATAAAAAATCTATTTGAAAAAATTAGCATGGATAAATGTTATATGCCAAAAAATTTTACAATCACTGCTCATCCAGAAACAGTTTATATAACTGTTGTAGATAAAGATCAAAATGCTGTATCTTTTATAAATTCAATATGTTTTGCTTATGGAAGCGGCATTACAACTAAAAAAACAGGAATTCTTCTTCAAAACAGAGGTGTCAATTTTAGATTAACCCCAGGACATCCAAATTCTATAAATGGTAATAAAAGACCACTGCATACAATAATTCCTGGCATGATAACCACCAAAGATCTTAATCCTTTACTTTCATTTGGTGTTATGGGTGGTCAATATCAACCAGTAGGTCAGGCTAATTTACTTCAAAATATATTTGATTATGAAATGAATATTCAAGAAGCTATAGATTTTCCTAGAGCATTCTGCCTAAATGATAAATTATATTTAGAAAAAACGATTCCTGAAGATATTTTTTCAAAATTAAAAAAAATTGGTCATAATTTAATATATACTAGTAATCCACTAGGAGGAGCTCAAGCTATCTTTGTTGATTATAAAAATGGAGTTTTTGTAGGAGGTTCTGATTCCCGAAAAGATGGTTGCGCTTTAGGTATCTAACTTTTTCCAAAAGTATCATTGTATTGATTGTTTACCCTAACAAAAGTTGTGCATTTACTTAATTGTTTTAATGTTGGAGCACCTACATAAGTACAACTGCTTCTGATTCCCCCTAAAATATCTTTTACTGTTAAATTTAAATCTCCTCTATATGGTAACATTACTTTTTTTCCTTCACTTGAACGATAATCATTCAATCCCCCATAATGTTTATTATTTGCTTCTTCTGAGCTTGATCCATAAAATTCAACATATTCTTTATCATTTAATTTAACTATTTGACCTCCTCCTTCTTTATGACCTGCAAGCATACCGCCTAGCATAACAAAATCTGCTCCTCCGCCAAAAGCTTTTGCAACATCACCTGGGCAAGTACATCCTCCATCAGCTATAATATGAGCTCCCAATCCATGAGCAGCATCAGCGCACTCTATAACAGCGCTCAATTGAGGATAGCCAACTCCAGTTTGAATTCTTGTTGTGCAAACACTACCTGGGCCAATTCCAACTTTAACAATGTCAGCTCCACTTAAAATCAATTCCTGAGTCATATCTGCCGTAACAACATTGCCGGCTATAATTGTTTTTGTAGGATGATTTTCTCTTACATTTGAAACAAACTTACTAAAGTGTTCTGAATATCCATTTGCTATATCTATACAAATAAATTCAAAAAAACTATTTTCTTTTAATATCTCATTAAGTCTTTCATAACTATTTTTACTAGTTCCACAACTTAATGCAATATATTTATATATATCTTTTATATATTTACAGTTTGATATTTTTTTTAGATCATGGTGTTTAGTAAGAGAAGTCATAATTTGATAATCTGATAAAACTTTTGCTACTTCCAATTCTCCCACACCATCCATATTAGAAGAAATTATAGGTATTCCTTCCCATTCATGATTGCTATATTTAAATTTATATACTCTCGATAAGTTTACTTCTTTTCTACTACTTAGAGTGCTTCTTTTAGGTCTAAAAAGAACATCTGAGTAATCAAGTTTTATTTCTTCTTCAATTCGCATAAAAATATATAAATTTAAATAGCAAAAGTTTTGTTATAATCATATTTAATCCTATAGAATTACATTATACAACATGTTATTTAAATCAAATGAAGTATAATACTAGCACAAAGATTAAAAAAAACAGTGAAAAATTTAATAATTTTTTTCATAAATTATTACTTAAAAAATTGCCAAAGGAAAGCTTATCTGAAGTCATTATTTATGGAGCGATGAATGGGGGAAAGAGAATCCGTCCATTTTTAATAGATACTTTTTCTGAAATTGTTGGATTGAAAAAAAATAACTCATTATATTTGTCAGCTGCTGTAGAATGTATTCACTCCTATTCACTAATACATGATGATTTACCATCAATGGATGATGATGATTATAGAAGAGGAAAGTTAAGTGTTCATAAAAAATACAATGAAGCGGAAGCTATTTTAGCTGGTGATAGTTTACACGATTTAGCATTTGAAATATTATCAGATAATTTGATTCATGATAGTTATAAAATCAGACTAGAATTAATAAATTTACTATCTGTTTCTACAGGTATTAAAGGACTAGCTGGAGGACAGTCACTTGATTTAAAATTTGAGAACAAAAAAATTAGTAAAAAAAATATAATAAAAATGTATAAAATGAAAACTGGAAAATTATTTGAATATTCATGCTTATCTCCATTTTTAATTGCTAAACGATCAAATAGAGAAATAAAATTTGCAAAAAATTTTGGTTCTAATTTTGGATTAGTGTTTCAAATAATTGATGATTATCTTGATTTAATTAGTGATTATAATCTTCTAGGAAAAACACCGGGTAAAGATAAAATTCAAGGAAAAAGCACAATCATAAATCATATAAATAAAAGAAATATTATTGATTTTTGTGAAAAATTAATTGAAGATTTTATAAGTAATAATAAGCTTTATTTTAATAAATGGAATCATTTAGAAGAAATAATTCGCTATATAATTAAAAGAAAATATTAATTATTATAAAACAATTTAATTAAAAAAACAGTTAATCCTGAAGTTATACCTGTAAGTAAAGAACCCCATATCATATCTATAATTACAATTTGATAAGCCCAATTTTTTACAGTTGCCATATTAGTCAAATTATAAGTACCATAAGCAACTAGACCAAAAATAGCGCCTAGAAACATTGCTTTCATTATATCTCCATTTATCATCGTTGGATTAATAACAACTAATGTCAATCCAATAGGAAACAATAGATAAAATAAAACTGCTGCCCAAATCACGGGCTTATCTGAAATAATATCTCCCAAATAAGGTCTATAAATATATTTTACTGCTATTGACAGCCAAATACCATCAATAATCAAAAAAATTAGAAAAGCTAGAGTAAGAGCAGTTAAAGTTTCTTTCATCTATATAAACTAGTATAATAAAATAAATATACAAGTTCTAATTTAAATTATAATTATAATTTATTTAATATGCCTCAAATTTTCTCACTATTTTTTGTAATATTGTGGTCATCTGCTTTCATAACTAGTAAAGTTATTGTTGAAAATGCCTCACCCTTTGCTTCACTATCCTTTCGATTTGTAATAGTAGCAATAGGTTTTTTAATTTTTTCAATTTACCTTGGAAAAAAGATAATTGTTAATAAGAAAGCATTAACTGAAGCATGTTTATCTGGGATACTATTTCATGGATTTTACCTTGGGGGAGTCTTCTATTCATTTTCTTTAGGTTTATCAGCAACAATAGGTGCTTTGATTGTTTCACTTCAGCCAATACTTACAAATCTTTTAGCGGGTCCTTTTCTTAAAGAAGAAGTTACATGGAAACAATGGATAGGAATTTTATTTGGTTTTTTAGGAACTTTTTTTGTTATTGGTTATGATTTTGAACAAAATATACCTCTAATAGCATTAGTTTCTATTATAGTTGCTTTATTAGCAGCCACAACAGCAACTTTATGGCAAAAAAAATTAAGTGACAAGTTGCCTCTTGCAGTAAGTAATTTTTATCAAGCTATCGGCGCTAGTATTTTTTTGTTTTTAATTATGTTACTTGTGGAAGATCCTTATATTGATTTTAATTATCAATTTGTTTTATCAATGAGCTGGCAAATTATAGCAATTTCTTTTGGAGCTTTTACGATATTAATGTATTTAATAAAAATAGGAACTGCCAGCAAAACTTCAAATCTATTTTTTTTAATAGCTCCAGTATCTGCTTGTATGGCTTGGATTTTTTTAAAAGAAGATATATCCAAATATGATATTTTAGGACTTTTGATAAGTTCAGCTGGAGTTTATATTGCTACAAGATCAAAAAAAATATAATTTTTGGTGGGTGCGACAGGACTTGAACCTGTGACCCTTGCCATGTCAAGGCAATACTCTACCACTGAGCTACGCACCCATATAGAACTATATTACTTGTTATTCGTCATAATTTCAAAAAAATTATTAAGTTTGAGAAAAAATTACAAATAATTTATAAATTAATTTTAATTTATGTATAGTCTATTTAACAACTTAGCTAAATTTATTTTTATATTTTCTTTTTTAACTTTATCAATATTTTATTTTTACCAAGGTTATAATTCACTTTATAAATACAACTCTATATTAAAAATAAATATAAATAAATCAATACTTAAAAAGGAAAATAAAATTTTAAAAGAAAATGAAAAATCGAATAATATATTAGATGATAAATTAACTATAAATAATAAAGAGTTGAATGCTGAGCTAAATGAAAGCGTCTTAATAGTAAAAAAAAATGATACATTTTCACAATTAATAAACCCTTTTATAGAAAATAATGAAGAAAAACAAAAAATTATTAAAATGATAAATGATAAATTTGATCTAAGAAAGTTAAATATTGGACATAAAATTTATATATTTACAAATAAAACACAAGAATTAATTAAAATATTAATCCCACTGAATTTCAAAACTGATTTAAAAATTGAAAAAATTTCTAACAACAATTTTAAATCTGAAATTATTGAAATACCTATATATAAAGAACTTGTTTCAAATGATGTAATTATTAATTATTCTATTTTTAGGGATGGAAGAGATGATAATATCCCAACTTCAATACTAAATGATTTAATAAGATTATATAGCTTTGATTTAGATTTTCAAAGAGATATTAAAAAAGGAAACAAATTGCAGGTAATGTATGAAGTTTTTTACAATGAAAATAGAAGAACAGTTTCTTATGGAAATATAATATACACAAATATAATTTTTGAAAAAAATGATTTAGAATATTTTGCTTTTAAAACAACAGAAGGTTACATAGATTATTTTGATAGAGAGGGAAAAAATGTAAAAAAAGCTCTAATGAAAACTCCAATTGATGGAGCAAAATTATCTTCAACATTCGGAATGAGAATGCATCCTATTTTAGGCTATAATAAAATGCATAGAGGAATAGATTTCGCTGCCCCTATAGGAACACCTATATTTGCTGCGGGAAATGGAGTTGTAGAATACATTGGAAGAAATGGTGCATATGGTAAATATATAAGAATTAGGCATAATAATTCGTATAAAACAGCATATGCACATTTAAATGGATATCAAAAAGATATAAGTAAAGGTAGCAAAGTAAAACAAGGACAAATCATAGGTTTCGTTGGATCAACAGGACGTTCTACAGGCCCTCATCTCCACTATGAAATTATTTATCAAAACAAACAAATAAATCCTTTAACACTAAAGCTTCCTTCAGGAAAAAAATTAGAAGGAAATGAATTAAAAGAATTCAAGAAAATTGTTAAAAAAAGATATTCTGATTTTTTGTTTAATTTATATGAATAAATTTATTTATTTTTTAACAGGATTTGAAATAAAAGAAACTTGATCTATAGATGAATCATCAGATTCAATATTATCTTCTTCACTTAATTTTTCTACATTATTTAGTTCTTTTTTTTCTTTTTTATTACTAGCTGAATTAGAATCATTTTTGGCTATTTCAGGTTTTTCATTTTCAAAATTTGTTGAAAGAGGTTCAGTTTTTATACCGTTTTCAAACATAGTACGTGAATAATGATCAACATACTGCCAATAATATTCAGCCTGAATTCTATCTCCTGAAGAAGATGCTTCTTTTGCAAGTTTAAAATATTTTTCATATAGCTGTGAAACGTTACCTCTTGAGCGGTTTTTATTTCCAGCATATGAACTTGGATGCTTATAACCACTATTTGTTCTCTTATGTCTATACGACGAACGACTATTTCTTCTTGTAAAATTCAAATTAACCTACATATATTATTGGAAATATAATTAATAGATTATATCTATTATTATACTATATATTCACTCTCATACATTTATTTTTCTACTTTTCAAGTTTTTTCTTTCTTTGTCTTTTTTTAAGCACTATCACTCTATTAATTTGTTGATAATCTTTAATAATTTTTAATGGAATTAGGTCATTATTTTTAAAAATAGTTAATACTTGTTCGAGTTGTCTGTGGCCTATTTCAACAAATATCAATGATTTATGATGAGATATTTCTCTAAAAATTATTGATAATTCAGAAAAATACTTAAGACCATTTTTACCTCCTAATAATGCGATTTTTGGCTCATATTTTCTAATATTTTGATCACATTTAATATAATCTTTTTCAGATAAGTATGGAGGATTGCAAACTATAATATCAAATATATCTTTATTTTTAATCCAGTTACAAAACTTAAAGTCTATACGGTTTTGAACATTATGAATTATTGCATTTTTTTTTGCAACATTTAAAGCATCTTTAGATATATCTGTTGCTAATATTTTAGAATTTTTATAAATTTTTGCCAGTGTTATTGCTAAGCAACCTGAACCTGTGCCAAGATCACATATCTTAATTGAAGACTCATTATTTAAAAAAAAATCTTTTACAGCATCAATTATAAATTCTGTTTCGGGCCTTGGATCTAAAACTTTATTGTTAACATAAAAATTTAGACTATAGAATTCTTTTATATTAAATATTTTAGATAAAGGTTCATGAAAAATTCTTCTTTGAAATGCATTTTTAAATTTTATTAGATTAATTTTATTTAAATTAAAATCATTTAAAAAAATTTCTTTTTTATTTATAGAACAATAATTGAAAAGAAGTCTGAGTTCAAATTCAGGATTAGAAATTTTATTTGTTTTAAGTTTTTCTAAATGAAAGGTGATAAAATTAATCATTATTTAATTCAGATATTAGCTTTGTTTCATTATCAATAATCAAAGGATCAATAACTTCATCTAGATTGCCCTCTAAAACTTCATTTAATTTATATATTGTTAAGTTAATTCTATGATCAGAAATTCTACCTTGAGGAAAATTATAAGTTCTAATTCTTTCAGATCTATCTCCTGAACCAACTTGTGATTTTCTTTTTTCTGCTCTTTCAATATTCTTGATTTGAATTTCTCTGTCTAGAATTCTAGAACGTAAAATTTTCATAGCTTTAGATTTATTTTTGTGTTGAGATTTTTCATCTTGTTGCGAAACAACGATACCTGAAGGAATATGGGTAATTCTAACTGCACTATCAGTAGTATTAACTGATTGACCTCCTGGTCCACTAGATCTAAAAACGTCAATTCTTAGATCTTTTTCTTCAATTACTATGTCCACTTCTTCAGCTTCAGGTAAAACTGCTACTGTGGCAGCTGATGTATGAATTCTCCCACCTGTTTCAGTAACAGGTATTCTTTGCACACGATGAACTCCAGACTCAAATTTTAATCTAGAAAAAACATTATTACCTTTAATGTTACAAACTACCTCTTTTATACCTTTCAATCCAGTTTCCGAAAGGGACATAATTTCAAATTTCCAATTTTTTAAATCAGAATATTTTTGATACATATTAAAAAGATTGGCTGCAAACAACGATGCTTCTTCACCTCCGGTCCCAGCTCTTATTTCTAATATTGAATTTTTATTATCATTTATATCTTTTGGTATTAACAATCTAAGCAATTCATTTTCAATAATTTCCAAATTTTTTTTTTCTTTTACTAACTCTTTTTCAGCCTCAGATTTAATTTGATTATCTTCATCATTAATTAACTCATTAATTCCATTAATATTTGAAATACACTTATTATATAAATTAATTTTATCTACTACTGGATTCAAATCGGCATACTCTTTATTTAATTTAATTAAAGTATTGCTATTCAAACCACTTGACTCAGAAAGTTTAATTTCTATTTCTTTAAACTTTTGTAAAATATTTTCAATTTTCTGATTTAAATCTTTCATTTTTTATAATTTCATCTAGTTCTGCAATTTTTATAATTTCTTGTTTTTCTTTTTTTAAATCCTTTAAAACAAAAGTTTTATTGTTAAGTTCATTTTCGCCAACAATAATTACAAAATTAATATTTTCATTGCTTGCTCTTTTAAGTATTTTTTTTATGTTCTTATTATAACTATATTTAGTTGATACATTTTTATTTCTCAAACTTGAGAGTATTTTTGTGCCATATTCTTTTGATTCATCATCAAGAATTATCAATTCAACAATTGCCTTGTTTTCTTTTAAATTTTTTAACATTAATAAAATTCTTTCAACCCCTCCAGCCCAACCTACTCCAGGAACGTCTGGCCCTCCTATATTTTTTATTAAACCATCATATCTTCCGCCACCAATTAAAGTATCCTGCGTTCCTAAATTAGAAGTCTTATACTCAAAAACTGTGTGACAATAATAATCAAGTCCTCTAACTAAGTTGTTATTAATTTTATAAGAAATATTTTCATTATTAAGATATGATTGCACTTTATCAAATGCTTGATGCGATTCTTTAGAATAAAAATTTTTAATTTTTGGAGCACCAAGATTAATTTTATTATCTATTTCTTTTTTTGAATCTAAAATTCTTAAAGGATTCAATTTAATTTTTTTTACAGAGTCTTCTGATAAATCAAACTTATATTTTTCATAATAAGTTGTTAAATTTTCTTTATATTTTTGTATGGTATGTATATCTCCAAGAGAATTTATTTCTAGCGTAATATTTTGCTCTATAAGTTTATTTATTGAAAAAATTTCCTTTAAAAACTTATCTGCTAGATTAATAAGTTCAACATCTGAATAAGGATCATGAGTACCAAAAATCTCAAAATTGATTTGATTAAACTGTCTGTATCTCCCTTTTTGTGGTCTTTCTCTTCTGAAAGTAGGGCCAAAACTAAACAACTTAAGTGGCAAATTACTTATTAAATTATTTGAAATAGCAGCTCTAATTATAGGAGTCGTAAATTCTGGCCTGAGAGAAAGCATGGTTTCATTTTTATCTTCAAATGTGTACATTTCTTTAAGAATCACATCTGAATTTTCTCCCAATGGTTTTTTAAATAAATTACTCAATTCAAAAATTGGAGTTTGAATTTCTTTAAAATCGTATATTTTCGCAATTTTAGATATAATAGATCTTATCCTATTATAGAGATTAATTTTATCTCCATAATAATCATGAGTTCCTCTAGCAGGTTGTATAATTGACATTTACTTGTATTTTTTTAATTTTTTTTTTCTAAGGCCTTTTTTCTAATTAACGAAGATAAGTACGGGACTAAATCCTCATTAGTTATTCTGTGATTCTTTTCTCCATCTATATATATCATGTGAGTATTGTTTCCTCCACCAGTAATACCAATATTCGTCATTGTTGCCTCTCCAGGACCATTAACTACACAACCAATAATAGAAACTGTAATAGGAGTTTTCACATCTTCTAGAGATTTCTCAAGTTTTTTAACCACATTAATCACTTCAAATTGCTGTCTTGCACAAGATGGGCAGGATATAATTTTTACACCTCGGTGTCTTAAATTCAGACTTTTTAATATATCAAAACCAACCTTAACTTCTTCTTCAGGTGAATCTGTTAGAGAAATTCTAATTGTATCGCCTATACCTTTTAACAATAAATTTCCTATTCCAATGGAAGATTTCACCGAACCAAACCGTTTTGCTCCTGCTTCAGTTATCCCTAAATGAAGAGGATAATTACATTTTTTTGACAAGCTTTCATAAGCTTTTATAGATAAAAAAACATCAGAGGCTTTTACGCTAATTTTAAAGTTATAAAAATCATTATCTTCAAGAATTTTAATATTATTTAATGCACTCTCAACTAAAGCCTCTGGATTAGGTTCTCCATATTTTTCTAAAATTTTTTTTTCTAAGCTCCCTGCATTAACACCTATTCTAATAGAACAATTGTTATCTTTAGCAGATTGAATTACATCTTTAATTTTTTCTTTCGAACCTATATTTCCTGGATTAATCCTCAAACATGAAGCTCCACTATTTGCTGACTCAATAGCTCTTTTATAATGAAAATGAACATCAGCAATAACAGGAATTTTTGATTTTTTAACAATTTCTTTTAGTGATTTTGAGGATTCCTCATCAGGAACAGAGACTCTAACTAAATCAGCTCCGGCTTTTTCAATTTTTTTTATTTGATTAACTGTTGATTTTACATCGGAAGTTAATGTATTTGTCATAGTTTGAACAGAAATTGGAGCACTTCCACCTATTTTTACATCTCCAACATTTATTTCTTTAGTTACTCTTCTTTTTATCTTTTGATAACTTCTTAACATTAAAAATTTATTTGTTAATTACTAAAATAATTTTCTGTTAAAATTACAGAATCTAATACTTGACCTTTTTTACCAAGTTTACCCTTTAATTTACCTCCGATTAAAATATATATATTTCCTGCATTTCCTGTCGTAATAGAATAATTATCTAATAACGAATAGACAAATTCATCATTTTTTTTCATTAATTTACTAAGTATTATTTCATTTTCATTATTTCTAACTTGTATCCAAGTAGGTTCAGATAATCTCAAAGTAACAATGTTTTGAATCTCTGTGTCAACTGATTCATTTGAAATATTGGCTACTACATTCAATTGCTTTGAAGTATTTTTAATTAATTGATTATCTTTATCAATATTTATTTGATTTAAATCCTTTTTAAATAAATCTTTTTTTAATGCATTCTTTGCTAGATTAATTTCTTTTAAACCAACTTCTAATTCAATTTTTTCTAATTCAGCTATATTTTCTTCTGGTATTAAAGAGGTAATAGCAAAATTATTATTATTGCCTAATTTTGTAGGTGAGATAAACATAATATAAAAAGATGTGCTTATTCCAACAATCCCAATTATAGATAATAATTTTGATACTTGAGAAATTTGAAACATTTGAGCAGGCTTTGGTAAATTTATTTCATTGGATATTGAATCAAATGAAACTTGCTTTTTATAAATTGAAATAATTTTATTTGATTCAAGTTCTAGAAATTCTGAGTAAGATCGAATAAAGCCTAAGTCATAAACTCTACCAGCTGTTTTATCAAAATTGTTTTTTTCTATTGCTTCAAGATAATGCTTAGAGATTTTTAAATTTTGACTAACTTGGTCTAAAGTAAATCCTTTATCTAATCTAGCTGTTTTTAAAATATCACCTACACTCATTAATTTACCTATATTATAGATATTAAATACAGTCAAATTATTGCATTTTTACTATAATACATAAGCTTTATGGAGCTTTTTTACTGCTTTATTTGTCATTTTTCTATTTATTAAAACACTAATCTTAATTTCAGAAGTTGAAATAGCTAATATATTTATTTTTAAATCAGCTAAAGCTTTAAACATTTTTTTCGCTACACCTGATTGAGATTTCATACCTACCCCAATAACTGAAACTTTTGAAACATCAGCATTTGTAGAGATATAATGAAAATCTATTAAATCTCTATTTTTTTCTAAAATTTTTTTAGCTAAATTCATTTCTCTTTCTTGTACAGTAAAAGTTACATTAGCTCTTAAACCATCTTGAGATATATTTTGAACTATCATATCTACATTAATGTTACTATCAGATAAAATACCAAAGATAAGTGATGAAACTCCTGGTTTGTCTGGAATACCTGAAATAGTAATTTTAGCTTCATTTTTCGTATATGAAATTCCAGTTACCATTTCTTTTTCTATTAAATTTTTCTCATTAACTATAAAAGTTCCAGGAGAATTATTTAAAGATGATAATACTTGTAAAACCAAATTATTTTTCATTGCTAATTCTACAGATCTAGTTTGAAGAACTTTTGCTCCAAGAGAAGCCATTTCTAACATTTCCTCATAAGATATTTTCTTAATTTTTTTTGCTTTTTTATCTATATTTGGATCTGTTGAATACACTCCATCAACATCAGTATAAATATCACATCTTGTTGCTTTTAAAGAACACGCTAAGGCTACTGCAGTTGTATCTGAACCGCCTCTTCCTAAGGATGAAATTTTACCTTCTTTGCTTATACCCTGAAAACCAGGAACAATTATTACTTCATTTTTTTTAAAATAATTTTTAATTATTTTATTATTAATTTTTAATATTCTTGCCTTACCATATGAATTATCTGTTATAATTGGAATTTGCCAACCTAAGAGACAGATAGATTTAACTTTTAATTTATTTAATATTATTGATAAAAGTCCTACAGATACATGTTCACCAGAAGTGATTACTAAATCAGAAGAATATGAGGATTTTTCTGAAACAATATCTAAATATTTTTGAAGTTTATTTGTTTCTCCTGCCATTGCAGATAAAACTACAACTACCTTATATTTTTTTGAATTTCGTTTTACTTTTATAGCCACATTTTTAAGCTTTTTAATGTCGGCTACAGACGTGCCTCCAAATTTCATTACTAAGATTTTCATATTTAAATATATTTAATTGATTGTTATCCATATTATTTTTATTTAAAACAAACAAGATATATGAATAAAAATATAGAATTAAATCATTTTAATGATCTTGCTCAAGAATGGTGGAAAACTAATGGTAAATTCAAAGTATTACATAAAATTAATCCAATTAGAATAGATTATATACTCAATCATATTAATATAAGAAATAAATCCTCTAACAATCCATTAAAAGGATTAACATTTCTTGATCTTGGTTGTGGGGGTGGTTTAACTTCAGAGCCATTAGCTAAACTTGGTGCTAAAGTTACTGGTATAGATTTTGTAGCAAATAATATAAAAATAGCCAGGGAACATTCTAAGATATCTAATTTAAAAATTAAATATATTAAGCAAGATTTAGATTCATTAAATTTAGAGACAAAATATGATGTAATATTACTTCTTGAAGTAATTGAGCATTTATCTGATTGGAAATCAATATTAAATTACATTAAAAATTATTTAAAAAAGGATGGTATAATTATTCTCTCAACAATTAATAAAACAATTTTATCGAAAATATTAGTTATTAATGTAGCTGAAAATTATCTTAATTGGATACCCAAAAATACTCATCAATATAAAAAATTTGTAAAACCTTCCCAATTAACAAAATATTTTACTAAAATAAATTTTAAGGTGATAGACATAACTGGTTTAGTTTTTAATCCTTTAATTAATCAATGGCAGCTTTCAAAAAATATGAATAAAGTAAATTATTTTTTTACTGCTAAAAAAATTAATTAGTTTTTTTATCTGGCTTCCAAGGAAGATGAGTAAAGGGGATTTCTTCATCAATTAACTCCTTTGTTTCCTCAATATTGGCTTCACCATAAATAGGTCGCTCTGGTGTTTCTCCATACTTAATTTTTTTTGCTTCTTCAGTAAAATTTTCTCCAACATAATCAAAATTTTTTTCAATTATTTTTTTATACTTATCTATTTTATTTATTATAGTTTGTTTTGATTTTTTATTTTTAGAATTACTTTTTGAAGATACATTTGGAGCCATAATTGCTTTATTAATTTCAAAACTATTACATGATGGACAAATTATTATTTTCTTCTTTTTTTGTTTAATAAATTCTTTTGAATCACTAAACCAACCATCAAATTCAAAATTACAATTGTTACAAATAAGATTAAAAACTATCATTAAAAATCATTTCTTATCATATAATTATTATATATATTTAAATTATTTATATTATATTATTCAATAAAAAAACTAATTAATATTGTCTCTTTAGGAATTTCTCTGGAAATAATAGTATCTTTACTTATCACTATACCACTGTTTTTTGATAATTTAAATTTCATTTTTTTTTCTTTTTCAAATTTATCAGTAATTTCTAAATTCACAAAACCTTGAAAAATCAAAATCATCATATCATTTTCAATTTTATAATTTTTTAAAGATTCTGGTGCATTAAAAAATTCAATGTTATATGATAATTTTATTCCTTCTTTATTTACTAATTCTTTTATATCTAGCTTATTATTTATTTTTTTAATTGGATCTAAAATATCTTTATTTTCTTTGATTAAAATTTCTTGAATTAGCTTATTTTTAATTAATTCTAAATATTTAAGTCCAATAATTTGTGAATTAATTAATTTGTCTTGATCAATAATATATGTTTCAAAATTATTTATTATATTATTCATAAAAATTTATTAACATTAACTGCTATATTCAGAATTTATTTCAAGATATTTATGAGATAAATCATTTCCCCATACAACTTTATTATATTTTCCAACTCCTAAATCAATATCTAAAGCAATTTTTTTATTTTTCATATATTTGATTAATTCTCTAGTTTTAAAATTCTTTTTATTTCCCTTAAATATAATTTTTTGATTTCCAATTTTAATAGATAGTTTAGCTGGATCAATTTTTTCTAGAGTTTTCCCTATAGCCATAATTAATCTTCCCCAATTAGGATCTTCACCATTTATTGCTGATTTAACCAAAATAGAATTTGCAATAGCAAATGCTATTTTGTTTGCTTGGTTTTTTGACTTAGCTTTAACTACATTAACTTTTATTAATTTATTTATGCCTTCACCATCAGAGATAATTTGCATGGAAAGATTAGACATAACTTTCTCTAATTTTTTAGAAATTAAATCAATTAACTTTGATCTTTTTCCTTTGTAATTCAAATTATCATGATTTGAAGAGAAAAGCATTACTGTATCATTAGTAGAAGTATCGCCATCTACAGTTATAGAATTAAAAGTATTTTCAACATTTCTCTTTAATAGAAAATCAATTTCTGATTTATTAAGTTTAGTATCTATAAAAATGTAAGACAACATGGTTCCCATGTTTGGAGCTATCATACCTGAACCTTTTGCAATTCCATAAATATCTATTTTATGAGAATTAATATTAATTCCTTCTTTTATTATTTTCGGAAATGTGTCAGTAGTCATAATAGCCTTTGCGGCATTTAGAAGTCCAGTTTTTTTTGTTTTTTTGATCAATTTAATTTTTGATATTATAAGGTTAGAATCTAGTTGTTCACCTATTATGCCAGTAGATGAAACGTAAATTTTATTTTTTTTACACTTAAAAACTTTAGCAGCAATTGTAATATACTTGTTTATTTCTTTTAATCCTTTAACTCCTGTAAAAGCATTAGCATTTCCAGAATTTACTATTAGAACTTCACAAAAGTCTGATTTTAAATTTTTGTCCCATTTTATAGGAGCAGCCTCAAGAGTTGATTTGGTATATACTGCAGAAATTCGAAATGGTTTTTTAAACCTAATTATTAATAAATCATTTTTCTTTCTTTTAAAACCAGCATGAAATGTATATATGTTTAAATTTTTAGGTATAAATTCGATAAATTTTTTTGGTTTAAAAGGAGAAATATATTTAATTGTCATAATTTTTTATTATCGCATTATTTATAAAAACTCTATAGCAGATTATTTTTTAATGTGATATCTGAAAACAATTACTTAAAAATGTTGAATTTTGTTAATAAATTTTTTGGAAATTCTAGCTCTAAATTATTAAAATCTTACAATAAAACAATAGAAAAAATTAATAATTATGAGGCTGAACTTGAAATTCTTTCAGATCAAGATTTAAAAGATAAAACAAAGATTTTTAAAGATAAAATAAACAAAGAATATTCTTTAGACAATATACTCCCAGAGGCATTTGCAGTAGTAAGAGAGGCTTCTAAAAGAACTCTAAATCTCCGCCATTTTGATGTACAACTATACGGAGGCATAGTTCTTCATAACGGCATGATTGCTGAAATGAAAACTGGTGAAGGAAAAACTTTAGTAGCAACACTTGCTGCTTATTTAAATTCTTTAAATAACAAACCTGTACACATAATAACTGTTAATGACTACTTAGCAGAAAGAGATTCAAAATGGATGGGTGAAATTTATAAATTTTTAGATCTCTCTGTTGGTTGTGTTACCTCAAAAACAGATTACAATGAAAAACATAAAAATTATAACTGCGATATAGTTTATGCTACTAATCATACTATTGGTTTTGATTTTTTAAGAGATAACTTACAAAGCTCATATGAAAATTTATTTTTTAAAGATAATAATTTTGCAATTGTCGATGAAGTTGATAGTATTTTAATTGATGAAGCTAGAACACCTTTGGTTATATCGAGTGAATCAAAAAACTCAGTAGAATTATATCCTATAATTAATTCAACAGTAAAATTTTTAAAAAATGATGATTATGAAATCAATGAAGAATCTAAAACCGCTCTCCTCACTTCAAAAGGAATGGAAACTATTGAAAAACTTCTTAAAAATGAAGGATTAATAAGTCAAGGCACACTTCAAGACATAGAAAATCTTACTTTGAATCATCATATTACTCAAGCTTTAAGAGCAAACAATCTTTTTATAAAAGATAAAGATTACATAATTAAAGATAATCAAATAATAATCATAGATGACTTAACAGGAAGACCAATGGAAGGAAGAAGATTTGGTGATGGATTACACCAAGCAATTGAAGCAAAAGAAAATTTAAATATTCAAAAAGAAAATCAAACTATTGCCTCAATTACCTATCAAAATTTCTTTAGAGGTTACAACAAACTTAGTGGAATGACAGGAACTGCTTTAACTGAAGCTCCAGAATTTAAAGGAATATATAATTTAGATGTAGTTGAAATACCCCCTAATTTAAAAATAATAAGAAAAGATCGAGAAGATCAAATTTATATGACTAAAGAAGAAAAATATGATGCAATAATTAAATTGGTCAAAGAAAGAAATATAATTAAACAACCAATTTTAATAGGTACAACTTCGGTAAAAAGTTCTGAAATAATAGCTAATTTACTTTTTAAAAATAATATTAAACACAGTGTTTTAAATGCTAAGTTTCATGAAAAAGAGGCAGAAATAATTGCAAAATCTGGGATTCCTGGAAGTGTTACTATATCAACAAATATGGCAGGAAGAGGTACAGATATCCAACTAGGAGGTGCTAGCGAAAATAAAATTGAATTAAAAAAAGAAGCAATACAAGCTGGTGGTCTTTTAATTATTGGAACCGAAAGACATGAAAGCAGAAGAATAGACAATCAATTAAGAGGACGATCTGGAAGACAAGGAGATATTGGTGAAAGTATTTTTTATCTTTCCTTAGAAGATGATTTGATGAGAATTTTCGGTTCAAAAACTCTAGAGAGTGTTTTAAATAAGCTTGGAGTTAACAAAGGAGAGGCAATTACCCATAATCTTATTACAAAAGCATTAGAAAGAGCTCAACAAAAAGTTGAAGCTCATAATTATGATCTTAGAAAACAAATAATTAAATTTGATGATATATTAAATGATCAAAGAAAAATTATTTACAAAAATCGCAAAGATATTTTAATGTCTGAAGATCATTCTGAAACAATTAAAGAGATGACAAACGATGTTATTGATAATTATATTGAAGAATTTATCCCAAAAAAGAAATATTCTAATGAATGGGAAGGTGAATTATTAAAAAGTAAAATTAATGAAGTCTTTGGATTAGAACTTCCAATTACCGAATGGATAGATGAAGAGGGGGTTGATGAGTCAGAAATTAAAAAAAGATTAATAGATCAAATAGATCAAAAATATAATGAAAAAATAATTAAATATAGTAAAGAACTTATGAAATTTGCTGAAAAAAGGGTGATGCTCTATCAAATTGACAAAGATTGGCAAGATCATCTTGCAGCAATGGATTCTTTAAGAGGCAGTGTGAGCTTAAGAGCAATGGGTGGAAAAGATCCGTTTAACGAATATAGAATAGAATCTTTTAATTATTTTGATGAAATGCTTTCAGCACAGAATGAAAAAGTGATTAAAACAGTTTTTAATATAGAATTAGTTGCAAATAATAAGAAAGATCAAACAACTAAAAAAGTAAATACATCTTTTATTTCAAAAAAAATTCCAAGGAATTCTCCTTGCCCTTGTGGATCAGGTAAAAAATATAAACACTGCCATGGAAAATAATTTATAATTCTAAAAATTTATTATTTCTTTTATTTACTAGATCTTCTATAGAAATATTTCTTAAATTTATTAAATTATCTAGAATATGTTTTTTTACTAAATTATATTGTTCCTCTCTATTTCGATGAGCACCGCCTACTTTTTCTGGAATTATATTATTAATTACATTTAATTTTAAACATTCAGATGCAGTCAATTTTAATGACTCTGCGGCAGTCTCAGTAGCTTCCTGGTCTCTCCACAATATTGAAGCACATCCTTCGGGTGAGATCACGGAATAAATAGAATTTTCTAACATCATTACAATATCTGCAGTTGCTAAAGCTATTGCTCCACCTGATCCCCCCTCTCCTATTATGATTGAAATAATAGGAGTTTTAATTTTAAGACTTAAAGATATACATTTTGCAATTGATTCAGCCTGACCTCTTTCCTCTGCCTCCTTGCCAGGAAATGCTCCAGCTGTATCAACAAGAGTAATTATAGGTAGTTTAAATTTTTCAGCTATTTGAAACATTCTTTGAGCTTTTCTATATCCCTCTGGCTTAGCCATGCCAAAATTATGTTTAATTCTTGATTCCATTGAATTTCCTTTTTCAGTTCCTATTATCATCACTGAAATATTTTCTATTTTTCCAAAACCCGCAATAATAGCTTTATCTTCAGAAAATTTTCTATCTCCAGACAAATTTACAAAATCACTAAAAATGTTTTGGATATAATCCAATGTATGAGGCCTATTTGGATGACGGGCAATCTGAACTCTTTGCCAAGAGCTTAAGTTTGAATAAATTTTCTTTATAAGTAAATTTCTTTCATTATGTAAATTTTCTATTAATTTATTATCATTTAAATTGTTATTATTAATTTTTTCATCAATAATCTTTATTTGCTTTTCAAAATCTAAATATTGGATCATTATATAATTTTACTATCTTCAAATATTTCAATAAGTAAATTTCTAAATAATTTTTCTTGATTAGATTCTATAAAACCATTTAACAAAATTACTAAATGTTCAGGATGAATAGTTTTCCATGTTTTATCATTTAATGATACCATCGCAATTAAAATCATTTCTCCAATTTTTTCATTATCTACAGACGAATTAAATGAATCAATTAAGAATTTTGATGGCATTAATCTTTCGTCAAATACTTTCTTTTTTATTTTTAAATTATCGATTAATTCATTATTATCTATAATTAAAGATAAAATAGATTTAAATAATTCATTTTGAATATTTGTTGAGCCATTATTTAAAAATATTTTTTCAAAATTCTGCTCTAGAAGAATTATAAAATCATCGTTAATTTCTTGTTGATATAAATTATTTAAAAATTCTATATTTAATATGTCTTCAGTATTATATTCACTTGAACTAGTGGTATAATTTTTTGCAAAAAGAATCCATTTTTCTGATTCTTCAAAATTGTTATTTGCAATATGAGCTTTGGCTAATTTCAAAGCATAATCCGACAGTTCTGCTGAAGGCTTTGTTGATATAAACAGATTTTTTGTCACTTCATATGCCAATTTTTCAAAATTATTATTCTCAGCAAATTGCCAAAATATTTGAAGTGCCTCTAATTTTGTAATCTCTAACAACTGTATCCTTACATTTTGAAATAAAAGAGCCATTATTATTTCTGGGTTATTTGTATTAATTTTTAAAGTGTTTTCCCAATTGGTTAATTCATCCTTTGTAAAATCTACAGTTTGGTAAAGAGCTGATAGACTTTCCGCATCAAATAAGCCTAAATTATAACCTATATGTGCAGCTTTTAATCGTAATGCTATATCTGTAGAGGCGCTTAAAACAATAGGTATACAAAGATTAGAGGGATCAAATTCAAGAAATTTTTCATCAAAAGGTAGATTTCCAATTCTAATCATAGCACTATATAATGAAAATGAAGATTTTTCTATTTCATTATTAAATTGTAGGTTGGTATCTTCAGATTTATTTTTCAAATTATCATATAGGTTCTGAAAAATTTGATCTTTATCATTTAGTTCAATTAGTAAAGAATTTAATAAATCTGCTTCATCTATTTTATTTTCTAAAAAAGAACAAAAAATATTTACTTTTAATATAAAATTATTTTTATCATTATAGTCATCTTGAAAACTATTTTTAAAACTACATGCTTCTGTAAGATTGTTGGTAATCAAATAATAATCTAACTGAAGAAAATTATAAAAATCAACATATGAATCATAAGTATTTATATTCTTTATAAAATCTTGAACTTTTTCTTTATATCCTAATTTCATTAACAAATTAATTCGTAAATAATCAAATTCAGATTGACTATACATTTGAGGTATATCTGAAAAATTAGTTAGAGTTTCAATAAAATTGTTATTAATAATTTCTGAATGAGATAATTTAACTTCATTAAAGAAAAAGTCTAAATCTAATTTATTGGATTTTTCCCAATAACCCGGAACTGAAAGTATGTTAGTATTTGATACTAAATTTGATTCGATGTTTTCATTTTCTAGAATTGTTTCTTCATTAATTTCTGCAGAATCATTATTTTTATTTAATTCATTAATATCAACTTCTTCAGTTAATAAATCTTCTTCATCTAGATTTATTGTTGTCGCTTCAGTATTTTCTGAAAGAATAACTTCATCTTTGCCTGTGTTATTTTCTTCATTTGCAGATTTAGACGAATGTAAGTCTATAATCTGTATTTCTGCAGCGGATAAAGAAGAAAATGATATGATAAGTAACAAAATTAATAAAAATTTTTTGATCATTCGATTGTAATTTGGTATTGTTCCTTAATTATTTTTGATGGAGAGGGAATATCTATAAAAAATAAACCTATAATAATTAAGACAAAAATTGTTAAAAGTATGATATAAATGTTTTTCATAAAGAGTAATATTCGCGCTAAATATAGATTAAAATAATTTTTTAAACATTATTTTACTAATTATACTAAAAATTGTCAAAAATATGAAAATCAAATCAATAAAAAAGATACTTATGGATAAAGGAAAGAGAAATATTGCGATTATTGGTCATATGGGCTCAGGAAAATCAAGTTTTGGAAAAAAATTAAGCAATTATTTCTCTATACAACATTTTGATACTGACAGACAAATCATAGAAGATCAGCAATCAAGTATTAAGTCTATTTTTCAAGATAAAGGGGAAGAGTATTTTAGAAAAATAGAATCAAAAATCATTAAAAAAATAATTACTAAAAAAAATATCATTATCTCTTTAGGGGGAGGATCATTAATAAATAAGGAAAATAGAAAATTAATAAATGACTTTTCATATTCAATTTTTTTGCAAGTAGACTTGAATATATTGTATAAAAGATTACAATATTCTAGAAATAGACCTTTGATAATTAATAAAGACCTTAATAAAGTCTTGAAAGATTTGGATAAAAATAGAAAAGAATATTATCTAAAAGCAGATTTAATAATAAAAAACAATTATTCAATAGATAACTGTTTTACTAATTTTTTAAAAATATTTGATTAAATTATGAAAAAAATAATAAGTTTTAATATAAACAAAACAAAACATAAAATAATTATTGGAAAAGGAGAAAGTAATAAATTTTTAATTTCTCTCAAAAATAATAACTCAAAAAAATTTATTCTAATAGATAACAACATATATAAAAAAATTAATGATAATTTAAAAAAATTAAATCTTAAAAAGATAACTATTATTAAAATTAATTCTTCTGAAAAAATTAAAACTTTTAATAACTATTTTAAAATATCTTCTTTGTTATTAAAAAATAGAATAGACAGATCTAGCATAATTATATCAATAGGTGGTGGAACATTGGGAGATCTTAGTGGCTTTATTGCAAGCACAATATTAAGAGGTGTTAATTTTATTTTAATTCCTTCAACACTACTATCTCAAGTCGATAGCTCTATTGGAGGAAAAAATGGTATTAATTCTAAATATGCCAAAAATCAAATAGGAACCATTTTTCAACCAAAGCTAGTTATTATAGATCCTATTTTTTTAAATTCACTTCCTATGAGGGAAATTAAATCAGGTTATGCAGAAATAGTTAAACATGCAATAATAAATGATAATAAATTTTTTATTTGGTTAGAAAAAAATTATAAAAAAATCTTATCTTTAAGAAACAAGGAGGTGATCTATGCTATTAATAAAAGTATAGGAATAAAATTAAAATATGTTCAAAATGATGAAAAAGAAAAGCTAACCTCTTCTTATTCTAGATCAATTTTAAATTTTGGACACACATTTGGCCATGCTATAGAAACCATTAATAACTACAATCCCAATTTAAATCATGGAGAAGCAATTTCCACAGGAATGATATTAGCAGCAAAAGTATCTTTTGAGATAGGAAAAATAAAACAAAATGAGTTAGAAAGAATTATTAATCATTTTAAAAATTGCTCACTTCCAATTTTTAATAAAGCCATTAATAAAAGTAATTTTTTTAGAATTATGATTAATGATAAAAAAAATTATAATGGCAAATTAAATTTGATATTATTAAATAAAATAGGTAAAGCTTATTATCATAAGAATTTTGATATAAGTAAACTAAAAAATATGCCTTTCTTTTCTAAATAAATGGATTTATCAGAAATTTTATTATTTTTCTTTATAATTCTTTTGATTCTAATATCAGGAATTCTATCAGGATCTGAAACTGCTATAACAGCAGTATCCAAACCTAGAATTTTTTCGAAAAGTAATCAGGGAAATAAAAGAGCAAAATATGTTAAAAGTTTAATCGATAGAAAAGAAAATGTAATTTCCTCTTTGCTTTTAGCTAATAATTTAGTAAATATACTTGCATCATCAATTGCAACTGCCTTTCTTTATAATTTATTTGGTAATTCTGGAATTATATATGCTACAATTATAATGACAACGCTAATTGTTATTTTAGCAGAAGTTTTTCCAAAAATATATTCTATAAACAAACCAACTCAAACTGCTTTAATAATCGGTCCGTTCATATATTTTTTAAATAAATTTTTAGCACCTATAGTTTATGTAATAAATCTTATATCAAACTTTTTTCTTAAAAAAATTATTGCCAAAAGCAAAAGTGCAATAGAGAAACAATCAGAGGAAGAATTAGAAGGCGTTATAGATATGTATAAAACTTCAAATCCTGATTCGAAAAAAGAAAAGGAGATGCTTAAGAGCATTTTAACTTTAAATGATACAACAGTTGAAGAAGTGTTTACGCACAGAAGAAATATATATTCTATTAATATAAACGAAGATCATTCTAAAATTATCAATAAAATTAATTCAAGTAAGTATACAAGAATACCTTTTTGGGAAAAAAACCCTGAGGAAATTGTGGGTATATTAGACACAAGAAAAATCAATATTAATACTAGTGGTAAAATGGAAAACTTAGAAAAAATTTTAAAAAACTTAAATAAACCTTGGTTTATTCCAGAATCTTCTAATTTATTAGATCAACTTTTGTCTTTTAGAAGTAAAAAAGAACATCTTGCTTTAGTAGTTGATGAATATGGAGAATTATTAGGATTAATAACTTTAGAGGATATTATTGAAGAAATTGTTGGAGAAATAGTTGATGAAATTGATAATCCAGAAGATGAATTTATTTTTAATCAAAAAGGTAAAATAATTGCTAGCGGTAGTAAAAGTATCAAAGATTTATTTAAAGAATATGATTTAAAAATACCAGAAAGTGACGCGACAACTATAGGTGGATATGTAATGAACATTGCAAAAACAATACCATTTTATGGCGAAACAATAAAAGATGAATTTTTCACATATAAAATTTTATCGCATTCAAGAAAACAGATTTTAAAACTTGAAATTTCAAAAAACTAATTTTTAACCTTTATCTCTAGTGCATGTAAGCCATTTTCAAATTCATTTTTTAATAAGTAATTAATCCTTCTGTGTAAATCGATTAACTTAATTTTAGATTCATTTCTTGAAATATTTAATTTGAAATGGGTTTCAGTTTCATTTTTAAAATCTTGGTGATTTTTATGATATGACGAAATATCTACTAAAGTATAGTCAAAAGTATCTAAATTTTTTTTTAAAATTTGCTCAATTCTTTTTTTACGTTTCATAATATATATATTATATTAAATAATGACAAAAAATAAACCAAGAATTGATAAAAAATCTTTTTCATGGGAAAATAAAAAGATAAAAAAATGTGATTTTATAAATTGCAAAAATGAAGGGAAATATAAGGCTCCTAAATCAAGAATAAATTTATATAATTATTATTTTTTTTGTTTAAAGCACGTAAAGGAGTATAACAATTCTTGGGATTTTTATAAAGGATTGAGTGTTGATAACATTGAAGCTGCTTTAAGAGAGGATGTTATTTGGAACAGACCTTCATGGCCCTTGCATGGCAAGCCGAATATAATATTAGATAAAATTACATCATTTTTTAAAAACCACGATAATTTATTCAATGATGATAAAAATTATAAAAATTTTAGCAAAAATAAGTTTTTTCATACTGATTTGACCCAAGATGAGCAAAAAAGCCTAAAAATATTGAAGATAAATGTTCCTATTGACGTTGAAAAAATTAAAAAAGCATATAAAAAACTGGTAAAGATATACCATCCTGATGTAAATAAGGACGTTGAAAAAGCTGAAAAAAATTTTAAAGAAATTAATCAAGCATACAAAATATTATTGAAAAGATTTTTAAATAAAAAATAAATATAAATGACAAAAGAAGAATATAAAAATAGAATATCTTTAAATACAGAAAATATAAAGAAAATTAATACTCAAGAAGTTTTTGGAATAAAATGTAATTTTGATGTTTTTGCTTTTAAGGATTTAAATGAATATGTCCCAAAAATTGATAACTCTTATATATTTGATCCTGAAACTACAAAAGCTATTTTAGCTGGATTTTCGAACAACAAAAGAGTTTTAATATGCGGATATCATGGAACTGGTAAATCAACACATATAGAGCAAGTTGCAGCTAGATTAAATTGGCCATGTATAAGAATTAATCTAGATAGTCATATAAGCAGAATAGATTTAATAGGAAAAGATGCAATAATTTTACAAAACGAAAAACAGATAACTCAATTTCAAGATGGTATGCTACCTTGGTCATATCAAAATCCAGTAGCTCTGGTTTTCGATGAGTATGATGCAGGTAGGCCTGATGTAATGTTTGTTATACAAAGAATATTGGAAAGTGAAAGTAGATTAACACTTTTAGATCAATCAAGAGTTTTAAATCCAAACAAATATTTTAGACTTTTTGGAACTGCAAATACTATTGGACTAGGTGACACAACTGGATTGTATCATGGCACTCAGCAAATAAATCAAGGACAAATGGATAGATGGAACATTGTTACTACCTTGAATTATTTAGATAATTCTGAAGAAGAAAAAATAATTATTAATAAAATAAATAAATTAAATACAAAAGAAGGTAAGGAAATTATAAAATCAATGGTTTCTATAGCAGATCTTACTCGTTCAGGCTTTATTAATGGGGATATTTCAACTGTAATGAGCCCTAGAACTGTTTTGACTTGGGCAGATAATTATTTATTATTTGATGATATTGAATATGCATTTAAATTATCTTTTTTGAATAGATGTGATGAATTAGAAAAGCCAATAATCTATGAATATTTTCAAAGAGGATTTGGAATAGAATTAAAAGAAGCTAAAGTTATTAATGTCAAAGAGTGATAATTTAATAGAAATTTATAAAAGAACTATAGCAATCACAACAAAATCAATAGGTAAAAGTAAAAAAACTGAGATTAATTTTAGTGATGAAGGCCCTTCAGTTTTTGAAAATAAAATTAATTTATCACTACCAAAATTAAAAAACATTAATAAAGATTTAAATTATTTAAGAGGTGAAGCTGATAGCTTAGCTTTAAAAATTAGACTACACAATATAGATATTCATAAAAAATATATTTCAGGTAATAATTTTGTAGACAAAATTTTTACGGCAATAGAGCAATCTAGATGTGATGCTTATGGGTCAAAAATATTTAAAGGCATTAAATACAATATTGATATCAAGTACAGTAAAGATTTAAAAGAATTAGAAAAGGAAAATGATGAAAATGAAAATATAATTAAAGCCTTTAAATATATAAGTTATGCAGAATTTACAGAAAAAAAATTTGATGGAAAATATTTATTTTATAAAAATTTAATCTCTAAAAAATTAGGAAAAAACTACAAAAAAATAATGAAAAGTCTGTCAGATAATATTGAAGATCAAGAAAATTTTGCAAAAAATACTAATTTAATGCTAACAAATCTTGAATTGGAAGGAATTGTTGATGAAAAAAAAGAAAATAACTCAATAGATGATGAAAATTCAAAAAAGAATGAAGAAGAAAATAACAATAAAAATGAAAATAATCAGTTAACAAAAAAACAATCTGATGAGAATGATCAAAGTATATCTGAGCAATATAGGATGGAAGATGATAATAGTGATCCTGGAGATCAAAGCACAGATAATAATCTTGACTATCTTAAAAATATTTCAAACTCCAATAATAAATTTGAATATAAAGTTTTTTCTTCAGAAAATGATGAGATTATAAATGCCTCAGATCTCTGTGATAATGAAGAACTTACAAAATTAAGAATTTCTCTTGATAAACAGGTTTTTTCTTTCCAACCTTTAATAGTTAAAATTGCTAATAAACTTCAAAGAAAATTACTAGCTCTTCAAAAAAGATATTGGGAATTTAATATAGAAGAGGGATTTTTGGATACATCAAAATTGTCAAGAATAATTATTAACCCTCTAAATAAACTAGCATATAAAATTGAAAAACAAATTGAGTTTAAAGATACCGTTGTAACTTTGTTAATTGATAATTCTGGATCAATGAGAGGTAGACCAATTACTGTAGCAGCTTTATGTTCTGACATTTTAGCTAGAACTTTAGAAAGATGTTTGATTAGAACTGAGATTCTAGGATTTACTACAAAGGCTTGGAAAGGGGGTAAATCGAGAGAAAAATGGCTTAAGGTTGGAAAGCCTGCAAATCCAGGGAGACTCAATGATTTAAGACATATTATATATAAAAATGCTGATGCCCCATGGAGACGATCAAAAAAAAATTTAGGTTTACTTTTAAAAGAAGGTATTCTTAAGGAGAACGTTGATGGAGAAGCTCTATTTTGGGCATATTCACGTCTAAAGAAAAGATTAGAGAAAAGAAAAATTCTTTTAGTTGTAAGTGATGGAGCTCCTGTTGATGATTCTACTTTATCAGTTAATCCTGGAAATTATCTTGAAAAAAATTTAATTGAAATAATTAAAAAAATTGAAAATTCAGATATAGAATTAATTGCAATTGGAATTGGTCATGATGTTTCAAGATATTACAAAAAAGCAGTAACAATTATGGATGTTGATCAACTAGGTGAAGTATTACTTAAAGAGCTTTCAAATGTTTTTTCACAAAATTATGAAAAAAATAAAAAATTAAATTAAAAACCAATTTTTTTTTTCAAAATCAATATTATCATTTTTTATTCCTCTACGAATTTTTTCCATCATTTCATTCATATAAAAAACATTATGAATAGTCAAAAGTTGTAATCCTAAAACTTCTTTTATTTTAAATAAATGATGCAAATATGCTTTAGTATAATTTTTACAAGTAATACAACCACATCTTTCGTCAAGATTGCCAAGATTTTCTTTATATATAGAGTTTTTTATATTAATTTTGCCTTTAGAATTTCTCATTAAAGCCGTTCCGTGTCTAGCTAATCTTGTGGGATTTACACAGTCAAATGTATCAACTCCCCATTTTACAAATTCCCAAATATCAAAAACATCACCTATGCCTAATAAGTGAACTGGATATTTAGTTTTTAATTGTGATGAAGTGAATTTAACTACTTCATACATTTCTTCTCTACTTGATCCCAAGCTTCCACCAATTGCTAATCCAAAATAATTTTTAGAATGATTAAAGCTTATACTTTCTTCTCTTAGATCTTTATAAACTCCACCTTGTATAATTCCATATAGTGATTGTTTCCCTGAGGAACCATAAGAGCTTTTAAAATATTTATTATTATTAAATTCTTCAATACTTCTATCTGCCCATCTATGACTTCTATGCATAGATTCTGCAGTATAACTTTTGTTAACATTATAAGGTGTACATTCATCAAAAACTAAAATTATATTTGCTCCTATTTTTCTTTGAATTTCTATTGATTTTTCAGGTGTAAGTTTATGTTTTGATCCGTCAATATATGATTTAAATAGAGCTCCTTCTTCAGTAATTTTAATTAAAGATTTATTTTTCTTTAAATGCCTTCCTTTAATTTCACTTGAAATAGAGCCATTGCCTAATGAAAATATTTGAAATCCACCGCTATCAGTAAGAGTAGGACCCTCCCAATTCATAAATTTATTAATTCCTCCATGTTTTGAAATTAGATCTCCACCTGGTTGCAACATAAGGTGATATGTATTTGATAATATTATTTGCGTTTTTGAAGATCTTATAATATCAGTGGAAATTGATTTTAATGCAGCTTTAGTAGCACAAAAAATAAATGCTGGTGTTTCTATTTTACCATTTGGAGTCGAAATTAGTCCATTTCTAGCTTTTGAGTTTTTATCTGATTTTAATACTGTCCAATTGTATTTATTCATTTAGATTTTTCGGAACAATGAACCTAGCTATATATAAAAAAGGTGTGTCTATAATAGCTATAAAAACTCTCAAAATATAAGTTCCAAGAACATATGTAAATAAAACAACAAAAAAATCGAGTGGTTCGGGATTAAAAATAATCCATGCTAAAATACTAAAAATAAAATTATCTATTAAAGAGGAAATAATTGTAGAAAGATTATTGCGAAACCATAAATATTTCTTATTAGTAATTCTAAGTATAAAATTATAAAACCATACATCAAAAAATTGACTAATGAGATAAGAAATCATACTAGCTGCGAAAAAAATTGGAAGAGGTAAAAAAATATTTAAAAGATAGTTATGATTATCAATTGCCCATAAGTATTCTTGACTATAAGTATCAAAGTCTAGTGGTGTGAAACCAAGAGTAAACAGCATAAAAAAATTCATTAACAAAAAACTAGAAAATCCTATATAAATATTTTTTCTAGCTTTTTTAATACCATAATGTTCAACTAAAATATCAGTACAAACAAAAGTAGTTGAAAACAAAATAGTTCCAAGAGCTATAGGTTCTATAAAAAAAGAAAATTTAACCAATTTTAAAATTTGGATGTTGGCTGCTATAATTGCTATAGAAGTGTAAATATATATGCCAATTTCTCCAAAAATTTTTAAAAAAATTAAGATTGTTGATAAACAAAAGAAAAGAAATATTATCCATGTATACTCAGGAGATATTGAATTAAATATTTGAACAAAATTTGCAAAATTTAATTTGAAAATTTCTAATATTCCAATAAAAATATTTGTGATTTCCACTAATTATTTTTCTTAGACAAAATCTGTTTTTTTAATTTTTTGGCAAATAATGGAAGTTTGGAATTTGGTGTTTTTAATAAATATTCATCTAACCCGCCATTTTTTTCAACTGTTCTTATCGTGCTTACAGTGACTTTAATTTGAATAGAACGATTTAATATTTCGCTCATAAAAGAAATATTTTGAATATTAGGGTAAAATTTTCTTTTAGTTTTATTATTTGCATGACTTACATTATTACCATTCAAATATTTTTTTCCAGTTAATTGACAGATATTAGACACATCAGCCTTTTAGATTTTTTTTATAAATTGGTCAAGATTTTAGAAATTAAAATTCAAATTTTATTGATAAATAGGTGGGAATTAAATTCGGTTTATTAAATTTTTCTAGATTATCATTCCATTTAGGGTTCTTTTTATCAAAACTTTCTCTATGTATTCCTGAAGTGATTAGCAAGCTATCTATTCCAAAATTATTAGCTCCAGCTATATCGTGAAAAATGGAATCACCAATTGCAAGAATTTTTTTCTTATTTAAATTTTGTTTATGTTTGAGAGTTTCTTCATAAATTTTTTCATTTGGCTTTCCTAAAATAAACACTTTTCCACCTAAATCTTTATACAATTCCGCAATTGTGCCCATGCAAATAATATTATTATTGGAAACATAATCTAAAGTTTCATAATCAGGATTAGCACATATAAATGGTAATTTTAACTCTAAACTTTTTTTTAACAAAGGTATATAATCAATTACTTTTTTCCCTCTTTTAATATTAGTACCTAATAAAAAATCAGCATCTTCAATTTTTTTTACAAATTGATAATCTAATCCAGATTTGAAATTTTTTATATCTCCGAGCTTATCTATATGAAAACAATTTTTTCCTATATCAGAAAAAAAATTATTTTTTTTATTTTTAAGTTCTTGCCATATCATCTCTCCACTAGTCATAATTTGATCGAAATCCTTAAAATCAAAACCTAAATCAGATAATTTTTTTATGCTCATGTCACTTCTTTTAGAAGAATTAGAAATTAAAAATAAATTTTTTCCTAATTTTTTTAATAATTTTATACATTTTATTGAATATGGAAAACCTTTTTTCCCATTATGTATTACTCCCCACTGATCAATTATAATAGAGTCATATTTATCTATTATTTCTGAAACTGAATTTATACATTTAGGACGATTCAAACTTCTTTTCCTACAGCTTCATTTATATTTTTGTAACCATCAGTTATTAGACAACTTATTAATTGTTTAATTATATTATCTACTACAATAGGGCCTTGATAGATTAATGATGTATAAATTTGTGCTAAAGATGCTCCAGATTTAATTTTTTCATAACATTCCATTCCATTTGTAATTCCCCCTACTCCAATAAGAGGTAATTGAGCATTAGTTAAACTATACATTTTTTTCAGTAAAATTGTTGAGTCTATAAATATAGGCTTTCCACTCAAACCACCTATTTCGTCTTTGTATTTAGATTTTAAACTTTTAGGTCTGTTTAAAGTAGAATTAGAGATTATTAAGCCATCAATTCCCATTGCTAAACTACATAAAGCTATATCTCTTAATTCGTCATCATTTAAATCAGGGGAAATTTTTAACAATATTGGAGTGGATATTAATTTTTCATTATCGTTCTTTTTTTCTTTTAATAGTTTTGCTAATTTTTCAATGTGGCCTCTGTATTGTAAATCTCTTAATCCGGGTGTGTTAGGGGAAGAAATATTAATAACTACATAATGAGCTAAGGGTCCTAAAAAATCTAAACCTTTTAAATAGTCTTCATAGGGATTATTTGTTGATTGATTTTTTCCTATGTTGATTCCTACAATCCCATTTCTAAGAATATTGAGGTTTATATTATTTAAGTTTTTTCTTATTATTTCAAATCCATAATTATTAAAACCTAAATGATTAATAATACCCTCATCTTCATTCAATCTAAAAAGTCTTGGTTTAGAATTTCCCTTTTGTGGCTTTGGCGTTGCAGTTCCCCCCTCTACAAATCCAAATCCTAAGTCTAGTAACTGCTTTAATACTTCTGCATTTTTATCAAATCCTGCTGCTAAACCTAAAGGGTTTTTAAAATCAAGTCCAAAAACTCTTTGGTGCAACATTTCTATATTTTTTATATCCTTTTTAAATATTGGCTTTGGTTTAATCTTCAGTAACTTAATAGATAAGGAGTGTGCAAATTCTGGTGAAAAAAATTTCAAAAAAAATGTAATATTCATTGAATTTTATTTACTTAATATTTCATTTTAATTTAATTGCGTGTTCTATTAAATCAATAGTCTTGCCTATGCCATAAATCTTAATAAAAGATCCTAATCTTGGACCTTGTTCTTGACCAAACAAGACACTGTAAATTAATTTAAAATATTCTCTTAAATTAGTAAAATTATTTTTACCAATCTCATATATTTGAGTTTGAATTTCTTTTGATGAAGTTGAATTATCAATTTTTCTTAAATATATAATTATATCTTTAAAGATTTTAATATTTTCGTCATTTATTTTTTTATATTTTTTAGTTGGTAAAACAAAATCAATATAATAATTTATAGAACTGGTAATTAAACTATTCAGGTATTTATCATTTTTATTAAGATTTTTATCATATTCTTTTAAAAATTCCCAAATTACAGATGGATCTTGAGAATTGCATGCATTTACTAAATTCATAATTAGTCCAAATGTAATATCTGTATCTATTTTTGGCACTGATCCACTATGAATGTGCCAAACAGGATTATCTAATTTTTCAATTTTATTTTGAGTATTATTAAATTTTTTCAAATATGAAAAATATTCATCAACACTTTTAGGGATTACATCAAAAAATAATTTTTTTGCAGTTTTAGGTTTTTGAAACATAAATAAAGATAAGCTTTCTTGAGTTGCATATCTTAGCCATTCTTCAACACTTATGCCATTGCCTATAGATTTAGAAATTTTTTCACCCTTTTCATCTAAGAACATTTCATAAATTAAATTGATAGGAGGCTCTTTATTTAGTATTTTACATATTTGTTTTCCTAAAATAACACTTTCTGATAAATCTTTTCCACACATCTCATAATTTATTCCCAAAGAAATCCATCTCATGGCCCAATCAACCTTCCACTGGAGCTTACAATTGCCTCCGGTAACTAAAATTTCTGTAAGTTTTCCATTTTCTGGCTCTTTATATATAATAGAATTATTTTTAGGTTGATATTCATCAATTTTAACTTTTAAAACTTTACCAGAAATATTACTTATAGGCAGAAAAGGACTATAAGTTTTTCTTCTTTCTGCGCGAAGAGTTGGTAAAATTAATTCTAATATTTTTTCGTGATTTTCTAACATAAGTTTAAGTGTCTGATCAAATCTTCCAGATTTATATTCATTAGTAGAACTAAGAAATTCATATTCAAATCCAAAATCATCAAGAAAAGATCGTAATTTTGCATTATTATGATGGCCAAAGCTTTCAAATTTATTGAAAGGATCTGGTATTGAGGTTAATGGAATATCAATATATTTTTCAATTAAT
>CETH01033746.1_pt1 | contig 35315 bp, 24 predicted proteins | sample 361461 | NCBI WGS metagenome assembly CETH01 (sample SAMEA2622695, study PRJEB7988) | marine metagenome | isolation source: saline water (ENVO:00002010), including
ATACCACAGGATATAGTTTGACTTTAAGGGCAGCAGATAATACAGTTGTGGGAACTAATATGTTCACAGTCACTACGACTCCATCGATATCATATGTTTCATTCCCTAACCTTGAGGCAGGTGACTATACATTGAATGTTTCAATTAACAATTGTGACGCTGATCCTGTAACTCTTACTGTTGGAGGTCCTACTGCGGAACTAGAGATAGAAACCTCTGCCTGTGATTCAGCTATTCTTGTTGATATTACAGGAGGCACATCCCCTTACACGATATATCTTCTTAAAAATGTAATAATAGCGGGAGTACCTACTAATACAATTATAGATACTGAAACGGCAAACGGGACCGCTTCCTCTACTGCTAGTGTTCAATTTTTAGGTTTAACCCCAAGTGATCATTATTTGATCCAAGTATATGATAAGAATTGCCCTATACCTGTTGAGGAGACAGTAATTATGCCCTTAGAACTTGATTATGATCCGCTAAAAACACGAGTTGTGAATGATTACTGTAAAGAAACTCCAAATATTGGTGGAGGAAGTATTGAATTGAATACACTTGCTGGAAATGCGTTTAGTGGAGGTTCAGGAATTTTCAGCTATGAATGGGATGGAACTATTAATGGACAGCCATACACTAATAACTCAATGAATATTACAAACTTATTGCCTGGTAATTATAGTGTTACAGTTACTGATGAGGTTCTTGGATGTTCTACGACTAAAGTTTTTGAAATTAAAGAGCCTTCTGAATTAGCTCTTGATAAAACTGGAGGAGTTGCACCTTCAGTTGTAGCAGGTGCATCCGCTACTCCTATAAGTTCAGCTGATTGGGTTGTAGATATCGGATGTTCAGCTACTGATGCAGTCCTTGAAGTTCAAGCATCAGGTGGTTTAAGTATGGCGTCGTCAGGAACGGCAGATTATACCTATTCTTGGACTAGAAATGGCACGGCTTATGCAGCAGATGCTGGTGCAGGAAATAGAGTCACAACAACACAGGAGGGAATCTATCAAGTGACAGTTGCATTGGATATGAGTTCATCAGATGTTCCGTATTTGAAAACACTAGCTGAGCTCTCTTGTATAAAAACATTATCCTTTGAAGTTAGAAAGCCTGATGACTACGTTTTAATTGAAGATAGAGACAATAGGGTAGAGCCTGCATGTGATGGAGATACTGCTACTCTTGTATTTAATATAGTTGGCGGCTCTAGTAACGCACATCCTTACACACTTTCTTTAGAGGGGGGAACTTTAACAGGTTCAGCTGCTGCAGATAGAATTGTAACAATAACAAATATTGATACATCAATTATTTCATCTATTCAAAATTATACAATAACTGATGCTAATCTTTGTTCAACCACTGGTGTTTTAAGTTCTACAATAGCACTTCCTGTATTTGCTGATATTGCTTTCCAAGCAGATAAAACAGATATTGATTGTGCCGCTGGAACGCTAGGAACAATTACTCTTAGTGTTGCGACTGGTTCACTTCCTGCTGATTTATCAACAGTTCAGATTCAAGTAAAAGGAGCAAGCGTAAACTTTAATTATTATACTACTTGGGCTGCTGCTGATGATGGCACTGGGGATGCTGTTATTTCATTATCTGAAGCAGGAGTTTATGATTATATAATTTCTAGTTCTGCTAGTTGTGTTCTGGATGATGATGGATCTGGAAAGACAGGTTCAATTGAAATTGAGGATGCAGGTAATAATCAGTTGACTATAAGAGATTTAAATATTACTCAGCCAGGATGTGATTCTGAACTAGGAATGATTGAACTTGTTTTTGAAGAGGCCACAATAGTTCCACCTTTATCAATAATATGGAAGAAGAGAGTTTCATCAACCTTTACTGCTTCAGGATCAACAACTTCAACAGTTTCAACTGATTGGGTAGAATTACCTTCACTTGAAGGAAATGCTATTATTGAAGTTGAAACTGGAGCATATAAAGCATTTTATTCTGATGATCGTCAAGATCTTGGTGATGATTGTAAAGCGGGGGTTAGAGAAACAAATATAATAGTAATTGGAGGAGGAGATATATTAATTCAAAACCTTAGAACTTCCAGACAATCAGCTATTGATTGTAACGATCCTAATAACATATTATATGATCTTGATTTTAATTTTCAAAACAATACAATTGATAATGGTAACCAGAGTGATTTTAATGTTACCTTAACTAAAGTTGGAGGCGCAAATCCAAATGCATATGCAAATACATTTAGTACTGCAACTGCAAATGCTAGTTTCAGCTCTCCAGGAACAATTGATAAAACAGGCCCATTTAAAATAACTGGTATTCCATCAGGAGAGTATATTTTACTTATAAGTCAAGTAGCTTCAACTACTACAGCTACAACTTGTGAAATTGATCAGTATTTTATTATTGGTGATATCGAAAAAATTGAATGGACTGGCTCAACCTCAGTAACACTTGACCCTTGTACTCAAACTGCAGATATTTCTGCATCAATAACTGGAGGCGTTCCTTGGATTGATTCTAGCGGAGATCCTTTTTATAAATATTTATGGACATTCACACCATCTGATGGTGGAATATCAACTAATTTTACTGGAGATACTATAAGTTTAAATGAAGAGGGCGAGTTAAGGCTTACTGTCTGGGATTCTTTAGATTGTCAAGCAGATGTTACTGCTTCAGCATCAATAACTGTTGCTCTTGGATATACTCCATTTAGTTTTGAACCTCGAATTCCAATTGATTCTGATAATGATGGTATTCCAGATTCAATTGGTTATTCAGTTGAACCAAGCTGTCTCGCTCCAGCTAAAGATGATGGTCAAATTGGATTTAACGTTGTGGGTGGAGTCCAGGCTGATGGCTCACAGGCGCCTTATCAAGTAATTTGGGAAAAATTTGATGAAGGATCAGGAACATTTATCTTGCTTGATGGGATTGCTAGTTCATTATCTCTTACTAATCAAGACTATTCAAATAAATTAATTGCTGGAACATACAGAATTACAATCCAACCCATTGGAGTTAGCTGTGGAGCAACTAATCTTGATGTTCAAAAAGTTATAAAGGTTGATCCAAATAAAGAGTTATATATCATAGATGGACCGATTCTTGATGGAAATCTTTGTTTACTTGAGCAAGGATTTATTTCAATTACATTATTTAATAATTTACAGGATGAGGTCTCTTTTTATTACGATGGTCAGCTTGTCGTAACTGGGAGTAATGATTTTGTAACACAGACTGTTACTGTCACATCAGGAACTGGAAGCGCTTCAGCAATTACCTCAACAGTTTATTTTGAACAGCAAAGATATAACCTGGCAATTGACAACCCAAAAGAATCTGCTGTTTTAAAGATTGTAAATTCAAATGGATGTGTTATTGAAGAGAATATTATTATTGAAGATATAACCCCAAAGATTGATTATACCTCTATTTCTTTAACTTATGATTCACCTTCAAATAGTATATATGTTCCTGCTAGAGAAGAGATTTTATTTACCGACTTGTCTACAGGTCCATATATAAGTGCTGAATGGAATTTTGGTGATGGTAGCGACACAGTTACGATGCCTGCTAATACTACATCACCTGTTGTTCATGAATATGGAATATCAGGAACTTATACAGCAACTCTTATTATAAGGAATTCATTAGGATGTCCTAAATATGAGAGTGTAAATATTAAAGTCGGTAAAGGTTGGAGTATATTGGCTCCAAATGTTTTCACTCCTAATAGCCCTCCTCTTAATGAAAGATTTAAGCCTATATCTACCGGACTTAAAAACTTAGTACTAACAATATATGATTATCGAGGAAATATGATTTATACAGAGACAAAACCAGAAAACGCAACTGATGTTCTTGAGAACAGAGAAGAAACAGATCCATTATTTGATCCTACTAAACAAATTATTGGATGGGATGGTACGTTGAATGGAGCAGAGGTTACTCATTCTCCATATTATATTTATACAGCTACAGGAGAGACAAATTATGGGGAACAAATACCAGTATATAGTGGTACATTTATTATAATTAGATGATGGATTTTAGAAATTTATATATAATGCTATTTGTTTATTTGTTTTGCAAATTTTCTTTTGCTCAAGAGGAATACATTGTAAATCAAACAAAATATATGCAAAAGGCAAATCCTAGCTATTTTGGAATGAATCAATTAAATAGAGTAGGAGTTTTATATGGGTCTCTGAAGGTTAATGATGCAAATACTTTAGATAACAGATACTTTTTTGGATCGATGGCTTTTCAAGACAATAATTTTTCTATTGGTATTGATATTAACCAGTTTAAAATAGGGAATATTGGTATGGTAAATAGCGTTGCAAACCTAAGTTATATTTATAAACTTCAACTTTCAAATTACACTTTCTTTTTACCAGCTGTTACTATAGGAATGATAAGTTCTAATGTTGATGTAAATAACCTTCTTTTTGAAGATCAAATCACGAGCAGCCTGGGCAGTGGTTTTATCGCAACTCAATCTGCTGATCCATTGGCTCCTTTAATTTCTAGTGTAAGTGAATTTGATCTTGGAGCATCATTTATGATACATTCAGAAGAGTTTCTAGTCGGATTGACCCTAAAACATCTAAGAAAACCTAACATTTCTTTTAACAAAGAAGCTGATATCACCCTCCCAATTCAAATTGGAATTCAAGGGGGATATGAGTTTGATATTAATCCTTATGAAAGAAGATTTTTACCAAGGTATTCATATTTATTTACCTACGCTAATATTGTCAAATCTGGTGAAGCAATATATATTGGATTAGCTCAAGATTTTCAACTGGGAGAATTTTCAATAGGTCTTACTCAACAAGCTGGGTCAGTAAATTCTTTTGGGTTAAATAATTTTGGAATGACACTAGGTTTAGCATTTGAAAATTTTGATTTTGGAGTACATTATAATTTCCCCTTTAGGCAACCTGGGAAAGTATATTCACCAAGTATTTTTGAGTTTTCTGTTATATTTGACTTTAGTATTTACAGAAGAAACAATAGAGGTTTATATAAAAGACTTCAAATAGATAATTACTACTAAGTTTGTTTTGTTGTTTCAGAAACAGTATTTGTTTTCTGAAATTATCTTATCCGCAATTTTTGTTTTTAAATCAATAACATTAGGAATGCTATAAGCACAAAGTTTTTCAATATTTTTTTTAAGATCATCAGTTTTTTCTATGTCAGAAATAGAGGGGATTATTTCTTTAGCCTTTTTTAATATTGTTTCTACAGCTTCAAAAAGATAAAGTTTTGTCATCATTATTTGTATGTTTTGATCATCACCCTTAATTAAATTCTTTTCAGTTCTAAGAATAGCAGATTCTGAGAGATAAATCTCAATTACCATATCTGAAAGTGAAAGCAACACTTGTTGCCTTTCCTCAATTTTCGGACCAAATTTTTCTACTGAAGTTCCTAAAAGTATAAGAAAAACATTTTTTAAATTTTTTAGAAGGTGTTTTTCTTTTCCAAGTTCCTCTTTTTGCTCATAACTTCCAATATCATCAATTTCTTTTTTGGATTTTAAGACAGCCCCCATTAAATCTAATTCTCCTTTCAATCCTTTTTTAAGTAACATTCCAACTAATAGCATTCGGTTTATTTCATTTGTCCCCTCATATATCCTTCCTATTCTAGAATCTCTCCAAGCAGCTTCCATTGGCGCTTCAGCAGAAAAACCCATCCCTCCATATATTTGAATACCATCATCTGAACAGTTTTGAATATCTTCAGATATTGCAACCTTTAAAATTGAACATTCAATTGCAAATTCTTCAGCTCCTTTGAGTTCAGCTTTTTGCATGTCTATACCATCATTATTTAATAAAGAGATTTTTTTATCTATATCATTTGCTGCTCTATAGGTAGCTGATTCACCAACATAACAAGTTGCAGCCATTCTGGCAAGTTTTTCTTTAATTGCACCAAATTGTGAAATGGGTTTTTTAAATTGAACTCTTTCATTTGCGTATTTTACAGAAATTGAAATAACTCTTCTTTGAGCTTCAAGACAAGCAGCACCAAGTTGTATTCGTCCAACATTTAATGCATTAACTGCAATTTTAAATCCTTCACCTCTTTCGGCTAAAATATTTTCTACAGGAACTTTAGTTTCATTAAAAAAAACTTGCCTTGTTGATGATGAATTAATTCCTAATTTTTTTTCTTCTTCGCCTAGTGTTATGCCATTTTCTGGATCATATGGGACTAGAAAAGATGTAATATTTTTATCGTCTTCAATTCTAGCAAAAACAATAAAAAGTTTTGCAAATCCAGCATTAGATATCCATATTTTTTGACCACTTATTTTGTAATGACTGCCATCTTCTGAAAGTATAGCTTTTGTTTTACCTGAGTTAGCGTCAGATCCAGCCCCAGGTTCTGTCAAGCAATAAGATGCAATCCATTCCCCAGTTGCAAGCTTTGAAACATAATCTTTTCTTTGTTTTTCTGAGCCATAAAGAACTATTGGGAGAGTTCCTATTCCAGTATGAGCACCAAAAGGAGTTGAAAAAGATCCAGAAGCTCCAGAAATATAATCACAAACTAACATTCTAGAAACATAATCCATGCCCATTCCTCCATATTCCTCTGGTACGCCTACGCCAAGAAATCCAAGCGAACCTGCTTTTTGCATTAGCTCTTCAGTAAGAACAAAATCTTTATTTTCAAGTCGCTCTTTAACAGGAACAATTTCTCGATCAACAAACTCAATAACTGAATCTCTCATCATTTTTTGCTCTTCTGTAAAATCTTCTGGGGTAAATATATCTTGGGCTTTTGTTTCTTGAATTAAGAATTCACCTCCCTTTAACGCGCTTTCTTTCATTAGTTTATTTTTTTTTTTGGTTAATTATATATTTCATTTATTAATATACTATATTTTTCTTTCACAAACTTACGCCTTACTTTTAAATTTGGAGCTAATTGACCATCATCGATTGACCAAATTTCATCTGTTAATTTAAATTTTTTAACCTGCTCCCAGCTCCCAAATTTTTTATCATGTAATCTTATTTCACTTTCAATTTTTTCAACAAGTTTTATATTTTCACAAATTACACTTAAATCATCTTTAAATTGAATATTATTTTCCTTGAACCAAAACTTCACATGTTCAAAATTGGGCTGAATAATTGCTCCAGGCATTTTTTCTCCTTCTCCAACAATCATAATTTGTTCAATAAAAAGGGATTGTTTTAGTTCATTTTCTAAAACCTGTGGCGCAATATATTTACCTCCGGATGTCTTAAAAATCTCTTTCTTTCTATCAGTAATTTTCAAAAAGCCATCCATGTCGATAATTCCAATATCTCCAGTATGAAAAAAATCATTACTCATAACTTGTGAAGTTTGGATAGGATCTTTATAATATCCCATCATTACATTCGGCCCTTTACAAAGTATTTCTCCATCATCTGCTATTTTAAGTATCACACCATCAATAACTTTTCCAACGGTACCAAATTTCAAACCATTTTCTTCAAGGTAGTTAACTGATATTACAGGAGATGTTTCTGTCAGGCCATAGCCTTCAGCTATGGTCATGCCAGCGGCTGTAAAGATTCTAGCGATTCTGGGTTGCAGTGGTGCGCTTCCTGACGAAATATGAGTTAGATTCCCCCCCAATGCTTCTTTCCATTTTGAAAAAACTAGTTTTCGTGCAATTTTCAATTTGAATTCATACCAAAATCCATTTTTCCCATAAGGCTCATATTTTAGCCCTAAGTTTACAGCCCAGTAAAAAAGCTTTTTCTTTATTCCTTTAAGTTCTTGACCTTTAGAGTAAATTTTATCATATACTTTTTCTAAAAGCCTAGGCACAGCAGTCATTGCATTAGGCTTGACTTCATTTAGGTTTTCTCCAATTGTTTCTAATGATTCAGCAAAAAATACTTTAATCGAGTTGTATAGATATATATATAAAATTACTCTTTCATAAATATGACATACCGGTAAAAAACTAAGAGCAGTTGACTCTCCAATATCTAATGGTAATCTAATTGTACTTGAAAGAACGTTCGACACAATGTTTTCATGACTAAGCATGACACCTTTTGGTACACCAGTGGTTCCTGAAGTATAAATTATAGTTGCTAGATCACTAGGTTTGACATTTTTCTTAGTTTTAGATAAAATATTATCATCTAAATTTTCTTCTCCAAGACTATGTAATTCTGACCAATGCTTACACCCCGTTATTTTATCAAAGCTATAAATATCAATTAAGTATTTTAAATTACCTCTAACAGCAATTATTTTATCATAGATCATCTTGTCCGAAACAAAACAGTATTTACTCTCTGAATGATTTAGTATATACTCATAATCCTTTGATGTAATGGTGGGATATAAAGGAACATTTACTGCTCCAATTTGTGCAATTCCCATATCAACTACACTCCATTCAGTTCTATTATTAGTTGATATCATGGCAATCTTATCATTGGAGTTAATTTTCAATTTTAAAAAGGCGGAACTTATTTGATTAGCTAATTTTGAGTATTTAGATGTTGAAATAGATTCCCATTTCCCTTCATATTTAGTGGTTAACACATTATCTAATGGAGCATTTTCTAATTGATAAGTCAAAAAATCAAAAATTCGAGTAGGTAAATTTTTCATAAAAATCTATGGTTGTTTAAATGTAATAAAATTAGATTATTATTAAAAGAGTCTAATGGTATGATAACCAGGAAAATGCATTTTCAAAGGCCATTATCCAGGGAGAAGTTTTATCTTCTCTGTTTTTTGGATAGTACCCCCAGTTCCAGGGGAAAGTTGATCTTTCTAAATGAGGCATCATTACTAAATGTCTTCCATTTTCACTACACAACATTGCAGAATTATAATTCGACCCATTTGGATTTGAGGGATATGAGTTATAATAATATTTAGCAGGAATCTGATATTTTTTTTCTTTATATGGTAAACAAAACTTTCCTTCTCCATGAGCAGCCCAGATCCCTAGAACAGATCCTTCCATTCCTTTGAGCATAATTGATGAAGATTTTTGAATTTTGACAGAGGTAAAAACACACTCAAATTTCCCAGAATCATTAATCATCATTTTTGGTAGCTTAGAGTCCTCAGGGGTTATTAATCCAAGCTCAATAAAAAGTTGACAGCCATTACAAACTCCTAATGACAGTGTGTCTTTACGTTTAAAAAAATCTTCTAAACTTTTCTTAGCTTTTTTATTGTAGAGAAAAGAACCAGCCCACCCTTTTGCAGAACCTAAAACATCTGAATTTGAGAACCCTCCAACGGCAACTAAAAAATGAAAATCTTCTAAATTTGTTCTACCACTGATCAGATCTGTCATGTGAACATCATAAACTTCAAAACCGCATATATGCATTACATAAGCCATCTCTCTTTCAGAATTACTTCCTTTTTCTCTTATTACAGCAGCTTTAATTTTTTTATTTTTTTTTGAAGGCATTGATCCGTCAAATTTTTTAGGGAAAACAAATTTTAATGGATTGTCTTTGTAATTATTAAATCGCTTTTTCGCAAGATTATTTTTTGTTTGGAATTTATCAAACTCAAATGAAGTTTTAAACCAAATATCTCGATATTGATCAATATTTAGAGAAAGGTTAAATTTATTTTTTTTAATTTTCAAATAACCACTATTATTTGTTTTACCTATTAAGTGGAATTTAATATCTAACTTCTTAAAGATTAATTCAATATTTTCATTTGATTGAACAATTATCCCAGAGTTTTCAGAGAAAAGGAGAGAAACAATGTCATCATTTTCTATATTACTCAAATTAATATCTATCCCAATTTTTTTCGTTGGAAAACACATTTCTAAAAGACTAACAATCATCCCACCAGATGAAATATCATGACCTGCATTTATTTTAGATTGCCTTATTAGTTTTTGAATTGCATTAAATGCTGTTTTAAATTTATCAGAGTTACTAATTCCAGGTGCGTTATCTCCAATTTGATTTAAAACTTGACCTAAGCTAGACCCACCAAGGACATGTTTTTCAAAAGATAAATTAAGATAATATAAATGCCCCCCATCTAGGCAGATATTTGGCGTAACAACTTTAGTAATTTCATCACAATGTCCGGAAGATGATATTATTACAGTGCCAGGAGAAATTACTGATTCATTTTTGTATTGTTGTTTCATTGACAGGGAATCTTTCCCAGTTGGAATATTAATTCCAAGATTTATTGCAAATTTAGAACATGCTTTTACAGCTTGATATAATCGATAATCTTCTCCAGGATTATTGCAAGGCCACATCCAATTTGCTGATAAACTTATGGATTTGATGCCATCTTTAAGAGGAGCCCAAATAATATTTGTTAGTGATTCGGCAATGGAATTTATACTTCCCTTACCAGCATCAATTAGTCCAATTAAAGGAGAGTGCCCTATAGCAGTTGCTATTCCTGATTTACCAGAATAATCTAGAGAAATTACTCCACAATTGCTAAGAGGCAACTGTAACTCACCAACAGTTTGTTGTTGAGCAACTCTTCCAGTCACACAACGATCAACTTTATTAGTAAGCCAATCTTTACAGGCAACGGATTCTAATTGGAGAATCATTTTTAAATAAATTTCAATTTTTGAAAAATTATAAGATACCTTTCTGTAATTAAATTTTCTTTTAAAATCAATTATTTTAGTTTTAGGTGTATCTCCAAACAAATGTTTTAATTTTAAATCGATAGGTTTATTTCCACTTACATTATTTTTAAAAACAAATTTTTTATCATCTTTAATTTTTCCAACAACGTATATAGGTGCTCTTTCTCTTTTAGCAATTAAATCTAATTTTTTAAAATTCTTTTCGGAAATAATTAATCCCATCCTCTCTTGAGATTCATTGCCAATTATTTCTTTGTCAGAGAGGGTAGTGTCACCAATCGGAAGTTTATCAATATATATTTCTCCCCCGGTTTCTTCAACAAGTTCTGAGAGACAGTTAAGGTGACCGCCAGCCCCATGATCATGAATAGAAACAATTGGATTTTTATCACTTTCTGCAAATGCTCTGATTGTATTTGCTACTCTTTTTTGCATTTCAGGATTTGAACGTTGTACCGCATTTAGTTCGATTATACTGTTAAATTCTCCAGTATTTGAAGAAGAAACAGATGCTCCGCCCATACCAATTCTATAATTATCACCACCAAGCACAACAATCAAATCTCCTTTTTTTGGTTTCTTTTTAATTGCATGGTCAATATTAGCATAACCAATTCCTCCTGCAAGCATTATCACCTTATCATATCCTAGAGAATGGTCATTTTCTGTGTGTTCAAAAGTAAAAAGGGATCCTGAAATAAGTGGTTGTCCAAATTTATTTCCAAAGTCTGACGCCCCATTAGAGGCCTTAATTAAGATATCTAAAGGATTTTGATATAGCCATTTACGTTCTTTCAAATTATCGCTCCAAGGTGATTTTTTTTGAATTCGAGAGTAAGGAGTCATATACACGGCTGTGCCTGCAAGTGGTATTGAGCCTTGTCCTCCAGCCATTCGATCTCTAATTTCACCACCTGATCCAGTGGCTGCTCCATTAAATGGTTCAACAGTAGTTGGAAAGTTATGCGTTTCGGCTTTTAAAGAAATTACACTTTTAATTTTCTTAATTTCAAAATTGCTTGGAACTTCAGCTTTTGAAGGAGAGAATTGTTCAATTTCTGGTCCAGAAATAAACGCTACGTTATCTTTATAAGCAGAAACAATTGAATTTTTATTCTTATTTGAAGTTGTCTTGATAAGCTCAAATAGACTTTTTTTTTGATTTTTTTTATTAAGTATAAAATTCCCATTAAACATTTTATGCCTACAATGTTCTGAGTTTACTTGAGAGAAACCAAAAACCTCAGAATCAGAAAGCTTTCTTTTAAGTTTTTTTGAAAGATTCTCTAAATATTTTATTTCTTCTATATTAATAGCCAAACCCTCATCTTCATTATATTTTGAAATATTATCAATGTGCTTTATTAATTCAGGCTTAATATTAACATCAAATATATTCTGATCTAAAACTGAATATTCTTTTAAAAGCATTTTATCAAATTTATCTCCCTTGCTTTTAGAAATAAAATTTTCAATCCTACTCACCCCACTAATACCCATATTTTGAGACATCTCGACTGCATTTGTACTCCATGGAGTAACCATAGTAGATTTTGGTCCAATAAAAATCCCTTTAACCACTTTTCTAGAGATAAGAGATTCTCCACTAAATAACCATTCTAATTTATCAAGGGAAGAAGCTTTTAGTTTTCCCTTTGATTCAACCGCAAAAACATTTGAAGAAACATTTCCAAAAAAATAAACCATGTCCAGTATTTTCTTTGACAAAATTAATTTTTTTATATCAGTTATCTAGTCAGAATTTTAGAATTAAAGAACTAACTTTCAACTGTTTTATCCACATTTTATTTTTTTAGTGTTATTAAATAAAGCAATCAAAAAATTTGAAAATCAACAAGTTTTTTATAAAAGGAGTCTTTGTTTATTAGAAATTCGTGAGTCCCTTTTTCAATTATTAAGCCTTTATCTAAAACTACTATTTTATTTGCTTTTTTGATAGTTGACAATCTGTGAGCAATGACAATTGAAGTTCGATTTTCCATTAGTTTTTCTAGTGCATTTTGAACTAGTTTTTCTGAAGAGCTGTCAAGTGAAGAGGTTGCCTCGTCTAAAATTAGAATTTCCGGATTTTTAAGAATTGCTCTTGCTATTGAAAGCCTTTGTTTCTGACCTCCTGACAATTTATTACCACCTTCTCCAATAATAGTATTATAACCATCCGCTAACTCTTCAATAAACTCATGAGCATTAGCCATTTTTGCAGCTTTTTTAATTTCTTCAATACTTGAATTTAAATTACCTAAAGCAATATTATTTGCTACAGAATCATTAAATAAAATAGAGTCTTGAGTTACTAATCCTATGAGATTATTTAATGACTTTTTTGAAATCTCTTTAAGTGAATTTCCGTCAATTATTATTTTGCCACTATCTATATCATAAAAACGACTGAGAAGATTTGCCACAGTTGTCTTGCCGCCCCCTGATGGACCCACTAAAGCAACTGTTTCACCTTTTTTTATAGATAATGAAAAATCATTAAGAACAATATTTTTTCCATAAGAAAAGAAAACATTTTTAAAATAAATTTCTTTGTCGAATGCTCTCATTTCTTTCGCATTTTGAATATTTTTGAGTTCATCCTCTATATTAAGTATTTCAATTATTCTTTTTGCAGCAGCATCTCCTTTTTTAATACTATAATATGCTTTACTTAATCCTTTAGCAGGAGTCAAAATATTATAAGCTAATCCCATATAAGCTATAAATACAGCACCATCAATTGACCCATCTATTAAAACCATTCTACCACCATACCAAAGTAAAATTCCTATTACTAAAACACCTAGGAATTCACTTACGGGTGAGGCTAAATTTTGTCTATTAATTAGTTCATTTGAAAATTTCAATAATCGGTTAATTGAAAGCATGAATTTTTTAATAAAAGTATTCTCAACGTTGAATGCTTTAATTATTTTAATTCCTGTTATCGTTTCTTCCAAAGTGGATAAAAATTGGCCTTGTTCTTTTTGTACTTTTTCAGACTTCTTTTTTAGAGATTTCCCTATAATAGATATTATACCTGCAGAAATGGGAACAAAAATTAGAACAAATAATGTAAGGTTTGTGCTAATGGAAAACATTATAATAATTGTAAATAAAATAGTTAAAGGCTCTCGAACAATTAATTCTAGTATTGAAAGAAATGATTGTTGCAATTCAAGTACATCGGATGAAATTCTGGCTATTAGATCTCCTTTTTTCTTTTCCGAAAAAAAATTTATAGGAAGAGAGATTATTTTTTGATATAATTCAGCTCTTAAATCTTTTAAAACACCATTTCTTAGGAATGTAATAAAATAAAGGGCTAAGTAGTTAAAAATATTTTTTAGTAAAAATATTGAGATTATTATGGAAATTACAAATAAGAGAGCTTTCGCGCTATCTTGATTGATGTAATATGTTACTTTGTAATTTAGAAAGTTTTCTACATAATCTTTTAAGTTAGTAATACCCTCATATTTTGGCTCTTCTAATACTTTATTTGTTTTTCCAAAAAGGATTTGAATCATAGGTATTAAACCCACAAAGGCAAGTGCACTAAAAATTGCATAAAGGATGTTAAAAAATAAATTCAAGAAAGCAAATCTAATATAAGGAATGCCGTAGCTAAGAATCTTCTTAAAATATTTCATTTGATAAGATCTTGAATTAATTTATCTATTTTTTTATCCATTTGCTTTTCTATTGTTTTCCATTTTTTATTTTGAATAAATGGCTGATTCACGCTAAAATAAAATTTAATTTTCGGTTCAGTTCCACTTGGTCTAACAGATATTTTAGAATTATCTTCTAGTATAAATGTTATGACATTTGATTTTGGTAAATTAAGTTTGGCTTTTGATTCATTAAGAAGGTTTAAAGAAAAACCTTTTTTATAATCCTTTATTTGAATTACAGGAATCCCGGCAATAAATTTAGGGGGAGAATTTCGCAAATTATTCATCTTCATTTGAATTTCATTTACACCCTTTTTTCCTTCTTTAACAAAAGATATTAATCGCTCTTTATAGGCACCATACTTTTTATAACATTCTACTAGTAGTCCATATGTTGATTTACCAATATTTCTCATCTGATTTTCTATCTCGCAAATTAAAAGTGCTGCTGCCACTGCATCCTTATCTCGAACTTTATCTCCTATAAGATATCCATAGCTTTCTTCACCACCAGCAATAAATTCTAAGTTTGGGAAATCTTTAATAAGTTTTGAAATCCATTTGAAACCGGTCAATGTTTCTTTAAATACAACATTATATTCCGCAGACATTTTTTTTAGCATTGGAGTTGATACAATAGTTGTTGCAATAAATTGATTTCCATTTAGTTTATCTGTTTTTTTCCAATGCTCAAGTAAAAAATGAATTATTATTATCATGGTTTGGTTCCCATTCAAAAGATAAAAATTTTGATCTTCATCTTTAATTGAAACCCCTATACGATCTCCATCTGGATCTGTAGCTATTATGATTTCCCCATCATTTATTTTAGCTTCTTTAATTGCAAGTTTAAAAGCCTCTGGTTCTTCAGGATTTGGAGATTTAATAGTTGGAAAGTTTCCATTTGGAACAGCCTGTTCCTTAACTAAAAACACATTTTTAAACCCAGACATTTTTAAAACATTTGGAATTGCAGTTATCGATGTTCCATGAAGAGGGGTAAAAATTATTTTTAAATTTTTGGTAAGTGAATTATCAAATTTTGCTACATCAATAGTAGATTTATAAAATTGATGATCAATTTTTTTATCAATTAGTTCAATTAAATTTGAATTTTTTTTAAACTTAATTTCAGAAAAATCAACTTCATTTACATATTTTATAATATCTGTATCTTCAGGTGGTACAATTTGACCACCATCTTTTGAGTAAACTTTAAAACCATTGTATTCTGGTGGATTATGAGAAGCGGTAATAACAATTCCGCAAGATGCATTTAAATTTCTTACAGCAAAAGACAGCTCTGGAGTCGTTCTAAGATCTGAAAAGAGATAACAATATATTCCATTTGCTGAGAAAATTTCAGCAATTTGATTAGCCCACTCCTTGCTATTTACTCTGCAATCGTAAGCAACCACAATTTTGATTACACCTTTTTTATTTCTTTTCTTTAAATAGTTGCTAAGACCTTGCGCGCACCTGCCCAAGGTATATTTGTTAATTCTATTTGTACCCACGCCAATTACACCCCGAATTCCTCCGGTTCCAAACTCTATGTCCTTATAAAAGGCTTCCTCAAGTTTTTTAGGAGAGTAAAATAATTTACTTACAGCTTTTTGGGTTTCAACATCAAATGGTTTTTTGCACCATTTTTTTGCTTTTGATTCAAACATAACCAATTTCAGTTAGTTTTCTCAGTAATGACATATCTCTTGACTTCTTTTTTGCTTTTTAAAAAAATTTCACCTAGAAATCCAGCAATAAAGAATTGAACTCCAATAATCATGGCAGTTAAGGCAATAAAAAACTCTGTCCTTTGGGCAATTAATTTACCCGATTTTGTAAAATAAAGTTTATCAAGACCTATATAAAGTATAAAGGAAAAACTAACTATTAACATAAGAGTTCCCCAAAAGCCAAAAAAGTGCATTGGTCGTTTTCCAAATTTGTTAAGAAACCAAAGTGTAATTAAATCTAAAAAACCATTGACAAATCGACTGCTTCCAAATTTTGTTTTACCATGCTTTCTTGCCTGATGTTTGACTATTTGCTCTTCAATTTTATTATACCCCATGTCAGAAGCTATCACAGGGATATATCTATGCATTTCTCCATATACATCAATAGTTTTTATAACATCTTTTCTATAGGCTTTTATGCCGCAATTAAAATCATGAAGATAAATCCCTGACACTCTTCTTGCTGCCCAATTGAATAATTTTGAAGGAAGGTTTTTCAAAAAAAAAGAATCATATCTTTTTTTCTTCCAACCTGATACAATATCTAATTTTTTTTCTTTCAGTGTTTTAACCATATTACCTATTTCATCAGGAGAGTCTTGTAAATCAGCATCCATTGTTATAACGTAATCACCTTTTGCTAATTTAAAGCCTGCATTTAAGGCTTGCGATTTGCCAAAATTTTTAGAAAATAATATTCCACGAGTATCTTTATTTTTTTTAGAAAGATTTTTAATTATTTGCCAGGAATTATCAGTGCTACCATCGTCAATTAATATAATTTCAAAACTTTTTGAATAATTTGACATTGAAGATAATATCCAATCATGTAGTTCCTCTAAAGATTCACTTTCATTAAATAATGGGATTACAATGGAAATTTCCATAATTAAAGGATATTTTATCCCACAAAAGTATAAATTTTAACCTATTCTGGTTGCGATTTTTTTACAATTAGACCTCCAATTAGCGATACAAGAAATCCAAAGATCAGGGAAACTATTATTGTAGTTAAGGCCATGGAAAGTGGGCTGTAAAATCCTTTGCTCATCTCTATGAATTGATTTGCTGTTTCCACAGACATTTCTGGATCATTGGAAAGCATTTTTTGCTTTGCAAATTCAAACCCTTTCTCAAGAGTATCTGGGTCAATAATATTCATCATTATATAGTTAAATACGACGGAAATTACTCCTCCAACAAGGGATATTCCTAGCCCTATCTTGAGTGCATCTGAAAGATTTAAAAATCCTTTGTTTTCCTTTTTGAATTGGATAATTCCGAACATAATTATAAATATGCCAACTATAGCGGCAATTATTTGAACAACTGGATCATTTTGATAGTGCATGTCCAGAGCATAAAGCATCAATCCTAAAATTATTCCAAAGGATCCATTTATTAAACCATAGGTTAAAGAATATTTAGCTGGGCTAGTTTTTTTATTTTCCATATCTTTTAATTTTTTACTAGGTTTAAGAATTATTTGCAATTTATCATTTTTAGGCGAGGGGACTCTTATTTTTGATAAAAAAATGTTATGTTTGCGCTCTTAAATAGAATTTATGAAAACGGGTTTGCATCCTGAAAACTATAGGTTAGTTGTATTTAAAGACATGTCAAATAATGATGTTTTTATAACTAAATCTACGGCTGAAACAAAAGAAACAATAAAAGTAGATGGCGTTGAATATCCGCTGGTTAAGCTTGAGATTTCTCGTACTTCTCATCCATATTACACTGGAAAATCCAAATTAGTTGATACTGCAGGGAGAATCGACAAGTTTAAAAATAGATATTCTAATCTTACTAAAAAAGATGACAATAAGGAGAGTGAAGAAAAAAATATAGCCGATAATACTGTTGATAACCAATCCCAACAATCAGATAAAAGAAGTACTGAAAACGATAATATTGTTCAAAAATCTAATAAAGAAGATCAGGCTTCAATTGAAGAAGAGTCTAAAAGTAAATTAGAAGATGATTCTATATCTTCTGAATCTAATAATGTTAAGAAAGCTTCAGAAGGTGATCTCAAAAAAGATGATGAAACTTCAATTATAGAGGACTCTAAAGACGAATCTACTAATGACTCTCAATCTGATGAATCTAGTACCTCTGAGCAAAATCCAGAACTAAAGAAATAATACTCTATCGGATTAGTTATTGCTTTAAATCTTAAAAATTATATTTGTTAAAGTTTATATGATAGAGGAAAAAGTAATTGGAAATATTGACAAAAAGATTAGAATTGCATTTCATACACTTGGCTGTAAACTTAACTTTTCTGAAACATCTGCTATATCAAGGGATTTTAAAAATGACAACTTTATTCAAGTTAGTTTTTCTTCATCTGCAGATGTATATGTTATAAATACATGTTCCGTTACAGATAATGCGGATAAAAAGCTTAAGATTCTAACCAGAAAAGTATTAAGACAAAATCCAAATGGTTTTATTGCTGTAATAGGTTGCTATGCGCAACTTCAACCTAAGTCAATATCATCAATTTATGGCGTTAAATTAGTTTTAGGAGCAGATAAGAAATTTAAATTAAAAGATTATATAGTTGATTTAATTGCTAAGTCAAATAATGTATTTCATTCATGTGAAATAAGTAGTGTCCTTAATTTTGAAAGTTCTTATTCTTTAAATTGTAGGACCCGTTCTTTTTTAAAAATACAAGATGGATGTGATTATAAATGTAGTTACTGTACAATCCCAAAAGCTAGAGGAATATCTAGGAGTGATTCAATAGAAAATATTTTAGAAAATATTAAAAAAATTACAAAGAAAGGAATAAAAGAAATTGTATTAACAGGTGTTAACATTGGAGATTACGGGCTGTTATCTGAAAATGGTCAAACTAATAGGGTTAGTGACTTTTTAAATTTATTAAAAGCAATTGAGAATCATAAATATTCTAAAAGAGTTAGGATTTCATCAATTGAGCCAAATTTACTTTCTGATGAAATAATTGATTTTTTTTCAACGAGTAAAGTTTTTGTCCCTCATTTTCATATTCCACTTCAAAGCGGTAGTGATAAAATTTTAAATAAGATGAAAAGAAGATATTTAAGTAATTATTATGAAGGAAGAGTCAAAAAAATTAAAAAATCAATTCCTAATGCATGCATTGGAGCAGATGTGATAGTTGGTTTTCCTGGAGAATCTGATGATGATTTTTTAGATACTTACAATTTCATAAAAAAAATTGATCTATCTTATTTACATGTTTTTACCTATTCTGAAAGACCAGGAACTGAAAGTATAAAATTTCCTGGGACCGTAGAAAACAATAAAAGATCACAAAGGAGTATTTTACTGAGAAAACTATCTGATGATAAAAAAAAGAAATTTTACACTACACAGCTAGGGGGAAAGTTTAATATTCTTTTAGAAAATATAAATAATAAAGGCTATATATATGGTTACACGGAGAACTATATTAGAGTTAGAGCTCCATGGGATCCTAGTTTAAAAAATAATTTGATATATAGAGAACTTGAACTTGTTGACAATCAAGGTTATGCTCGTTTTAAAACTTTAAATTAAAGCTTTATTCCAACAGGGAGAAGAGATTTGTAAGTTTTATTTTTCCTTACAAAGCCAGCAATTTTAGGTGACGTTGGAACTACCTTATAATTTTTTTGTGAAAGGTGTTCTAAAACAGACTTAATAAAAAGCTTTTCAAATTCTAGAGAGTTAATTGAACTTGGGATAATAAGTTTGGTTAGAAAAATTTTTTTCTCCTGCTCTGCATATTCTATCCTAGCTAATTCTCCATTAACCAATGTTTCAAACTGGCGAAGAAATTCATTATTTTGTAGTTCTAATTTAGAATCCATTATTTTAAAAAAAGATTGTATTTTAACTTAACGGACAGCTAAATTAGTGATTATTTGATAAACAAAAAACAAATATTTTGAAAAAAAAGTCAATATACTTGATGCCTGGAATGGGAACTAGTCCAAAAATTTTTGAGTATCTAAAATTTCCTGTTCTTTATGAAATTGTTTTTTTAACATGGATTTCTCCTTTTGAAAAAGAATCTCTATCAAATTATGCCAAAAGAATGTCTGAATTTGTTAAACATAAAAATCCAATTCTTATTGGGGTTTCTTTTGGCGGGATATTAGTGCAAGAAATGACAAAATATATCAAATGTAATAAAATTATAATCATTTCGAGCATTAAAAGTAGAGATGAGTTATCTGGATTTATGAAAATTTCTAGTGTTTTAGGTATTCATAGATTAATACCTTCGTATTTAATTAGAAACATTGAATCCCTGGTTCATTTATTTTATGGATCAAAAATGAAAAAAAAGTTTTTACTCTATCGAAAATATTTTACAGTTCGTGATCCTGCTTATATTTTATGGGCAATTAATTGCATAGTAAATTGGCGAGGAATAATTATTGAAAATAAACTTATACACATACATGGGAATATTGATAGAATTTTTAAAATTAAAAAGATAAAGCATCCATATATTAAAATTAATGGTGATCATGCTATAATTATCACAAGGCATGAATGGTTTAATGATTTTCTTTCAAAAGAAATTTAAAAAGATTATCTATATTTTAATATATTAGGCAAAGAAGATTTTAAAATCTTGAAGACAACTAGTAACTATATTAAATTAATATATTTTATATCTCCAATAGCATTATTTGTGTTAGGAGGATTTGCTTTTAAGTTTCAATCTGAATCACCCCATACTAAGAACTATAATCTCAATAGTGAATATAAAGTTTATGCTTTAAAAATCCCTGATACTGTTCATTTTGCTGGTGAGAAAATACCTTTAACTTCTCCTGATTTAAGAGAGAGAATGGACCGAGAGCTATTGGTTAATACATATTGGCAATCTAATACATTACTCTTAATTAAAAGAGCAAATAAGTTTTTCCCAAAGATTGAACAAATTTTAAAAAATGAAGAAATCCCTGATGATTTTAAATATTTAACCTTGATTGAAAGTGGTCTCCAAAATGTGACATCGCCCTCTGGGGCAAAAGGATTTTGGCAGATTATGAGAAACACCGGAATTGAAATGGGGTTGGAAATTAACTCAAATGTTGATGAGAGATACAATCTATCTTTATCTACAAAGACTGCGTGTAAATATATTAAAAAAGCAAAAAATAAATTCGGAACCTGGACTTTGGCTGCTGCATCCTACAATAGAGGTATTTCTGGCATACAAAAAAATTTAAATTTCCAGGAAGTTGATAATTACTTTGATTTAAGATTAGGAAGTGAAACTAGCAGATATATTTTTAGAATCCTAGCTATTAAGGAGATAATAGAGAATCCTGTTAAATATGGATTTATTTTTGATAAAGTAGATCTTTACACCGAAATACCCGTTAGAAATATTTCTGTTGATACTCCAATTGTTAGCCTCTCAAAATTTGCAAAACAGTTTAACATAAATTACAAGATCTTAAAAATTCATAATTCCTGGTTAAGACAAAATCATCTTAATAACAGGTCTGGGAAAAAATACAATATTGAAATACCTCTGGAGGGTTATTATTAGATTTTTTTCATTTGCTCACGCATCATCTTAATTTGAGTAGTAAGCATACCATGCTTATCTATTCTCTTTGCTTGATTTAGCAGATCTGTAGCTTCTCTCTTTCTTCTCTTTTGCATTAGAATCCCTGCAAGACTTAGCTTTGCCATTGCAATATCATGAGACATAGAAAGACCTAATTCTAATGCTTTTTTAAAATATTTTTCAGCAACGGTTAAGTTTACTTGAGATTGAATTATTCCATTCAAGTAATTAAAGTATCCTTGCTGCTTTTTAACAAGACAGGATTTGGGATTATTTATATAGTTAAGCCACTTTTGTGTGCCAGCAATGTCTTGTTTTCTTAGTCTTAAAAACGCAAGGAATATAATTTCATTTTTAAAATAAATTAAAATAAAAAAAGCTGAAATAAAAATTAAAAACACTCCGTTGCCAATATAGCTCTCATAGATCTGGTATGATCCATAAACAAGAAATAATATAGCAACAATTAATTTTAATACTTTTGGGAACATAACTTTTTGCCAAATTTAGCAAGAATATTTGAATACATTTAATAAAAAAATCTTGTATATTTGCCCAACCTTTTAGGAGTTCTAAATTAAAATAATGAAGAGGACTTTTCAGCCATCTAATAGAAAAAGAAAAAATAAGCACGGTTTCCGTGAACGAATGTCTACTGCCAATGGTAGGAAAGTATTATCAAGTAGAAGAGCAAAAGGAAGAAGTAAAGTATCAATTTCTTCTGAGCACAGATATAAAAAATGATAAAGTGTATAATTTTAAAAAAAGTGTTATTTAGTGTTTTAAATAACACTTTTTTTTATGTTTAAATGTTATATTAAAATATAATGTCAAAAAGAGAAGATATCAAGACCATATTAATAATTGGATCAGGACCTATAATAATTGGTCAAGCTTGTGAATTTGATTATTCTGGAAGTCAAGCATTAAGATCAATTAGAGAGGATGGAATTAAAACCATTTTAATTAATTCAAATCCTGCAACTATTATGACTGATCCTTCGATGGCGGATCATATTTATTTAAAGCCATTAACAACTAAATCAATTATTGAAATTTTAAAGAAGCATGAGATTGATGCTGTACTGCCTACTATGGGAGGTCAAACAGCTTTAAACCTTTGTATTGAAGCAGGTGAAAAGGGTATTTGGGAAGAGTTTAATATTGAAATTATTGGTGTAGATATTTCTGCAATTAAAATTACAGAAGATCGCGAAAAGTTTAGAAAATTAATGAATAAGATCAATATTCCTGTAGCTCCCGCAGAAACTGCAAATTCATTTTTGAAAGGAAAGGAAATTGCTCAAAAATTTGGTTTCCCTCTTGTAATTAGACCTTCTTTTACCCTAGGAGGAACAGGCGCTTCATTCGTTTTTAAAGAAGAAGAATTTGACGAACTACTCACACGCGGGCTTGAAGCTTCACCGATACATGAAGTTATTATTGATAAAGCTTTATTGGGATGGAAAGAATACGAGTTAGAGCTTTTAAGAGACAAAAATGACAATGTTGTTATCATATGTAGTATTGAAAATATGGATCCCATGGGAATTCATACTGGAGATTCAATTACAGTTGCTCCTGCCATGACTTTATCTGACTTTACTTTTCAAAGGATGCGAGACATGGCTATAAAAATGATGAGAAGTATTGGAGATTTTGCAGGAGGTTGCAATGTTCAATTTGCTGTAAGTCCAGATGAAGATGAGAATATTATTGCAATTGAGATTAATCCAAGAGTTTCAAGATCATCTGCGCTAGCTTCAAAAGCAACTGGTTATCCTATTGCTAAAATAGCTGCAAAGCTTGCAATTGGTTATAATCTTGACGAATTAAAGAATCAAATAACTAAATCAACATCTGCTTTATTTGAACCTACTCTTGATTATGTAATTGTAAAGATTCCGCGTTGGAATTTTGACAAATTTGAGGGATCTGATAGAAGATTAGGATTGCAAATGAAATCTGTTGGCGAGGTAATGGGAATCGGAAGATCATTTCAAGAAGCACTTCATAAGGCAACTCAATCATTAGAAATTAAGAGAAATGGTCTTGGTGCTGATGGTAAAGGATATAAAGATTATGAACAAATCATTGAAAAACTTCAGTTTGCTAGTTGGGATAGAGTTTTTGTAATCTATGATGCCATTCAAATAGGAATATCATTAAATAGAATCCATGAAATTACTAAAATTGATATGTGGTTTTTAAAACAATATCAAGAACTGGATATGTTAGAAAAAGAAATTTCAAAACAAAGTATTAAAAGTATAGATCGCGACTTACTCCTTGAAGCCAAGCAAAAAGGATTTGCTGACAGGCAAATTGCTCATATGTTGGATTGCCTTGAGAGTCAGGTTTATACTAAAAGAGAAGAAACGAATGTTCAAAGAGTATATAAATTAGTGGATACCTGTGCAGGTGAGTTTTCTGCATCCACACCTTATTATTACTCTACTTTTGAAGATACCATGCAATTGTCTAAAGGAAAACCTTTTAGTTCAAATGAAAGTTCAAAAAGTAATCGAAAAAAAATAATTGTTTTAGGTTCAGGTCCTAATAGAATAGGTCAAGGAATAGAATTTGATTATTGCTGTGTTCACGGAGTTTTAGCAGCATCAGAGTGTGGTTTCGAAACAATTATGATTAATTGTAATCCTGAGACAGTTTCTACAGATTTTGATATTGCTGATAAATTATATTTTGAACCTGTTTTTTGGGAGCATATCTACGATATTATTCAACACGAAAAGCCAGAAGGAGTTATTGTGCAGTTAGGTGGGCAAACAGCACTTAAATTAGCTGAGAAGCTAGATAGGTATGGAATCAAAATTATTGGAACAAGTTTTGAATCATTGAACCTAGCTGAAGATAGAGGGAGTTTCTCAAATCTTTTAAAAGAAAATAATATACCATACCCTGAATTTGGAATTGCTGAGACAACAGATCAGGCACTGGAATTAGTTGATAAATTAAACTTTCCAATTCTTGTCAGACCATCATATGTTCTTGGAGGCCAGGGCATGAAGATTGTTATTAATAAAGAAGAGTTAGAAGAACATGTTGTAGACCTTCTCAGAAAAATTCCTAACAATAGATTATTACTTGATCATTACCTTGATGGAGCTATTGAAGCAGAGGCAGATGCAATTTGTGATGGAAAAGATGTGTATATAATTGGAATAATGGAGCATATTGAGCCTTGTGGAATTCACTCAGGGGATTCTAATGCAACTCTCCCTGTTTTTAATCTAGGGGAATTTGTTTTAGAGCAAATTAAAAATCATACTAAGAAAATTGCTCTAGCACTAAATACAAAAGGTTTAATTAATATTCAATATGCTATAAAAGACGATAAGGTTTATGTGATTGAGGCTAATCCTAGAGCATCAAGAACAGTCCCATTTATTTCAAAGGCCTATAATGAACCTTATGTTAATTTCGCTACTAAGGTGATGCTCGGTAAAAATAAATTAAAAGACTTTAAGTTTAATCCAAAATTAGATGGATATGCAATAAAACAACCTGTATTTTCATTTAGTAAGTTTCCTAATGTAAATAAACAGTTAGGGCCAGAAATGAAAAGTACTGGGGAAAGTATTTTATTTATTGAAAGTTTAAATGATGATGAGTTTTACGATCTATATGTTAAAAGAAAAATGTATTTAACAAAATAAGTCTTAAAGTTAAATTCAATAAAATTTTTAATTGTTACTAATCTTGGAGTTTGTTTAAATGATACACTATAACTGCAGATGAATTTTTATTATGCTATTTAATGCAATACCGTCTTTTATAAATACTCTTCTAGTAGATATTTTTTATTCAAAAATTATAATATTTTCCTTTAAGTATTTTATGAAAACACAAATTATAAAGTAAATTATAAATCTATTTTATAAATGGTTTTCTATTATCAATAATTATTGTCTGCAGATGCTTTTCTCGAATATTATCAATAATATTTTCAATTGGCATTACAGCTTTGGTGTCCTTTTTCCCACTACCAGTGATTTGATTAATAGCAGAGGAAAGAAGAGGTTCTGAAATTTCTCCTAGGACTCCCATATTAGATATATCTTCTTTCAGCTCAACAGTTGCATCTAAACCACTATCATAATCAGCAAAACCTGCACTATTTGCTATTTTTAAAACAATTGGCTGCATCGCGTAAGTGTGATCAGGATTTTTTGTGCCATCATTGTCAATATAATCATATACTGTAATTGATCCAACATTTTTACCATAAGTAGTATCGCCTATTTGAATTATATCTATGTGTGATGCCAAACCATTAATTAATAATTCACTAGCAGATGCACTTCTTCCAGTTGTAAGAATATAAATCTTATTCAGGTTTAGAGAGTTTAGTATAGTCCCATCTGCCATTTGATCTACAAATAAATCTTTAAGAGATTCAGGGTTGTTATTATTCCAATAATCCATTAATTTAGAGTTCCAAATTTGTTGCGAAAATATTTCTCCAGTAAATTGACCTGTAATTAAGCTCGCTAAATAAACACACGCAGTAAGAGATCCACCTGCATTATATCTTAAATCTAAAACTAAATCGCTTATACCTTCAGACTTAAAATTTCCAAAAATATCATTTAGATCATTGTTGAAAGTATTTACGAATTGAGTGTACATTAAATATCCGATCTTTTTATCAGAAATATTTAAAACTTTATTAATCTGAATAGAATTTTTCTCAAAGTTTTCAACTTTTGTAAGCTCAACTGTTTCCCCATTAGATGTAATTGTATTTTCGCTAATATCTGCCATATGTAGTGTATAAGTTAAATTATCTCCATAAAGCAAGTCCTGATAGTTGTTAACATTTAAGTCTTGACCATCTACAGCTGTAAAAATATCACCTCTTTCAATATTCTTATCAGATGCGTCAGAATTTTTATGTATATACCTGACATAACCGAAAACACTTTGTCCATCTGACATGAGACTAAGTCCAAATTCAACACCATTTGACGCCACAATTCCTTGTAATTGATTTTGAAGAGCAACATAGTCTGCGGTAATGTAGCTAAATCTATCATTCTCATGCTTTAAGGATTCAAAAAACTCCTCAGGCTCAGGATTATTATTAATATATTTTGCATATTCACTGGCATTAAGAGCTTTTCGATCATTTAAATCGGAAACTTGTTCTTGCCAGTAATAATATTGATTTAGACCTTTCCATACAAAATCACTTATCTGAAGAGCACCTTCAAGACTTATTACAATATCATCCGAATCAATATTTGCGAGATTTTCAGTAGTTTCATTTGAGTCTTTTTCTTTAGAACACGATACAAATATTAAAATAAAGATCACACTTAATTTAAGAGTAAATCTTCCAAAAAACTTAAGAATATGATTTTTCATTTTTATTTAGTTTAAATACCAGTATAATTATGCGGAGTAATTTTTTTTAATTCTATTTTAACTTCCTCCCTAATCTCTAATTTATTGATGAAATCATGAATTTTATTTTTATCAATTAAATCATTATTTCTAGTTAATGTTTTGAGCTTTTCATATGGTTCTGAATATTTCTCTCTTCTTAAAATTGTTTGAATTGCTTCAGCAACAACAATCCAGTTTTGATTGAGATCAAACTCTATTTTTTGTTTATTTACAGTTAATTTATTTAATCCATTTATTACAGATTTAAATCCAATTAAAGTATGTCCAAAAGGTATTCCAACATTTCTTAAAACTGTACTATCAGTTAAATCCCTTTGAAGTCTTGATATAGGTAATTTAGAGCCAAAGAAAGAAAACATAGCATTGGCAATACCAAAATTACCCTCTGCATTTTCAAAATCAATTGGATTAATTTTATGGGGCATTGTAGAGGAACCTACCTCTTTTGTATTTACTTTTTGATTAAAATATTCCATTGAGATATATGACCATATATCTTGGGTGAAATCAATTAATATTGTATTTATTCTTTTTAAATTATCAAATAATGACGCAATTGAGTCATAATGTTCAATTTGTGTTGTAGGATATGAATATTTAAGCCCAAGATTATTTTCGACAAAGTTTTTAGCAAAATTCTGCCATTTAACTTTTGGATAAGTTACATGATGTGCGTTAAAATTGCCATTTGCACCTCCAAGCTTAGCAGCATGAGGAACCTTTAGAAGACTTTCTTTTTGGATTTTGATTCTTTCAACAAAAACATCTAATTCTTTACCTAATCTGGTTGGTGATGCAGGTTGACCATGCGTTTTGGCAAGCATTGAAATGTCCTGATTTTCCTTAGAGATAAGATTAATACAATCAATAACTTTTTCTAAGTAAGGGATATAAACTTTTTTTAATGCATCTTTAATTAATAGTGGTATTGCAGTATTATTAATGTCTTGAGAGGTTAAAGCAAAATGAATAAATTCTTTGTATTTATTTAATTTCATTTGTTGAAATTTTTCTTTTATAAAATATTCTACAGCTTTTACATCATGATTTGTTTTTTTTTCAATTTCTTTAATTTTTTCCGCATCTTTTGTAGAAAAATCAATATAAATCGATCTAAGTTTTGTAAAATCTTTATCATGGATACCTTCCAGTTCTGCTAAGGGGATTTTACATAAAGCAATAAAATACTCTATTTCAATTTTCACGCGGTACTTTATAAGAGATTCTTCAGAAAAAAAAGACTTAAGTTCTCTAGTTTTTGAATTATATCTTCCATCAATAGGGGAGATAGCATTAAGTTTATTTAATGTCATTTGCATGAATGATTAAAATGCAAAGATAAGCTTCTGGTGGGGATTGTTAAAATCAATTTGAAAGACTTTTTTTAATATTTATTCTTATTTAAATTTTATTTAAAGAACACTAGAGCTTGAGAACCCTATACTCATCATAACATTCGCTAATAGCTTCCAAAATCTGAAGATCATTTGAATCTTTAATAAATGTATCAGAAAAGCTGCAACCTCTTAGAATTTCATATATCTCTACCTTACTAATATAAAGTAGTTGAGTTAAAATTTCTCTATTAAATTTAGATGAAAGTAAGTTTTTAATTTCTTTATCTTCTCTCATTTTTTTTAGTTTTCTCAGTTGTTTTTCTTTTTGACTAAAAAGATTATGCAGAAAGTCTACAGGGCTTAAAATTGCCTTAAAAGTTTTAGTTATTGAGTTAGGATTTCTATTACCTGCTTCATAACCTATATTTGGAAGCCCTGACACACTATATCTTTTGGCTGTATTGATTGGTATATTTTTTGCGTCAATATCTAAAATGCCAGTTAGTTGATACGGTCTTAAAATTATTTCTTCAAGAGCTAGAGCCAATTCTGTCAGTTGAAATTTAGCATTACCAAATTTTATCAAGTCATTTGTAACAGCAATCTTAAGAGGTTTAAAGCCTAAGTAAGAAAAATATAATGTGTCATTTGGAAAGACTTTAATTTCAAATCTTCCGCTTCTATCGGTTACTGTTCCAACAACTTGAGATAAATTTAAAACATGAACACTTTCCATAGGAAACCCAGTAGACTCATTTTCAACAACAGCAGAAAAAATTTGAATTTGATCTTGTCCCCTTAAAGAAATCAATACTAAAAAGGATATTACAGAAAAGATCCATTTCATAAAACTAACACTAGATTTTCCTTACTAAATTAATAAAAAGGAGTATAAAATTGATTTAAAACTTTTGAATCAATTTTTTTAATTTAATAAATGCAATTGATCTATGGCTAATCATATTTTTATGAATCGCTGAAATCTCTCCGAAACTTTTATCAAATCCTGTAGGACAAAAAACCGGATCATACCCAAAACCATTTATTCCTCTTTTTTTATTTAGAATAATTCCATTTACTTTGCCTTCTACAAAATAAAATTTATTTTCATAAACAAGAGTAACGACAGTTCTAAACCTTGCATTTCTATTTTTTTTATTCTCTAATAATGATAATAACTTTTCAATATTTTTTTCACTATTTCTATCATTACCTGCAAATCTAGCTGAAAGGACTCCGGGCTTATTATCAATTGCTTCTACTTCAAGTCCAGTATCTTCAGAAAAACAATTAGTGTTAAATTTTTCATGTATAAATTTTGCCTTTAGTAATGAGTTCTCTTTCAGGGTATTTCCAGTTTCATTTATTGACTTAAAACACCCTATTTCCTTTAAGCCACTTATAGAAATTTTTTTTCCAAGTATTGATCTAACTTCATTTAATTTATGATCATTATGTGTAGCAAAGATTAATTTCATAGGCTTAAATATTAGAAACCATATTTAGTTTTTTGCAATTTACTTATTGATTTTGTTTAGCCAATATTTAAGATCCTTTTTGTATTTGATTTATATTTGGTTCTATTATATTTTTCAAATGAAAGAAAAAGCAGAAAAAATACCAATTTTAAAGAATCTAATTCTTTTTTTGGATTCTATTAAGCTTCCAAAATATCCTGGTTTTTCTATTTATGATTTAATTGAAATTTACTTTTCTGGAATAATTAAAGGCGTCTTTTCTGCTCGAGCTGGGAGTGTTTCATTTAGTTTTTTCATGGCTCTTTTTCCTTTTTTACTTTTCATTTTAAATTTAATACCATTTATACCGATTGAAAATTTTGATGTTGTTGTTTTTTCATTTATTCAAGAGCTTATACCACTTGAAAGTCAAAGATTTTTTATGGATATTTTTAATGACATTCAACAAAAGCCAAGAGGCGGGTTATTATCTTCTGTTTTTGTTCTTTCAATTTTTCTTACTGCAAATGGCGTTTATGCTGTTTTTGAAAGATTTGAAGAATCATATCATGTAGATATGTTTAGGGGATTTTTTCCTCAATATCTATTTTCAATTTTTGTTGCAATTTTACTTGGATTTCTTTTTCTTTTTTCGGTAGCAATTTTTGTTTTTTTTGAATTATATTTTATACAAAACTTATCGGAATTATCCTCAAAAGTTGATTGGATAAGATATGGTCAATTAATTCTATATTTTTTGGCAACCTATATTTCAGTAGCTATTTTATATTATTTTGGAACAATTGAGGGAAAAAAATCTAGATTTTTTTCTCCAGGAGCTTTTATGACAACGATTCTTATTGCAATGACGACTAAATTATTTGGTATTTATATTACTTATTTTTCAAGTTATAATCAACTTTACGGTTCTATAGGCGCACTTCTTATTTTGATGTTTTATATATGGCTTAATTCTATTATTTTACTTCTTGGTTTTGAGTTGAATGCTACCCTAACTAGATTTAAGAAGAGTGATAAATAGATTTAATCAATGGAATATTTTATTGAAGTTATAATTCCTCTCTCACTTGATCGGACATATACATATTCTGTAAGTTCTAAGCAAAATAAAGATATTTCTATAGGATGTAGAGTCATTGTTCCATTTGGCAAATCAAAGTCATATACAGCAATAGTTTCTAAAAAAAATTTGGAAGCTCCAATATATTACTCAACAAAGAGAATAGATTGTATTCTAGACACTTCTCCAGTAGTTAATCATCTACAGTTGAAATTTTGGCAATGGATATCAGAATATTATCAAGCTGCTATTGGAGATGTTTATAGAACTGCAATACCATCAGCTTTTCTGCTTGAAAGTGAGATGGAAATTTCAAAAAATAATTTCCCAAAGAATCTTGCATCCTTGTCAGATGATGAATTTTTAATTTATGAAGCATTAAGCATATCAAATCTTTCTGTCAAAGAAATTAGTGGAATAATTCAAAAAAAGCATGTTCTAAAGATTTTAAAGGAAATGCTTTCAAAGGGTTATGTTAAGATTGATTATAATATCAACGAAAAGTATAAACCCAAAAGAAAACGATACATAAGACTAAGTGAATTTTATCAATCAAGTGATAAGATTAAGGTTTTATTAGATAGCCTGGTTAATGCGCCAAAACAATTGAATTTTCTCAATGTATTTTTGAATAAAAATACAAATGGAAAAAAATGGGAAGATTCTGTTTCTTTAATTAATAGAACAAATTCTGATTCATCTATACTGAGAAGACTATTAGATAAGGATGTTTTAGAGGAAACTTTTAAAGAGGAAATTAGAAAGTTATATAACTTTAAAGCTTTATCTAAGAAAAAACTACTTTCAACTTCTCAGAACAAGGCATTAAAGAAAATAAAAAAAGGATTTTTGAAAAAAGAGGTAATCCTTTTCCATGGCGTAACCGGTTCTGGTAAAACAGAAATATATATTCAACTGATTGAATCTGAACTTGAAAAGAATAAACAAATTCTATATTTATTGCCGGAGATATCACTTACTCCTCAAATGGTTAAACGATTGCAAGAAAAATTTGGAAGTAAGGTAGCTGTATATCATTCAAAGTTTTCAATTCATGAAAGAAAAGAAGTTTGGGATCAAGTGTTGAAAAATGGAAGCCTCTCTAAAATAATCATAGGAACTAGATCATCTATTTTTTTACCATTCAAAGATTTGGGACTTATAATAATTGATGAGGAACATGAGTATTCATATAAACAGTTTGATCCATCTCCTAGATATAATGCAAGAGACTCAGCTATAATTTTAGCAGGTTTATATTCGTCCAAAGTCCTCTTGGGATCTGCAACACCATCTATTGAATCCTATACTAATGCTATTAAATCAAAGTACGGACTTGTTAATTTGAATGAAAGATATGGCGGAATAGAACTTCCAGAGATAAAAATTGTAGATCTTAAAGAAGCATATGATAAAAGTTTAATGAAAGGATTTTTTTCTCACACAATGCTTCACGAAATTTCTAAAACATTAAATGCTGGAAAACAAATTATTTTATTTCAAAATCGTAGAGGATATTCGCCGATACTTGAATGTATCGCATGTGGATCTAGTCCAAGCTGTGAACAATGTGATGTTACTCTAACTTATCATCAGTTTTCAGCTAATTTGAAGTGTCATTATTGCGGTTATGAAAAGAAAATGATAAAAACATGTGATTCTTGTGGGATGGGTCATTTTCAAACAAAAGGAATAGGGACTCAACAAGTTCAAGAGCAGATAGAAGAGTTGTTTCCTGGTGTTGGAGTTTCACGAATGGATTGGGATTCTACAAGAGGGAAATGGGACTTTGACAAATTAATAAGTTCTTTTTCAAAACAAGAGACAAAAATTTTAGTTGGAACACAGATGGTAGTTAAGGGCTTGGATTTTAACAATGTTCATTTGGTAGGAGTGTTAAATGCAGACCAACTATTCAATTTTCCTGATTTCAGGTCAAATGAAAGAGCATTTCAAATGTTATGCCAAGTGTCAGGAAGATCTGGAAGAAAAAACAAAAGAGGTAAAGTCGTAATTCAAACCTACCAGAAAACACATCATGTTATAAAAGCTGTCTCAGAAAATAATTATGAATCAATTTTTAAGACTGAACTAAATGACAGGAAATTATTCAATTACCCACCTTATTTAAAACTAATTAGAATAATCTTGAAAAATAAAAATATTGAAATTGTTAAGAATGCTTCTGATTGGGTTTATAATATTTTAAAGCATTATTTTCCTGGAGAAATTTTAGGCCCCTCATATCCTTATGTAATTAGGGTAAGAAACTATTATCATATGCAAATATTAATTAAGATTGAGAAAAAGTTTTCAAGAAAAAAAACTCATCAAATTTTAAAGAAATGCATAGAAAGTTTTCATTCTATTGGAAAATATAGAAATACAAGAGTGAATATTGATGTGGATCCTTATTAATTATTTAGAAAATTCTTTAAAATCTTTCTTTTTATATCTACTGATTGGAATTAATTCTCCATTAATTTTTACATAATTTGAGGTGTAATTTTCCACACAATTTAAATTGACAATAAATGATTTATGAATTCTAAAAAAGGATTCCTCTGGTAGCTTTTTGTTAAATGATTTCATTGTCGATAAAACAATATAATCTTTTCTTTTTGTGACAACTTTTATGTAATCACCCATTGCCTCTATCCAATTTATTTCATTTAACTTGATTTTTTTGTATTTCCCATCAGTCTTAATAACGATTTTTTCATCTCTATTTTTATCTGCTAATTTTGATTCTTTTAGTTTTTTTCTGATCCTAAGAATTGTGATTTTAAACCTATCTAATGATATTGGTTTAAGAAGACAATCAATAAAACCATATGTGTATGAGCTTATCGCGTCAAATGATTTATTCGTAATCAAAACAACTTCTATATTTTCAAAATATTCATTTGAATAGTTTAAAGATTCAATTACATTTGAACCTAACAATAAGAAATTAATTTTTTGAGATTTGATAATTTCAATAGCATCGTCTAATTTTACAAACTCTCCTTTTAATCTTAGACTTGGGAAATTTTTAATAATTTCTTTTAAAAAAATATTATCAATTGTATTTGTTCCAACAATTATAAAATTCAAGACAATTTCTAGTTTAATTTTTTGATATATAGTAAATATATCTAGTTTTTTCTTACAAAACCCAATAATTTTTTGGTTCAGGATCATCTTTAACTTATTTTTGCATGCCAAAAAGAAATATTAATGAGTAATTATGAGATTGTTTACATTTTGAATCCTGTTTTATCTGAGAAGCAGATTGAAGATGTAACGAAGAAAATAAAGAAGTTATTAACTTCTGAAAAAGGAAAGGTAGTTAATCATGAAAATTGGGGTTTGAAAACCCTATCATATCCTATAGAAAATAAAAATAGCGGATTTTATAATTTAATTGAGTTTATAGCTGAAGGCAACATAATTTCAGATTTTGAAGTAGAATTGAGAAGGGATGAAAGTATTATGAGATATTTGATAGTTAAACTTGATAAACATGCACTAGATTGGGCTGAAAAAAGAAGAAAGAGATTAAAAGTAAAAGAAAAAACTAAATAAATATGCCAGCAATAGAAAAAGAATCTGAATCAAAGGGATCAAGTGAGATTAGATATTTGACCCCTCTTAATATTAACACTGCTAATAAAAAAAAGTATTGTAGATTTAAAAGGTCAGGTATAAAATATATTGATTACAAAGACCCTCAGTTTTTATTAAAATTTGTCAATGAGCAAGGAAAAATTCTTCCTAGAAGATTAACAGGAACATCTTTGAAGTATCAAAGAAAAGTTTCTTTAGCCATAAAACGGGCAAGACATTTAGCTCTAATGCCATATGTTTCTGATTTACTTAAATAATAATTAATGGAATTAATATTAAAAGAAAATATTGAAAACCTTGGATTTAAAGGTGACATTGTAAATGTCAAGAGTGGTTATGGCAGAAATTTTTTAATACCAAAAGGTAAAGCTGTTTTAGCAACATCATCATCAAAAAAAATACTTCAAGAAAATTTAAAGCAACAAGAATTTAAGGATAAAAAAGTTATTGATGAATTTAATGAATTTGCTAAAACTTTAAAAAAGTTAAAAATTAAGATATCCTCAAAAGTTTCTGAATCTGATAAGCTTTTTGGATCGATAACATCAAAAGATATTTCAGTTGCCTTGGAAGCAAAAGGGCATAAAATTGAAAACAGCCTAATTACTGTTCCCGGGAAAAACATCAAACGACTTGGGTCTTATGAGGCTACTATTCGCCTGCACAGAGAAGTTTCTGTTCAAATTCCTTTTGATGTAGTTTCTGAAAAGAAAACTGAAAAGAAAGCCGAGGATAAAACTGAAAAGAAAGCCGAGGATA
>CETH01014318.1_pt1 | contig 35249 bp, 34 predicted proteins | sample 361461 | NCBI WGS metagenome assembly CETH01 (sample SAMEA2622695, study PRJEB7988) | marine metagenome | isolation source: saline water (ENVO:00002010), including
AGCTCATTTTAACAGAAACTCAAAACAGTCTAATTAAGCAATATGTTGGTCTTCTTGGAACGGAAAAGGTTGATCTTGAATTTGATGAAAGTGGCATTGACTCAATTGCGTCTTTGGCCACTGAGATCAATCAGAATGTTGAAAATATAGGTGCGAGAAGACTACACACCATAATGGAAAAGCTTTTAGAGGAAGTAAGTTTTAATGCTTCTGATATAGGTCCAACAAAGATAGCAATTAACAAGAAGTTTGTTGAAACAAATCTTGTTGATCTAATAAAAAGTCAGGATCTCTCTAAATTTATATTATAAATATTGATTTTAATCTGATCCTTACCTAACGGTTATGTGTGATTAAAAAAATACAAATTGAGCTAATAATTTTAATAATTTTGCTTGCAAATGTATTGTTGTCTTACAAGGCAGACTTATTCATTTATGATTATTTTTTTAATTTAAATTATGGAGTTGATACAACTTATCTTAAAAATTTTTTTATAAATGTAACAGAGCTTGGTGACTCTGTTTGGTATTTTTCCATAGTTTTATTAATTGTTATAGTTGCTTTTGTTGGAAAATTTTTAAAAATAATATCATCTAAGTTATTTTTGTTTTTAAGAGATTTGAGTATTTTTAGCTTTGTTTATTTATCTTTTGTTGGCATAGCAACTCAGGCATTAAAACATATTATTGGGAGACCAAGACCTAATCACACTGATTTCGAAATAGGATTTGGTTTTAATTTTTTTTCAACTGACGCCTCCTTTCACTCATTTCCATCTGGCCATTCTTCTACTATTTTTGCTGTGGTATTAATAATGAGCTTGTTGATTCCTCGTCTTAAAATATTTTTTCTGTTTTTTGCCTTTGTGGTTGCTATAAGTAGAGTTGTTGTGGGCGCACACTTTACAACAGACATTATTGCAGGTGGTTTAGTAGCTTTAGTTTCTTACAAAATTGTTGTATCAATTTTTGAAAGTCGCTTTACTAACATTTCAATTAATGATTTAGAAATTAGAAACGCTTCTTTATTGTTAAAAACTAACATTGTTTTTATTATTATAGGAATACTTGTTACTGTTGGACATGACTTTGATATTTTTTTTAGTAGTTTATTTTATTATGGAAACAGTCAGTTTTTCCTTCAAAGTTATGACGCCTTATCAATAATTTTTAGAGATATTTTTTTACCCTTTTTGATTTTTTACTTATTAGTTTTACCAATCATCGCTTATTTTCTTCCAATAAACAAATTGTATATGGGGCATAATTTTTTGTTAAAAGAACTTGTGTTTGTTATTTTAACTAGCTTAACAGCGCTGGTCTTGGTTGTTAATATTTTATTGAAAAATTTATGGGGCAGGACTAGACCAAACGATATTTTCCAATTCGGAGGCACAGATGCCTTTTCTCCTTGGTATAAGCTTGGGGATGTTTGTGTTTCAAACTGTTCTTTTGTTTCTGGAGATGCCTCGGTTGGTTTTGCTCTGTTAGTGTTTTATTTTATAACAAAGAAAATCTTTTATATTTATTTGTCTGTTGTTTGTGGCCTTTGTCTTGGGATAATTAGAATAATTGCGGGGGGTCATTTCTTGAGCGATGTTGTTTTTTCACAAATTGTAGTAACGGCAGTAATTTTTGCGTCTTATTTAGTGTATAAAAAAATCTCGAATGAGTAAGGTTTTTGTCTATTCTATACTGGCGCTTATTGTTCTAAAAATTGGAGCCGCATTTTTTACAAATTTCTCTTTATATGGAGATGAGGCACAATATTGGTTGTGGTCAAAGGAATTAGATTTTGGTTATTATTCTAAACCGCCTCTTCTTGCGTGGTTTTTATTTGGCCATACTGCTTTTTTTGGAGACTCGTTTTTTTCCCTAAAAATGTTCCCTCTCTTAGTTTATTTTTTAATTTTTTTTGCTTTTTATAAACTGTGCTTAGAATTAAATTTTTCAAAAAATAATTCTGTCATTTGTTCTGTCAGTTTTTTATCAATTCCTGCGGCGAGCGTTTCATCTTTTTTAATATCAACTGATCTAATGTTATTGTTGTTTTGGGCTTTATCTATGATGATTCTTTTAAGAATAAGGTCTGTTGGGTCGTTAAAAAACTTTTTATTATTAGGGATATTTCTAGGATTGGCTTTTTTAGCCAAATATGCAGCCATATATTTTTTATTAAGTTTTTTAATATTGGTCTTCATAGACAAAAAAATTTTGATTGTGTTGAAAAAAAATAAAATTTCTTTTTTTGCCTTTGTATTAACTTTGCTGTTGGTTGTGTTGCCTAATGTTTATTGGAATTTTAATAATGGCTGGGTAACACTTTCTCACACTGCTGATAACACAAATTTGCAAAACCTTGATTTAAATTTTTATGAGCCTTTAAAATTTTTAGTCTCACAAATTTTTATGCTGGGTGTGGTTTTGTTTTTTTCTTTTCTTTATGTGATAAGATCTTTTCATTTAGATTTTGAAAATAAGTTTTTGATAGTTTTTTCTTTGCCTATTATTTTTATTGTCTTAATAGAAAGTTTACTTGTGAGGGCTAATGCTAATTGGGCAGCCCCTGCTTTGGTTTCTTTATTTATACTGATGTACAAGTTGGTAGCACAAAGAAACAATCGTTTAATTATTATTAATTTTGCTACTAACTATTTGGTTGGAGCCTTTTTATTTGTTTCTATTTTAATCTCTTCCAATCTTACAATATTTGATAGAATTAAAGGCTTAGATTCTTTTGTTAATGATATTGTAAAAATTGTTGGCGATAAAGACATTGTTATTAGTGATCGAATCTTATTTTCTAGCATTTCTTATGAAATGAGAAATAAGCCCAACAATATTTTTATGCCTTATAGGGAGGGGGGCGCCATAAGCAATCACTTCCAAATGAGCTCTCCACTAAACAAATTACATAAAGATAACTTTTATTTAATAGGGGGCGGTGCTGTCATCTCTTATCTTATCAATGAAAACGAAATAAATCTTTTAAAAGAGTTTGATGTTTCTTTTAGTTCTAGTAATTTAAAGCTTTATGAGGTTGTTTTTAAATAATTTAATATTTTTTATACTTGTTTGTTTGCCTCTGCAGGGCGAAGAAGTAAAAAAAACCTACATTGTGAAGGTGGGCGCGATAAAAATTGGTGAATTGGTTTGGGAAATGAACTTAACCACCAACAATTACTCAAATAAATTAAAACTGAGAAGCAAGGGTTTGTTGTCAGGTTTGTATAGTTTTAAGGGTGATTATTTTTCAGAAGGAATAAAGAATAAAAACGATTTATTTTCAACAAAATACACACACTTTTGGCAAACTAAAAAAAACATAAAGAAAATGGAACTGGCTTTTGAAAAAAATAAATTAATATCATTAAGTCAGGAACCGACTGAACAAGAAAAACTGAGGCTAAATGTCTATGATCTGGAAAATACAAATGACCCACTAACTTCATTTCTAAAAATAATCATGGGCAAAAAAAACACCTTAGTTGTTGATGGAAGAAGATTGTATAATATGGAGGCACAGCATAGTGATAAAACAAAACAAACAACAATTGAAATATCAAACTATTATAATTTGTGGGCCGACCACAAAAGAAATAAATTTGAAAAAATAATCTTTGAAAAACAAAATGGTGAAATTTTACCATTCAAAATGTATATTTATTTTGATGGAAGGGTTTTTAGATTAGAAGAAAATTAGTTTTTGTTTTTTCTTAAATAAACATAAAAAGCACCGTCACTTCCGTGCTCTATTGATGCTTGCTCATAAGAAAGAATATATTTGGAGAGATTTTTGGAGTTTACCCATTCAAAAAAAGACGCCCGTATGACTCCGTGGTACAATTTAGGCGAGATAGACTCGTCATGGTTTTTAGGCTTAAAAACACCCTTTCCAGTTATGAACAACAAACACCTTTTGTGTTGTTTAAAACAATCAATAACTGTGGATGAAAAAATTTCCTCAGCTTCCAAAAGGGTCGTTCCATGAAAATCTATTTTTTTATCTATCTTTAAAATATTTTTTTTAATATTTTTTTTTATACTAACTCTCTCAAGAGAGAGGTTGGTGTTCTGGGTTTTTGTTGTGGTGCTCTTTTCTGGCGCAATGTTTATGTTGGGCTTTTGTATATTTTTTGTCCATTTGGTTTTTTTTGCTGTGTTGGTATTTCGCACCCTGTTGTTCTTTTTAATTTGGGTGACCCCTCTCATTTGTTTTAAAAATAACTCATTTTCATCATTCATTTTTTAAAAATGCTCTAATTAAGTTTTTAACCCTGTTTGGCGTCTGAGTATACCAAAGGCTATCCATCATTTCAAAGCAAACAAGGTGTCTTTTGTTTTTCTTCATGTTTGATATTAGTTTTTTAAACTTTAAAACTCTTTTTGCCCCCATCTGATAAACCATCTCTATTAATAGTTCTTGGTCTTTTCTGTTGTGATTTTTTTGTTTTATAAGTCTTTTATAGTCCCTCACAGCTCTCTCAAAATCTTGGTTAAAAATTGCATTTAGTTGAGACTTGCTGGTTTTGGTTTGTAACAACTTGACTTCATTGGGTAAGATTAAATGCCCATAACCAATAGTAAGGTATCCTAATTGATCTTTATATGGTTTTAATGAAAAGCCCTCATTTTTTTTTATTCTTTTTTTTAGTTCTCTGAAATTCAATTTGTTAAGTAGACACTAACAACCATGCTGGACCTGTTGATGATTCAGGCTTTTCAAAAACCCATGTGTCTTTATTTTTAACAATGCTGTCTTCATTATCACTCAAAATTTGCTCGCTTGTAAAGTTGACAGCAATGCTAATTTTGCCGCCCTCTACCTTAGCATCTTCAACGCCATCAATTACCAAAGAATAGAATTGTGAATTTGGATTATTTGATCCAGAATTAATTGCTCCCTCAAAGGCGTTATATACGTCTTTTGAAACTAGGTTTTTTAGAGTGCTCTTATCTCCTTTGTTAAATGCTGTTATTATTATTTCAAAGGCTTTTTTTGCTCCCTCTAAAAACTCCTTGTGATTAAATGAGTTTACTTTTTTATACACCACCTCAAGTTTTTGCTCATTTTCTTTAAGTTGTGGAATTTTTAATTCATCTGGTATTGTTTCTTTTTTAACAAACTCTTGTTGGTTAATGTTTTTTTGAAATCCGGTTCTTTTTCCAAGAACGCTTCTCAGGCGATAAATAATAAAAACAGCAATCACCGCAAATATTATGATGTCAAAAAACTGTAAATCTCCGTAAACCATGGACTAATATATAATTACTTTTTTTAATTTTAATAGCTATATTTTTTCCAAATTGAGTCTTTTATTTCATTAACCATTATTTTGTGAGACGCCACATCTTCCTCAAGAGGCTGGAACTTGATAATGTTTTTTTTGTTTGTTTCTTTAGTTGTTGTTCTGTCTGTTTTTAGGCTATCTTTTTTTGAAAGGTTCATTGAAAACTGCTTTCCGCCTCGAAGCTCCAAATATACTTCTGCCAACAGTTGGGAGTCTAGCAGCGCCCCGTGAAGATCTCTTTCTGATAAATCAACCTTAAACCTTCTACACAAATAGTCCAAGTTTGCAACGCGGGTATTAAGAGTGCTTCTTGCAAGTGAGACCGTGTCAACAACTGGGTTTGTTAGGGGGGGCCTACCAATTAACGAAAGTTCATTGTTTATAAAGCCAACATCAAAGTCTGCGTTGTGTATAATTAGTGGGTCGTTCTCAATAAACTCTAAAAGCGCATCGCAATGTTCAGCAAAGCTTTTTTTGTCTTTTAAAAACTTGTTTGTTATTCCGGTAATTTTTTGAGCGCTTTCAGAAATTTCTTTATCAACCTTGCAATAAAACTGTAAAGATTTGTTGGTTGCAACATGGTTAATTAACTCAACGCAACCAACCTCTATAATCCTGTCACCCGATTTATGGCTAAGACCTGTGGTTTCTGTATCAATTACAATTTCTCTCATTTTAATAGACCTATTAATGCTTTTTCTAAGGAAAAAATAAAGTCTTTTTTTGTGGTGTTGTTGTAAACAAATATATTTGATTTTTTCTTTCTTTCACCGTCTGATATCTGAGATTTAAATATTTTTTCTACTATATTTTTTGTAAATTTTTTATTTTTTAGAACCCTCTCTCTTCTAATTTTTTTCTTAGCCATTACACACAAAACAACATCAAAGGTTTTTTCTAATTTGTTTTCAAATAAGAGGGGTATGTCTATAAACATAACGCCCTTTTTGTTTTTGGCATTTTTTTTCACAAAACTGTCTCTAGATTTTTTTACTTGTTTGTGGACATGGCCCTCAAGGATTCTTCTAGTTTTTGGGTTATTGAATATAATGTCAGTAATTTTTTGTTTATTAATTTTGTTATTTTTCACAACCTCCTTAGAAATATTTTTTTTTAAAAAATGTAAAAATGACTTGCTGGGATTTTTATACATTTGGGCAACAACTTTGTCGGACTCATGAACGGCGAAATTGTTTTTTTTTAAATAATCACACACTGTGGTTTTTCCAGATCCTATCCCGCCGGTTATCCCAATAATTTTTGTCATTATATTTTGGAGTTAATTTTTTTTATTAATTTGTCGTCTAGCTTTGGTGTGAAACCAAACCATTGATGAAAGCAGGGTATTGCTTGCTCAATCAACATTGAAATTCCATATATTTTTTTGTTTTCATTAAAGTTTTTCAAAAATGCAGTTTCTTTTGGGCTATAAACAATGTCGCTTAAAATTGTTTTTTTGCTTATTTTTTTTTCTTGTTTTTTGTTTAGTGGGTTTGTGGGTGTTGTGTTTATTATTAGGCAAGAATCCTCAAGGTGTTTTTCAATTAGTGAGTATTTTTTAGTAAATTTTTTTATGCCTTTAATTTTAATGGCTTTTTTGGATCGATTAAAAACCAAGATGTTTTTGTATCCTTTTGTTGAAAAACCATAAAAAATTGCCTGTGCCGCGCCACCATATCCCAATATTAATATTTTTTTATTTTTATTAATTTTAAAACCCTTTATCGAACCTAAGTATCCCAACCAATCAGTATTCGTTCCTTTAATTTTTTTACCAATGGTTACGCAGTTTACTGCCCCAATTTTTTTGGCGTGAAGGTTTTTGGTGTTTAGGTGTTTGAAAATCTTTTTTTTATACGGGATAGTAACATTAAAGCCTTTTGTTTTTTTTTCTTGAATTTTCTTGATTAAGGTCTCATCAAATTTTGCTTGGCTTACCTCAACATAACTATACTTTGCTTTTATTTTATATTTTTTAAACCAGTGATTAAAAATTAATGGTGAAAGACTTTTGGATGTCTGATCACCAATTACAAAAAATTCTTTCATTTTTCCTTATTAGATAAAAAAGACAAAAACGGAAACAGGGGAAAGCCCAAAACATTGAAAAAGTCTCCTTTGATAGATTTAATTATTTGAGGACCTAGTTTTTCAGCCTGATAGCAGCCGACAGAAGATAAAATTTGTTTACCTGCTGCTTTTAAATATTCATCAATTTGGTCGTTGTTTAGTTTTTTTAGAGTGATTGTTGATTCTTGCTTGCTGCACCAAATCTGTTTATCTTTTTGACACACAGATACAGCTGATATTATTTTGTGTTTTTTTCCAGACAGTCTTTGTAGCTTCTTTTTTGCTTCACTAAGGTTTTTGGCCTTACTTATTAGTGTGTTTTGAAAAATTATAACTGTGTCTGAGCCCACAACTAGGCTGTTTGTTTTTTTACTAACGCTCAGAGCTTTTTCTTTTGCTAAATACTTTGGTAGGTTCTTTATATTAATTTTTAAATTTAGAAGCTTTTGCTTAATGAGCTCTTCATCGCACTGGGGTCTGGTTGTTTGAAATTTTAGACCGGCGCCTTTCAAGAGGCTATAACGAGAAGAACTATTACTAGCTAATAAAAAATTTTTCCTAAAAGTCATGTGTACAACTTAATTAGTTATAAACATAATTAATAAATTTTGAATTTTTAAATAAAAAAGTTCTTATTTGTTCACTTTTATATACAGGGTCTTATCTTGTTCAAAAAACTACGCATTTTGTGTGATTTGTTTTTTTTCTTTTTTTATTAACAGCTTTTTCTTGTTTTTCTTTTAATTAAAACTTTGTTTTTTTTGTTTTTTTTAAGTTATTGTTGTAATTAATTTTAAAAGAACAAGAGTATTCAGGTGTATAAATTTGTTATTAATTATGAAAAAAAAGGGAATTAATGTAATTAACAATACAACTACAAAAACAATTAAATAATTATAATTATAATTATTTTGACATTACCAAAGTAATTTTGTAATAAAAAAACTCTTTTCCCAACCACTCCAAAAAATGAATTTACAAGATTTAAAAAATAAACAGCCGGAAGAATTGTTAAAGCAAGCTGATAAGCTTGAAATTGAAAACCCTTCATCTTTAAGAAAACAAGATCTAATGTTTGCTATTTTGAAAAAAATAGCGAATGATGGTGAAATTATAACAGGCTTAGGTGTTATTGAAATTATGCAAGATGGTTTTGGCTTTCTTCGATCTGCTGAATCAAACTATTTACCTGGACCAGATGATATCTATGTTTCTCCCTCACAAATAAAGAAATTTAGTCTTCGAACAGGTGATAGTGTTGAAGGAGAAATTAGAGCACCAAAACAAGGTGAAAGATATTTTGCAATAACTAAAATTAATACCATTAATGGGAAGAAAACTGATGAGGTAAAAAACAGAATAAATTTTGAAGATCTTACCCCTTTATACCCTGAATCAAGATTCAAGCTTGAGCAAGAAAAACCAATGCCTGACTTAACTGAAAGAATAATAGATATAATTGCCCCTCTTGGTAAAGGACAAAGACAACTTATTGTTGCCCAACCATTTACTGGAAAAACTATCATAATGCAGAAGATTGCAAATGCAATAACTGCAAATAGTCCTGAAACTAAACTTATTGTGTTATTGATTGATGAGAGACCTGAAGAAGTTACTGATATGAAAAGAACTGTAAATGGTGAGGTAATTAGTTCAACATTTGATGAACCGGCATCAAGACATGTTCAAGTAGCGGAAATGGTGATAGAAAAAGCAAAAAGATTAGTAGAATATAAACATGATGTTGTTATTCTTTTAGATTCTATTACAAGGTTGGGAAGAGCTTATAATACTGTTGTACCTTCAAGTGGAAAGGTTTTAACTGGTGGTGTAGATGCTAATGCGTTGCAAAGACCTAAGAGATTTTTTGGTGCAGCCAGAAATGTTGAAAAAGGAGGATCTTTAACTATTATTTCAACAGCTCTGATAGATACTGGCAGCAGAATGGACGAAGTAATTTTCGAAGAATTTAAAGGGACTGGCAACAGTGAAATGGTTCTAGATAGAAAATTGAGCCAAAAAAGGACATACCCTGCTTTTGATATTGGTAAATCAGGAACGAGAAAAGAAGAGCTCCTACTTGATAAAGATGAACTAGGGAAGATATTTATTTTAAGAAAAATACTGGCCCCAATGGGATCAACAGAAGCAATGGAATTTTTGCTTGAAAAAATGAAAGATACCAAAACAAATAATGAATTTTTTCAAAGCATGGGAACAAAAAGCTCTTAAAAAAATATAAAATAAATTATTGAAATTGTAGACTAAAGTAAGCAATATGTTTATTGCCGAAAAAAATGTCTAAATATAAAGATACAATTTATGCTCTTTCTACTCCACAAGGAAAATCAGCAATAGCTGTAATTAGGGTTTCAGGAAAGACGGCATTAAAAGTTATTAAAAAAATAGCAAAAATAAAAAAAATTATACCAAACAAAACAAACCTGTTATTTCTTAAGCATAAAGACACTATAATTGATCAGGCTCTTGTAATATATTTTAAATCCCCAAACTCTTTTACCGGTGAAGATGTGGTGGAAATTTACTGCCACGGCGGTTTTGCAGTAATAGATAAAATTTCTAAAACACTTGAAAACAATAACGTCAGACTGGCTGAGCCAGGAGAGTTTACAAAAAGAGCGTTATTGAATGACAAAATTGATCTTGTAAAAACAGAAAGTGTTTCAGATATTATTAATGCTGAAACCGAAGAACAAAGAGTGTTAGCAATTAAAAATCTATCAGGCGGGCTTAGTGATTTTACGACAAAAATTAATCAAAAAATTTCATCTAACTTAGCTAATATAGAAGCATTAATTGATTTTTCTGAAGAAGACCTGCCCGGTAATGTATTAAAAAAAATAAAAGAACAAAATAAGAACATAAAAAAAGAAATTTTAAAAGAGCTGAAAATAGCAGAAAAATCAAAGCCTATAAGGGAAGGTGTAAAAATAGGTATTATAGGAAGACCAAACACAGGAAAATCATCTTTTATTAACTACATATCAAATAAAAATGTATCAATTGTAACAAACATACCAGGAACCACAACAGACTCTGTAACATCTGCAATAGATATAAAGGGCGTAAAGTTTACATTTTTTGACACCGCCGGGCTAAGAAAACACAAAAACAAAATAGAAGAAATTGGAATAAAAAAAACAAAACAAATAATTAAGAAATCAGACCTAAACGTAATTTTTTTAATGGCAGACGAAAAGAACAAATATAATGACATACCAAACAAAATTTTTGTCAGATCTAAGTCTGATATTAGAAAAATTAAAAAAATTAAAGAATCAAATTTTAATATTTCGTCAAAAACAGGAAGTGGCGTTTCTCAACTTTTAAGTGAAATTCATAATAAAACTGTAAAAAAAAATATAGAAACACCAGTTCTTTCACGTGAAAGACACATAAACATTATGAAAAAGATATTGGCCACACTTAGTTGTATAGATTTTGAGTCTAATCTTGATATAGTTTCATTTGAGTACAGGGAGGCACTCAATCTTTCCCTCGAAATAAATCAAAAATTTGATATTGAGAAAATTTTAGATATAATATTTAAAGATTTTTGTATTGGGAAATAATTTCACGTGAAAAAAGAAAAAAATATTCAAGTCGTTGTAATTGGTGGTGGCCATGCTGGTGTTGAAGCTGCATGCGCAGCAGCTAGAATGGGGGTTAGGACAGCCCTAATAACTCATAAAATAGAGAAAATTGGTGAAATGTCTTGCAATCCTGCTATAGGAGGGCTTGGTAAAGGCCATTTAGTTAGAGAAATTGATGCTCTTGATGGCGTTATGGGCCGCGCAATTGACAAAGGGGGCATTCAATTCAGAATGCTCAATGAAAGTAGAGGAGCTGCTGTAAGAGGCCCAAGGGCTCAGGCAGATAGGACTTTATATAAAAGCGCAATTTTTAAAATAATTAAAAATTATAAAAACCTTGAAATAATAGAAGGGTCTGTAGAAGACCTAACAACAACAGATGGAAAAGTAACTGGGGTAGAGCTAAGTGATGGTGAAAAGATAGAATGTGTAACGGTTGTACTAACTACAGGAACTTTTTTAAGGGGGGTGATAAGGGTCGGAAACAAAAGCACTGAGGCGGGCAGAGTTGGCGATAAACCATCTGTTGCCTTGGCAATAAAAATTGAAAAGTTAAAGTTTTCAATAGGCAGACTAAAAACAGGAACGCCTCCAAGAATTCTAAAAAAATCTATAAATTTCAACAACTTAGACAAGCAATTGCCTGATAAAAGGCCTATTCCATTTTCTTTTATCAACAAGGTTATCCACACACCTCAAATACCTTGTTTTATAACTCATACCAATAAAAAAACCCATAAAATAATTTCTGATAATTTAGATTTATCACCTATGTATTCGGGTGCAATTAAGTCTATGGGAGCCAGATACTGCCCATCTATAGAGGATAAGGTTGTAAGGTTTGCGAACAAAGAAAGCCACCAAATTTTTCTTGAGCCAGAAGGCCTTGATAGTGAAATAATTTATCCAAACGGAATTTCCTCATCTCTTCCCGAAAACATCCAGGAAGAGTTTGTTAAATCCATAAAAGGTCTAGAAAATGCAATTATTACACAGCCCGCTTATGCAATAGAGTATGATTATGTTGACCCAAGAGAGCTCTTCCACACCTTAGAAACTAAAAAAATTAAAAACCTTTTTTTTGCTGGTCAAATTAATGGGACCACAGGCTATGAGGAGGCTGCTGCGCAAGGCATAATTGCAGGAATAAACGCAGCACTAAAAACAACCTCAAAAAAAGAATTTATAATAGACAGGTCTCAGGGCTACATCGGTGTTTTGATTGATGACTTGGTTACAAAAGGCACCAAAGAGCCCTATAGAATGTTTACATCCCGGTCCGAGTACCGTTTGCTGTTAAGGTCTGATAACGCCGACCAAAGACTAACACCTGTTGGTTTAGAGGTTGGTTGCGTTGGAAAAAACAGAGAGAAACTTTTTAAACAAAAAGTTACCACAATAAAAAAGGGCTTCAAGACAGTTAAAAACCTAAGATCCACACCAAACCAATTACAAAAAAACAACATTAAAATAAAACTAGATGGAAAAAAAAGATCTGCATTTGAATTGCTTTCTTATAAAAATATCAACTTTGAAAACTTAGAAAAAATTTGGCCAGAGTTAAAAAGCTTAGACGCAGACACAAAAGAACAAATCCAGATTGAATCAATTTACTCTAGCTATCTGTCACGGCAGAGAGCTGACATAGAGGACTTTAAAAAAGAGGAAGGTTTAAAAATTCCAAAAATTATTGAATATAATAAAGTAGGAAGCCTGTCGAACGAAATTATTGAAAAACTTACTAAACTAAAACCCCCAACGCTTGGTGCGGCTTCAAGAATTTCAGGTGTTACCCCAGCGGCAGTAATTGCAATAATGCGCTATATTAAAAAAACCAATAACAAGAATGCTGCATAAGGTGGATAAAAATGAAGTAATACAAAAGTTTGGGTTAACAACACTGCAATCAGAACAAATAGAAAAATATATTTCAGAATTGATCGAGTACAACAAACACACAAACCTTGTTGGAAAATCTACTTTAAAAAACATCTGGGAAAGACACGTCGCAGACTCCCTTCAACTTTCCTTTTTTGTTGAAAAAAAAAATTTAAAAATTTTTGACTTAGGTACAGGAGGAGGGCTTCCTGGAATACCTTTGTCAATTCTTGGTTATCAAAACATCTTTATGATCGACTCTGTTGGAAAAAAAATTGATTTTATCAGAGGTGTTATAAAAAAACTTTCTCTTTCTGCGAAAACTGAAAAAAAAAGAATAGAAAACCTTAATATTGGAAGGGCTGACCTAATAATTTCCAGAGCTCTTGCGCCACTTTACAAGCTTCTCTCTTATTCACTTTTGCTCTCAAATAAAAACACAACATGTCTTTTTTTAAAAGGAAGAAATGTTTATAACGAAATTGAGATGGCTAAAAAAGTTTATCATTTTAATTATAAGGTTTTTAAAAGTGTAAGTTCTGAAGAGGGGTGTGTTTTAAAAATATTAAACCTAAAAGCCAAAAAACAATGACAAAAATAATCTCTATAGCAAATCAAAAAGGAGGCGTTGGAAAGACTACCACCACGATAAATCTCGCAACATCTCTATCTGCTATAAATAAAAAAGTTTTAATAATTGATGCAGACCCACAAGGAAATGCAAGCACAGGACTAGGGATACGTTATGAAGAAAGGGATCCAAGTCTCTACGAGCTTATTGTAAATAGAGAATTAGATCGAAAAGCAATAAAAGAAACGCTTGCTCCAAACCTAAGGATTATAACTAGTAACACCAATTTAGCAGCTGCTGAAGTTGAGCTTGCCAACGTTAAAAAAAGAGAGTTTGTCTTGAGAGAAATATTGGAAAAAGAAGAAAATTTTGATTTTATAATAATTGACTGCCCTCCTGCCCTGGGCTTCTTGACCATAAACTCTCTAGTTGCATCAAGCTCTGTTATTGTTCCCCTACAATCAGAGTTTTTTGCTCTAGAGGGTATATCCTCCTTAATGAAAACAATTCAACTTATAAAAGAGAACTATAACTCAAAACTAAATGTTGAAGGAATACTCTTAACCATGGTTGACAAAAGAAATTCACTAAGCTCTTTGGTTGAAAAAGATGTAAGGGAGCATTTTGGAGAAATTGTTTACAAAACAACCATACCAAGAAATGTTAAGGTTTCAGAGGCTCCAAGTCATGGAAAACCAGCCCTAATATATGATGTTAATTGTTCTGGATCTGTGGCATATATAGGTCTTGCCAGAGAAATAATGCACAAACAAGGTTAGCTAATGAGTAAGGAAAACAAAAAACTAGGAATGGGTCTCGGAGCACTGCTTAGCTCATCAAATCCTAATAAAAGCAATGTAAACAAAATAGATATTTCAAAAATTTCACCAAACAAACAACAGCCTAGAAAAACCTTTGAAGAAAAAGAGGTTCAAGAATTATCAAGCTCAATAAAAGCTCAAGGATTAATTCAACCAATAGTAGTTAGGAGCATTGGAAATGATAGCTTCGAAATAATAGCGGGCGAAAGGCGCTGGAGAGCCTGCCAACTTGCAGGGCTTCATTCAGTAGATTGCGTTGTTTTAGAGACCTCTGAAGAAAAGGTTTTTGAACTTGCATTAATTGAAAACATTCAAAGACAAGACTTAAATGTAGTTGAAGAAGCAAAGGCTTATAAAAAACTTATTGAAACAAAAAACATAAAAACAGAAGAGCTTTCAAAAAAAATAGGTAAAAGCAGCAGTCATGTCTCTAACCTCATAAGAATACTCGAGCTAGACGAAGAAATTCACAACATGATCATTTCAAAAAAAATTTCTATGGGCCATGCCAGGGCACTAATTGGTGTTCCAGACGCTTTAGCAAAAGCAAGACAAATCGTTGAAAAAAAATTAAGCGTAAGGGATGTCGAAAAATCAACATCCAAATATAAACAAATAAGAAAAAAACAATCTCAGAAAGACCCCAACATTTTAGATCTTGAAAGAGAACTTTCTGACAAAATTGGACTTAAGACATCAATTCATTTTAATGAAAGCGGCTCTTCCGGATCATTAACTTTGTTTTATTCAGACTTAAACCAACTGGATGAGATTATGAAAAGGCTTAAGAAATAATTTTTTTATAATTCAGGACAAACCTAAAAAAAAGAGGCTTGTAAAGACTTGGATTTTTTCTTACAAGTTTTTCAGTCTTGTGTATTAAAGAAGATAATAGTTTTTTTTTATTTTCACTTAAAGATTCAAACAAACGAAGAAGCTCAACCTTTTCCCTAAACAGATATTTTGGGATTTTCTTGTCTAATTCCCCAGCGCTTTTGGAAGAAAACATAAGTAATGAAAAAGTTTTGAAAGATGAGAAATAACCATAAAAATCTGACAAAGAATTAATTGATGAATTTAAAAAAGGCACAATGTTGCCCCTGCTTAAATTAATTTTAAAAAAAAACTTATTTGCACTAGTAGACTGTTCTGAGCTAAGAGCGCTTGCCAACTCATCTATGTCATTTTTGTTGTTCAATAGCAGAGTTTTTTCTAATTCTTTTTTCAAAATTGAAAATCTATTATCTAGAAAATCTAGCAAAAACCAATAAGTGTTTTTTTCAAAAACAAGACTGTGTTTTTTTGTAAAAGCACTTAAGATTATTCTTTTTTTACTTTGATCTAGCTCATAGCACTCAACCAAAGCTCTTTCTTTTGATTTAGAAAAAAATTGCTTAATTGTTTTGTTTTTTGAAGAAGTTTTTTCATGAAAAACAAGGACATCGTTATTGCTCTCAATTTCTTCAATAGATTTGTTGCCTACAAATTTATTACAAATGAAAACATGCTTATTGTTTTCTCCAAACAAATCGGGAGATGTGTCTTTATTGTCAAATATATATTTTTTTAAATAACCGTTTTTGGAAAAACTTTGAACCACCAAATCTAAAAATGAGGATATGTAACTCTCATCGTTTCCAGAAATAAATATACTTTTGTATTTTAGGCAAAGCCCTTCATCTGCAATAAAGCTCTCCGGACTAATCTTCATTTAAACAATTTTGGGGTTGTATTTTGTTGTTTGCGAAAGCCACAAAATTATTTAAGTTTTCTAGGACGGCTCCCTTTAACAAATCATCAAAAAGAACATCGCTTGCAAAATTAAAACCAGACGACTTAGGGGTAAAAGAAAATCTTGATGTTTGACTATTTAAAATATCAGTGCATTTTTTGTTGATATCACTCAAAGCATAATCAACTGTAATTTTATAATCAATTTTTTTTGCAACTTGGTTTACATTAACGTATCTCTTGGTCTGTTTTTTACTTACTTTTGCTGTAAGCAAAAACCTTTTGTTGGATGTTTCGCCAAACTTTAAAAAAAATATTTCTTTTATAATTGGATTGTTCCAACCACTAATATACACTGAAGTCTTGTTTTTTAAAAAATCACCCCCGCCACCCTCATCAAGTAAAAAATTAATATTAGTGCAGGATACTAGTGAAAAAAGAATTACAATCTTAATAAAAACAAATTTCATTTAATAACTATATTCAATATTTTTCCAGGTATGTATATAGTTTTAATTATAGTCTTTTGGTTTAGCGCTCTTTCCACCCCGCTTAAGCCCTTTGCTTTTTTAATCAAACCTTCTTCTTTATCGTCTTTTTTTGCAGAAATAAGGCCTTTTAATTTTCCATTAACTTGTATCGGAAGCTCATATCTATCATCATCAACTTCATTTGCTAATTCTGGCCAGCTGGCATTAGCACAAAAACCATCATTTCCAAGCATCTCCCAAATTTCCTCACTTAGGTGGGGTGTAAACGGCTGTAAAACGATACACAAATTGTTTATGGCTTTTTTTATTTCTTCTTCAGCAATAGTTTTTTGTTCCATAAGCTTGTTTAGGTCGTTTACATATTCATAAATGTTTGCAACAGATTTATTGAAATGAAACTTTTCAATGTTTTCAGAAATATTAATTATAAGCTTGTTAAACACGCTTGACTGTGAGCCGCCCCCATCTTTTTTATAGTTTTTTGCCCTAATACAAGTATCCCAAATTTTATTAATAAACTTGTGCGAGGAGGCAACACCCACATCGGTCCATTCGAGATCTCTTTCAGGGGGAGAGTCGGACAACATAAACCATCTTGCCGTATCTGCCCCATATGTATCAATAATAGAAGATGGGTTCACAACATTTTTTTTGGATTTGCTCATTTTTTCAATTTTTCCAATATCAACTTTTTCATTGTTATTGTCGAAATAGTCACCTTTCTTTTCAAATATATTACCTGGCTCAATCCACTCGCCCTTTTTGCTCTTAAACGTTTTATGAGTGACCATGCCTTGAGTAAATAAACCCGTAAAGGGCTCATCTATGTTGATATATCCTAAGTCTCTGAGCGCCTTTGTAAAAAATCTAGAGTACAAAAGGTGAAGAATTGCATGCTCAACACCCCCAATATATTGGTCGACAGGAAGCCAGTAATCAATGTCTTCTTTTAAAAACGGTTTATTTAAGCGAGGGTTGCAGTAACGCAAAAAATACCAAGAGGACTCAAAAAAAGTATCAAAAGTATCTGTTTCCCGAACAGCATTCATTCCTGTTAAAGGGCAAATAGTAGTTTTCCATTTATCAACCTCTTCTTTTGAAGGGCTTGGATTGTTTTTATTTAAAACAGGAAGTAAAACAGGCAGATCTTTTTCCCCAACAGGAACAACCTCACCATCCTCCCTATACAGCACAGGAATTGGACAACCCCAATAACGCTGTCTAGAAACGCCCCAATCACGCAACTTGTAGTTTATTTTTTTATTTCCAACTCCCTTTTTTTCTAGTCTATTAAGCACTTCCTTTTTTGCTCTTTCATTATCTAAACCATTTAGAAATTCAGAATTTACCATTGTGCCGCTCTCTAACATTGCCTCGTTTTTTATTTTAGTGTTTTTTAATCCCTTTTTCTCTACAACCTGAATTATCTCTAGCTTATATTTTAGTGCAAAATCTAAATCTCTTTGGTCATGTGCAGGACACCCGAATATAGCCCCTAATCCGTAGTCCATTAATACAAAATTAGCGATATATATTGGGATTTTTTTTTCTAAAAAAGGGTGTTGGACAAAAATATTAGTATCGTATCCTAATTTTGTTTTATCAGAGTCTATATTTTTGATTTGTTCAATAAATTTTTTTGCACCAAGGTCTTTTTCCAAAATTTTTTTTGAAAGATCGTGTTCAGGAGAAACAGCTATAAATGTAGCACCAAAAATTGTATCAGGTCTAGTGGTATAAACTTTTATGATCTTATGGTCAGAAGCCTTATTTTCTATCAAAGAAAAAGATATTTCTACCCCCTCAGACTTACCAATCCAGTTCGATTGCATAATCTTTACTTTTTGAGGCCACATATCTAATGAGTCTAAATCTTTTAATAACTCTTCAGAATAGTCACTAGTTTTTAGAAACCATTGCGATAGATTTTTTTTCTCTACTACTGCGCCTGATCTCCACCCTCTTCCATCAATTACCTGCTCATTAGCTAATACTGTTTTGTCCACAGGATCCCAGTTGACCTCTGACATTTTTTTGTATGCAAGCCCCCTTTTGTACATCTCAATAAAAAAAAGCTGCTCATGTTTGTAATAGCCTGGATGACACGTAGCAAGTTCTTTGCCCCAATCTATTGACAGGCCTATTGATTTTAGTTGCTCTCGCATATATTTTATATTGGAGTAGGTCCAATCTTCAGGATTCTTTTTTTCAATTATGGCGGCATTTTCTGCAGGCAGTCCAAAAGCATCCCAACCCATAGGATGAAAAACATTAAAGCCTTTCATTTTTTTATATCGAGCAACCACGTCGCCAAGCGTATAATTTCTTACATGTCCCATATGGATCTTGCCAGAAGGATATGGAAACATCTCGAGTACATAATATTTTTTTTTGCTTTTAATTTTTTCTACTTTGAAAATATCAGCCTCTTGCCACCTTTTTTGCCATTTTGACTCGGCTGTTTTATGATTGTATCTTTCCGACACTTTATGAGTTTTTAAGTTTTAATTTTTTTGCTTTGTTTAGTATTGCATTTTCAAGACTTATGTTATCTTCGTTGTTTGTTTTTATGCCAACCCACTTGTTGTTTTTAAAAACCTCACAAAAAGATGAAACTCTTAGGTTTTGTGTTTTTAATTCAGCACCACTAATGAACACATTTATTTTACATCTTTCATTTTCATTAATATCTGAACTGTACCAGTCAGTAAAAATAGTGCCCCCAAAAGGATCAGCTGAATTTAAAGGCATAAAGCTTAAGGTTTCAAGGCTTGCTGACCATAAGTAAGGATTTATTGGCATACCAGTTGAAATAAACCCTCCTGAGCCTTTTTTTTCTTTGCCACCTTTAAAAAGACCCATTCCGTCTTTACCAAAAAGTCCGCCCCCAGTCGAAAGTCTGTTTTCAGCATCTCTAAGAGCTAATTCTTTCCTGTCTGCTGAGCTGTAAATAGTTCCAGACCTATTAATAATTTCACCGGTCGTTTGGGCTTTTGACCAAAGTTCTTCTTTTTCTTCTTCACTCAGGTTTTTGTTGCATGATGCCGCAAAGAGCAACAAAAAGATTATTAGCACTTTTACAAAAGACATATTTTCTAACTATTCTATTGGGATGAAAAAGTAAATTACAAAAAAAAACGGCACTTGAAAAAAGTGCCGTTTTTAAAAAGTTTATGTATCTTAGAATGACATAGTAGCGCCCACATACCATGAGCTACCACCTGAAGTGTCATTAGAGCCATCGTCAGTTGCGTCGATATCTGACCAACCAAGGTTAGCAGTAACACCTGAAGCTACAGCATATGAAATGCCTAATTCAGTCACATCTTTTGTGTCTGTGTCACCACTTGCAGCAGTAATAGTACCGTTATCATCAACTTCACCAGATGTGAAACCAGCACTTAGAGTTACATCACCAGCAACATATTTTACACCAACTTTAGTTGTTGTAGCGTCAAACAATGCAATTTCTGGAGTTGCTCTAACTTTATCACCGTTAGCATAACCAGCAGCAACTGTTAAGTCACCAGTTACAGCACTGAAACCAACGTGGAAACCGTTAGATGAAGGCGCATCCTGAGCAGAGTCTTTAAACTCAGAATCAGCAATACCTGCACCAATTGTTATTGCAGTATCACCAGCGCTAGTTACATAAGTAGCACCAAGACCCCATGAGCTTTCAAGAGCAACTGCAGTTGTAGCAGCAGTACCATTGTCAGCAGAGATTGATGCACTAACTTTAAGACCATCAGCCATAAAGTCAGCAGCTGAATGCCACTCAATACCGATAGCTGTTGCTTCGCCCATCCAGTCTAAGCCAGTTTGTGCGTTGTTTGTAGTATCAACAGTTACACCAGGAGAACCTGCTGAACCTGGAACAGAAATATCATGTGTTCCAGCAGCATTACCTGCCTTAATTACATCTAGTTTTGATCCATCAGTAAATGTAAGTGTTAAACCTGCAGTGTGAAGACCTGCGTTTTCGTTTGCAAGCATAAAGCTTGTAGCAATACCAATACCGCCATCAGTAGTTTCTGAAAGTGAAACTGAGAAGTCAGAAGTAGTATCTTGCGCGATAGTAGCATCAGCAGCATCAGTGTCATTACCTTGTAAACCAGTCATGTGTGCACCAGAATACGTAGCTGTTACTGCCTCAGCAACTGAAGCAACGCCCATAGTTGATACTAGAGCAGATGCTAATAATAGTTCTTTTTTCATAATTTACTCCTTATTGAGTTAATGAATATTCATTAAATATAAGAAACAACTCTTATATTAATTAGGTGTTTAATAAAAAATTTGATAAAAAACCAAAAAAAGCTTAAAAAAAAATAAAATAGATAAAAAATGTTGTTATTTTGCAACAAATATTATGTTTAATATTAAAACCTACAATGAAATTTCCCATAAAATAAAGGTTTTAGGGAAAAAAACTAAGATTATAGCCGTTTCTAAAAACCATCCAAAAACTGCGGTTGAATTAGCAATATCACATGGGGTTATGACGTTTGGCGAAAACCGAGTTCAAGAGGCTAAGGCCAAATTTGATTATTTAAAAAAACACCACACCAAGCTAGAGCTTCACTTAACTGGCCCTCTTCAAACTAATAAAGTCAGGGAAGCTATTAATCTTTTTGATATTTTTCACACCCTTGACAGAGAAAAGCTTGCAAAAGAGTTTGTAAAAGTGGGTGGCACAGAGAATAAAAAGTTTTTCATTCAAGTTAATACTGGCAAAGAAAAAACTAAGAGTGGAATTTTTCTTGAGGAATTAAGAGAATTTATAAATTACTGTAAACTTGACCTATCTTTGAATGTCATAGGGCTGATGTGTATCCCTCCTATTAATGACCAGCCTAAAAAACATTTTTCACTTTTGGTTGAGGAAGCAAAAAAAAACAATCTCTCTCACCTAAGTATTGGAATGAGCGCAGATTATGATGATGCAATAAAGTTTAACGCTAGCTATATCCGCATTGGAACTGCCCTGTTTGGAGAAAGAAAAAAATGAAAACTAAGTTAGAAATTTTCTCCTCAGAAAAACTACAAAATTTTTTTGTAAATTTAGACAACTTGTTTGACATCAGCCTTAAAAACTTCGATGACTTAAAAGACTGTTACGACTCTAAAAACCTATCAATTGTATTTTTTGAAGACAAAGATTTCGTAGAAGAGAAAATATTAAAAAACGTATTGCATAATGAAAACTTTATTTTTATTTCTAAAGAGCACTCTGCATTTGACAAATTTTCTAAAGGTTTGAAAAAAAACATAACCCCACCTTTGTCTATTAGCAAGTTCTTAGACAAGGTTAATCAAATAATAAATCAAAAAAAACTTACATGTAAAAATATAGATTTTAATAACAATGTTGCAACTAATAATAAAACAAATGAGAAAATTTACTTAACACAAGCTGAAAACTTAATTCTATCAAAACTACTTAATGAAAAAGTCGTTAATAAAAAATCACTTGAAAGAGACGCCCTTCATATAAAAGAGGATTTAAACACATCTTCAATAGAGAGTCACCTAAACAGAATTAGAAAGAAATTAAAAAAAATAGACTCTGATTTTACTGTTGCCAGCAAAGACAACAATGTGTTTTTGGAGATAATTAATCAAGATAAATAGGCACAAAGGAAAAAAAATCTTTTTCAAAAAATGCATTAAAATTATGATCATAAAAACTAATTGAGATATAATCATTTTCTGTTTTTGTAATTATTTTCCTCAACAACAATGGCTTTATCTCAAAAAAAATTTTTATATTAGTGTTTGTTGAGTCAATCATAATATTTTTTTCAAACACAATTTGATTATTGCTTTCTTTGGAGGGCAAAGAAGAAAAAAAGTTTTCTTCTAAAAAAATATTATAAAATGTTTTAATAATATTTTTTTTAGTTGAAAAAAACTCCTCCTCTTTTAGTTCGTGGTTAATATAAACCCCTTTTTCTTTGTTGATTTTTAAAGTCCTGTCTGGACCAGTATAATCAAGTCTGATCAAATCATCCTTAATATAGAGATTTCCTTCTTCCAAAGAATTGCCATCTGATTGAATAAATTTAGATGAAAATGATACTAATCCTTCTAGGTATAAATTAATTTTAGAACTTAATTCTTTGCTACTTAAGTTTTTAGAAAAAAAAATTACTATAAGCAGAAAGGCTATGACCTTAAAATTAATTTGTTTTTTTAAGTACTTGTCTTTTGCCTGCGTTATTTGCTTCTGAAACAATACCATCATCCTCCATTTTCTCTACAATTCTGGCTGCTCTATTATAGCCAATCTGAAGGTATCTTTGGATAAAACTGGTTGATACCTTTTGTTGATTTATAACAATGTCAACAGCCTTAGTATAAAGTTCATCTACGTCACCAGTGTCAAAATTAAGAGATAATGAGTTGTCCAAATTGTTTTCATCAAATGAAATTTCATTTTTAAAATCAAAAACCTCTTGTTTTTTTATAAAATCTACAGTTTTCTCAATCTCTGTTTCACTTACAAAGCCCCCATGTAGCCTTTTCAAATTTGCTCCATTTTCTAAAAACAACATATCGCCGCTGCCCAATAATTGTTCAGCGCCCATTTCATTAATTATAGTCCTGCTATCAAACTTACTTGCAACCTTATAGCTTATTCGGCTAGGAAAGTTTGCTTTTATTGTACCTGTAATTACATCAACGCTCGGTCGCTGAGTTGCTGTAATAAGATGTATTCCAGATGCTCTCGCCATTTGTGCAAGTCTCTGTACAAGACTTTCAACTTCTTTTCCTGCAACCATCATTAGGTCTGCCATTTCATCTATGACAACAACAATGAAAGGCATAGCCTCTAACGGAATTTCTCTTTTTTCTACAATTGGCTTTCTAGTATCTTTGTCTATACCTGTTTGAACCTCTCTAAACATTTTTTTTCCTGATTTTTGAAAAATGTTTATTTTATCATTAAATGTTTTGATATTTTTTACATTTATTGAGCTCATCAATTTGTATCTATTTTCCATTTCTCTTACTACCCATTTTAGCGCATACACAGCTTTGTTTGGATTTGTAACAACAGGTGTTAATAAGTGAGGAATATCTTCATAAATACTGAGCTCTAACATTTTGGGGTCAATCAATATCAACTTACATTCATTTGGCTTAAATCTTATTAACAAGCTCATAATCATGGAGTTGATTCCAACTGATTTGCCAGAACCAGTAGTCCCAGCAATTAGTAGATGAGGCATTTTTTCTAGGTCTGTATATATGTTTTCTCCTGAAATACTTTTCCCAAGAGCAAGTCTAAGAGTTTTGTTTCCTTCAAAAAAATTTTCATCATTTATTAAGTCTCCAAACAACACGTCTTCTCTTTTATTATTTGGTATTTCTATTCCTAGGCTTGTCTTACCAGGCTGCGAAGAGATTCTTGCTGAAAGAGAGGACATGGCTCTAGCAATGTCATCAGATAAACCAACTACTTTACTAGCTTTGATTCCTGCTTTAGGAATGAACTCAAATAGGGTAACGATTGGACCTGCTTTAAAGTTTATAATTTTTCCCTCAATACCATACTCCAACAAAGTATTTTCGAGTTTTGAAGATAGTTTAAGATTTAGTTTTTGTGTTTCTTTTGTTTGATTTTTTTTCACAAAAGCTTGAGAAAAAAACTCTAAGCTTGGTAATTTATATAAATAATTATCAAATTCTGTGCTTTGTTTTCTTGGTTTAGATTTATTTCCACTAAGAAAGCCAGATTTTCTTTTATGCAAAACTGGCTCACTTTTATTGCGCCTTATAAATCCTTCTTTTTTATTGCTCTTCCTGCTTAAAATTGAGAAGCCAACTAAAATAAGTTTAAAGATTTTTCTATAGAAAAAAGAAATTAATGTTTCTAATAACTTTAGTTTTTTTAAATACTTTAACTTTATATTAAACACATAAAACAACATTACCAACAAAACAAAGAATGAGATTAGAGTTAAAGTATAGAAAAAAAAACGACTTTCTGTGAAATATAAATTATAATTATTAAAAATATTTTTAACAAAAAAATCTAATCCTTTATAGATTATTCCAGTATCTTGTTTGTCTGGATGGACTCCAATCAAAAATTGATTAAAAAAAACCGAAGAAGCAAAGATTAAAAAAAACTTAAAAAAAATATTTTTAATTATAAAACCAAATAACAACAACAGCCCAACGTATGAAAAAAACAAGCTTACTACATATGAATAAATTCCAAAAAAAAATAAAAATGAACTAGATGTTATGGCGCCAAAATAACCAAAAATATTATTTATACCCCCAAAAGATTGTAGTTTGCCTATCCCTGGGTCATCTGTATCGTGCGATCCGATACTAAATAGCAAAAACAATCCAAAAACCAGCAATATTAAGCCCGCAATGACTTTAAATAGAAATAATTTAAATCCGCCATATTTAAACATATTAACTATTTCTAATACCTCTAGAATAAGGTAATTCGAAGGAAATTATGAAAGAATTAAAATGTGATTTACACATAGTGGGTGGCGCTTTAACAGGTTTATTAACCGCTTACTGTGCAGCATGTTTGGGTTATAGCATTATAATTTCTGAAAAAAAAAATATCTTAGCTGGCACAAAAAAAGCTATCAATGACAAGAGAACAACGGCAATAGCAGAAGGGTCAAAGATTTTCTTAGAGTCACAAGGTTTATGGAAACACATCAAAGCTTTTGTAGAACCAATTTTTGAAATTAAAGTCATTGATCAAACAGCTAACTCTAAGTTGAGTTTTGCCAATCCTAGACCGAAATCAAATCTTGGATATATTGTTAAAAACTCAAAATTGATCAGCCAGCTAATTAAAGAATTAAAAAAAAAGAAAAATGTAAATTTTTTAGTTGGTTCAAGAATTGCTTCGATTACTTACAGTAATTCAAAAGTTATTAGTTTTTCAAACAACAACAAGATAAGCTCAAGTATGATAATTGCTGCTGACGGAAAGAATAGTGCTGTAAGAAAAATTTTAGGAACTAGTTTATTCAAAAAAAAATACAGTGAAAAAGCTCTTGTTATAAACTTTTTTCACGAAAGGCCTCATAAAAATATTGCCTATGAGTTTTTTTTAAAATCTGGACCATTTGCAATTCTTCCAATGCAAAAAGAAAAGAACGAGCATCAGAGCGCTCTTATTTGGTCAAACAAACCAGAAATAGTGGACATGATTTCATCAGCAAAATTGAAAAACGAATACGTAAAAGAAATTTTAAATGAAAAAATACATAAATATTTGGGAAAAGTTATAAATATAAGTTCTGTTCAGGCCTTTCCTCTTTCTGCGCATATGAATGAAAAATTTTATCATGACAGAACTGTTTATGTAGGTGATGCTGCTCACTCAATTCACCCTATTGCAGGTCAAGGGTGGAATTTAGGGCTCCGAGACGTAAAGTCACTCATAAAAATATTAAAACACAGTAAGAGCAAAGGTTTCAAAATAGGGACAAAAAGATTTTGTAAAAGCTATAATGATTTATGCTTTTATGATGCGTATAGACTTTTTCAAGTTACTGATAAATTAGACTGGATCTTTAAAAAAGACCAAACTTATTTTAAATTTACAAAAAAATTGGGTTTTGATATTATTAATAAAAACAATCTCTTAAAAAAACAAATAGTTAATTTTGCTATGGGAATTTAATTTATAGACGAGATCTGTTCGATTGATGCTAGTTCAAATTTAAGTGCAGACAATACATTTTTATATAATTCTGTGTTCGATTTAAGCTCTAAGCACATTTGTTTTATGTTAGTTTCAAAAGGTGAAACCATTACAATAAATTTAAGCATATCAACAATATTTAAATTAGACAATTCTTCGAGGCTCAACCTCATATTTTTAATTTCGTTATATTTTTTAAAGTAAGCAAGTAAGTCGTTTTTTAACTTATCTTGAAGGCTGTTATTGTTATAATTATTTAAAACTTCTATTTCGAACATTCTAAACTTATAATCAGAATTTAACTCACTTATTATTTTAAAACAATCTTTTCCCTCAAGATTAATAAAGTATCTTTTGTCTGGCGTTTCATTAAATACTGTAATTTTACCATAACAACCAACATTGTAGAGCTCGTTATTCGATTTATACTGAACCATTCCTACAATTCTATTTTTTGACAAAGAATAATCAATCATATTTAAGTATCTTTCTTCGAAAATATTAAGAGGAAGATTTGTGCCCGGAAACATAACAGCTCCATTTAAGGGGAAAATAGGTATTTTCATCTACTTAAACAACAAGCTTGAAAGTTTTTTTCTATAAATTTTTGTAGCCTCATGTTCATTGCCAAGAGCTTCAAAAAACTCTAATAATTTTTTTTTAACAACTTCTTTATTCATAGAATAATTTTCAAGCAAAAGAGAAAAGGCTTTTTCATATTCTTCAGTAGAAAAATATGACTCACATATTTCAAATAATATCTTTATATTATTTTTGTTTTCATTAAATACTTCAATCAAAGCGCCTACAGACTCAGAGCTCTTTGACTCCCTAACTATATTAATTTTTTTTATTATTTTAACTATTTCTTTATCAGCTTCCATTTTCTCATCAAGAGAGGAAACAAAGTCATCAATTTCTTCAAACTGCCTTAAGGCTAATAAACATTCAAGGTAAAGACTTACAACTATTGGATCAGGTTTGTTTTCAGAAAAAAATGTTAGCAATTTATCTTTAGCATCTTCAAAGGTTTTGTCAGCTATAAGTTTTTTAATTTCTTTATAAAATTTAGTCATATCCTCTTTTAATTTTTTACCAGCCGACTTTTCAATAAACTCTATAAAATCTTTTTCAGAAATTACTCCCTGAAAGGCATTAACAATTTTTTTATCTTTAAAAGCATAAACTGTTGGAATAGATTGAATTCTTAATTGAGAGGCAATTTCGCTATTTTCATCGATATTTATTTTAACTAACTCAAATTCATCTGAATTTTCTTTTGCAACCTTTTCCATTATTGGAGTTAATTGCTTACAAGGTCCACACCAAGGTGCCCAAAAATCCACAACAATTAATTTATGCTCACTTGCATCCACAACTTTTTTTTCAAAGTTACTTTGATCAATATCAATAATATTTTTGCTATCCATATGTCTTTACAATCATTTCCTTTAATGATGAAAAAATATGTATTTTTTTTTTATTTTCAATCATAAACTCAATAAACTTCTCAGATTTAATAGTAACTGTTGCCGTATTAGTTAGTGGGTGAAAGTTTATATATTCTGATTCATACAGTTTGTCTTCAAGATAGAAATCTATTTTGTTTTCAGGATCGTTTAGTAGGGCGAAGGGAGTTACAGAACCAGGACTTATTCCAAGTAAATCTAAAAGATATTCAGTTTTTGCAAAAGACACATTCCCCAGGTTTAATGATTTTGAAATTTTTTTTAAGTTAATGCTAGTAAATTCCTCACATGAAAATAGATAAAATTTATTTTTCTTATTTTTCAAAAACAAATTTTTGCTATGCAATCCTTTAATTTCACCCCTAAGTTTATTTGAGTCTTCAACCGTAAAAAGAGCGCTATGTTCATGAAAATCATAATCATAACCTTTGACATCTAATAATTTTATTAATTCTTTTGGGGTTAACATAAATGTAAATCTTTTTATTATACTTTATCAAACTATCATGGTAGTAGAAAAAAATAACGCGGGCGTAGCTCAGGGGTAGAGCGCAACCTTGCCAAGGTTGAAGTCGAGGGTTCGAATCCCTTCGCCCGCTCCAGATAACAGCCGTTTTTTCCGATCTAGTTTTAAGTTAGCCTCTTAGAGTCGATCCTGTGTCGATAATTTTACTACCATTCAAGGAGATTGTTAAGGGATCTGGTTAAAAGTTTTTTCTGAGCAAGCTTAAATTTATTATCAGTTTTTTTCCAACTAATTCGTTTATGTCTTTAGAGAGTAAACTGGTTGTAAAAAAAGATAAGAACAACACAAATATCATTGAAAAAAATTTGTAAATCACAAATTTAATTAAACACAAAATTTTTAATAACTCAATATTGTTTAAGAATTAATTAATAATATTGAAATATATTACTTGATTTGTTTTATTATAAATTCCCTCTTTCATAGTTAAAGATATTCTTTTTTCTACAATGGTTTCAAGAAGAGCAAGACTCTTGCCATCTGTCTCAACTGCGCCGGTAAAAATTTCAAATTTTCCATCGTGTTTATTTTTAATTTTAAATTTTACAGGTTGAAATTTATCTGCTGTTAACATGAAGTTAATATTTTGAAGTTCTCCATCAAATGCTGCATAACTTGGGGTTGTAATAAATTCTAATTTGTATTTATAATTTGATAGTGATCCCAAAAAATCATTATCACTTATTAATAAGACCCAAGGTGATGTTATTGAATTATCTATACTGCCATTAAAATTATAAATCATGGGAATCTCTCCCTCAACAGAAATGTTTAAACCTAAATATTCGCCTTCAGTTACATCAAAATCATCTATTGAAGCATATTTTTCTGCAACTATTTCCATTTTTTTTAATTGCATTTTTGTTTCATCATCTAGTTCAGAAATTAGATTAAAAACAGACTCAAATTCTATATCTACACTTTCTCCATTTATAACATCTAAAATATCATCAGTAGAAAAGTCTAGTTCAACAAGTTCAGACTTACAACCTATAAGCACAAAAGAAAAAAACAACAAAAAAAATATGTAACGAAATTTATAAATCATAAATTTAGTTAAGCACAAACTTTCTAATATTTCAATAGAGTCACAATAGAGTTTTATTAAAAATTATTGTATTACTTGATTTAGTTAAGCAGTTGATAAATTGGAATCCCTTCGTCTGTCTCATTTATTAAATATAATTAAGCTCTTTCATCTCTTTATAAAATTTGTTTTCAATAATTTCTATATTCTTTTTTGATAGTTTTTTTTTCCAAGAATCTACAGAGCCTTTGTTGAAAAATTTTATATCTTTTAATAAATGCTGTTCTTTAAAACCATCTCTTTTCTCAAGATTTTGAAGAGAAGAAAAGGATGTATTTTTTAAAGAGTTTGATAACTTATGCTCATCTATTGCTGGCAGACCTAAATTATTTAAAAATTTTAATATATTTTTGAAGGTTAAATAAGGTTCAGATACCATATCTTCATACTTTATTATTATGCTTAGCACATTATTAAATTTTTTCCATGAAGAATAATTTATGCCCCAGTTATAAATAAATACTGGATAGTTAATTCCTTCATTTAATAAAACAGCAGGCTTAGAAGATGTAATCATATTAACAGATTCTTCAAAGCTTGTTTTAAAGTGATTGCTGTAAGAAACCACAACCTCTCTTGGATCTCTTACAACATAAATAAAGCCAATAGTATATTTAGCACTTGTAAAGGGACGATTATTAATTTCACCACAAAAATTATGTGTTTTTAAAAAAATAAAATTGCCATTTTTTAATCTAGAGTTTTTTTGAACTTCTAACCAGTACTTAGAAATACTCTCTGGATTTTTTGCCGCTTCTTCCTTTGATAAATAGGGAGAAAATATATCTGATTCAAAAGTAGGTATATTTTTTAACAAATCAAAACTAAAAGATCCATCTGGAGTACAAAAATATGATGTTAAAAAACTTCTTATCCATGTATTCCCACTTTTAGGATATGAAGCAATCCATATAATTTGTTTATCTTTTTCGTTCACTGCCTAATTATTTTGTCATAATTTTATGTTAAACTAGATTAGAATGCCAAAAAACACAAACTTTTTTAGAGAGTAACTTTATCAGTTTTTTAGATCGAGGCTCTAACTGCTTGGTCCTCCACAAACTTATACTTCGCCTTTATTCTTTGAAATGTATTTGTAATAGTGTTTCGATATACACTTAAGGCTAACTTAAGTGAATATTGTTAATTTACAATAGATCTTTTTTTTTAATTAATGAGATATTAAAACTCACAACTATTCTTTCTTCGTTAGAAATGTTTTCATCAACTTTGTGCTCAAGATAGCTTGGAAACAAAACAAGAGTTCCAGCCTTAGGAGTGACTGACTGAACTTGGCAATTTAAACTATTTACTTCCTTAGAAGTAGGATGATGAAATACATTTGCCTGTCTAGGATCAAAGAAGATTATATCACCGGCATTTTTTTCAGCTTTAACATAATAAGCCGCACTTAATGCACTATTACCATGGTGATGTCTTTCATTAAAGGCTTTATCCTTATTTATTATTGCCCACATATTTGTTATTCTTACCAATTGGGACTCTAAATCCCACCCCATATCTTTTACTGCAGTTCCAATTTTGGTAGATATTTCATTAATAAAACTTTTGAGATTTTCATTTTTTAAATCAAATCCTTCAGAGTGCCATCCATTTACATTGCTTTTTTTAACCCCATCGGGATTTTTTTCTTTCTCTTGATAAATATAATTCTTCAACTCATCATTAATAGTTTCAAAATTATTTATTTGATCTATCCAGACTGGTGTTGAAAAAAATAGATGCATGGACTCTAAATAAAGTAAAAATCACGACCTGAAAAGTTAATTTTGATTTACGCTAATAATATATAGTTATAAAATGACCTACAATTTTAAAAATTCTTATTATGAACAAAAATAATATAAATGAAATTCCAAATGACAAAAACCTGTACACCAAAATTTTACAGAAAAATCCTAATAATTATGAGGCATTATTAAAGTTAGGACTAATTGATATAAAGGAAAATAAATACTCAAATGCAAAAGATAAATTTAATAAATTAATACAAATAAACGAAAAAAAATATGAAGCATATCTAAATTTATCTAATTTATTTTATTTAGAGGGAGATATTGTAAAAGCAAATAACATCCTAAAAAATTATATAAATAACATAGAGGAAAATGTAGAAATCATAAATTCACTAGCTATTAATTTTTTAAATTCTAATGATTTTAAAAATTTAGAAACCCATATAGCAAAATACATTAATAACCATGAAAGTCATATCCTTTGTTATTTGAAAGGCTTTGTTTTGTTACAGGATGATAAAATCTATGAGTCAGAGAGTTTCTTTAAAAAATCAATGAAGATTAATACTGGCTTTTGGAACAATTATGATTTTCTTTTAAAGCTATATGAAAAACAATCTAGACTAGAAGATTTTAAAAATTTAATCAAAACTGCAAAAAAAATTTTTAAAAAAAATATAAAGATATCTTATTATGAGTCATTATACCTTTTTAGAAAAAAAAAATACAAAGATGCGTTGGACATTCTTGCTAATAAAGAAAATAAAAAAAATTTTCTATCTTCTCTAAGTAATTCAAATTTAGCAGATTATTTACATCTTTTGAGTAGAGTTTATGAAAAACTGGGTTTTTATGATGAAAGTTATAAATTGGCGCTTAACAGAAATAAAATTATTTTAAATTTTAACGAAAACAAAATATTTAAAAAAGAAACAATTCTGAACACAATCACAACTTACAAAAAATTTTTTAAAAACAATAAACCAATTTTTAAAAGAACATTTTGTGGGATTGATCACTCAAACTTAACTTTTATTATAGGTTTCCCAAGATCAGGCACAACCTTATTGGATACTATTTTAAGATCTCACTCAAAAACATTGGTTTTAGAGGAAAAACCCTACTTATTAAATATCAGGCACAATTTTTACAAAAATCACCAATTGCCTGATATTCTTAACATTAGTGAAAATGAAAAAATTCAAATGCAAAAAAAGTATATTAATTCATTTGAATATAAAGCAGATAAAATAATAATCGATAAGTATCCGCTTAACTTAATCGAGCTTGGATTTATTAAAACAATATTTCCAAAATCAAAAATAGTTTTAGCTATTAGGCATCCTTTAGATTGCATAATTAGTTGCGTGATGACATCTTTTAAAATGAATGAAGCTATGGTCAATTTTGAAGATGAGAAAACTACAGCTCATTTTTATAACGAGTGTTTTGATTTGTTGTTCAAATATTTTAAATTCTACAAAATTGATTATCTTGAGGTTAAATATGAAAAAGTTATTTCAAATTTCAAAAATGAAATAAATGATCTTTTGAAATATTTAAATTTAGATTTCGAGGAAAGTATAAACAGTTTTCACAAAACTGCTATGCTTCGGGAACAAATTAACACCCCAAGCTATGATCAGGTTACGCAACCAATTTATACTAGTTCAATAAATAGATACAAAAATTTTAATGAAATAAAAAATATAAAAGACAGAGTAAATTATTGGATAAAAACATTCTCTTATTAGGTTTTTTGCTTAGACGCATTTTTTAAAATAAATTTCTTGATAAGTTTCTTAGTTTTTAAAATTCTTTTATGATGCTCTTTCATATTTTTTCTCCCACTTGATATGGATGGATACTTTTTTAATAGTATAGTCATATAATTTGGATACTTGAAACTCATTAATGTTTAAAAACCCTTACGGAAGAAAAAATTAACTTAATTTTGTTTTTATTTGCGAACTCAATTATTTTGTGATCATTGATTGAGCCGCTTGGTGCAACCATGGAGGAACAATTATTTTTTAACAATAGTTCTATACTATCAACGAATGGAAAAAACGCATCGGAGGCACATACTAAATTTTTAGAAGTAAAATTTTCTTTATATTTCATTATTGCTATTTTTGTAGCATCATACCTGCTCGTTTGTCCTGCACCTATTCCGACAGTTTGTTTATTTTTTACTAAAACTATAGCGTTGGACTTTGTATGCTTTACCACCTTAAAAGCAAATAACAGATCTTCATATTCTCTCTTTGATAAAGTGGTTTTTTTTGAAGCAATATTAAAATACTTCTTGGATAATCGAAAACTATTGTTTTGTTGTATTAAGGCTCCCATTCTAACTGATTTTATTATCTCTCTCTTTTTGTGGGGTATTTTTTTAGAGTTTATTAAAATTAAATTATTTCTTTTGCTTAAAATGTTAATAGCCTTTTTTGAAAAGCTAGGTGCTACAAAAACCTCAAAGAAATTTTTTACAATTAACTTAGCTAGACTTTCGTCTATTTTTTTATTAACTAAAACAACTCCACCAAAAGCACTTTTTTGATCACTTTTCAAAGCTTTAACAAATGAAGCCTTGATTGTTTTTGATGATGCAACTCCGCAGGCATTATTATGTTTTATTATAACAGTAGTTGGTTCAACAAACTCACCAATAAAGTCAAGCCCACAATCTACATCTAGAATATTGTTGTATCCAATTTCTTTTCCTTGTATTTGAAAATTGTTCACACTTTTATTATTTGTTTTTTTTAAAATTGCACCTTGGTTCGGGTTTTCTCCATATTTTAGTTTAACATCATTTTGTTGATTATTTTTTGAGAACCAATTATAAATTTCCTTATCATATTTATAAGTTAGTCCAAATGTTTTCGCAGCCATTTTTTTTCTAAAATTTAAATCTGTACCACCAGAGTTATTTCTGATATTTTTTTCTAATGATTTGTAATCTTTTGGAGAGCTAATAGTTGTCATACTATCATAGTTTTTCGCAGACGCTCTAAGCAGAGCTGGACCTCCTATATCAATCATTTCTATAGTGTCTTTATTTTTACTATTTATATATTTTGAAAACGGATAAAGATTAACTATAACATAATCAATTTTTGGAAACTTTAATTTATTAAAAGTTTGTTTTTGTTTATTATCATTCCTTTTATGTAATATAGAAATATATATATTCTGATGAAGTGTTTTAACCCTTCCATCAAGAGCTTCTTCAAATCTAGTTAGTTTAGAAATTTCAAAACAATTATATCCTAAAGATTTAATTTTTTTTGAGGTAGAGCCTGTCGATATAATACCAATTTCATTTTTTTTTAAAAGATCACATAAAAATTTTAAGTTACTTTTGTCGTATACTGATATTAATGCAAAGTTTTTTATTTTTTTGAGAGAGACCAATTTATTTTTTCCCTGTTATTTCTTGTTATGCCTTTTATGACAATCTGCTTTGTTTCTTTAACATTGTTTTTGTCCATATAAACACTTTCTTCTAATACTAAATCTTTATTTGCTCTGAATAACCATATCTCGTTTTTCTCAGTTTTAAGTATAATGCCTCTTCTGTTATTAGTCTGAGTAATATTAATTTTTGGCAAAACATGAAACCTTATATGAAACACAACTTCTTTGTTTTTAGAAGTGGAAGAAATGATAGAGTCTTCACCTATCAGAAAGTTTTTCCTTTCCTGAAAACTGATTTTTCTTTTAATAATTTTTTTATAATTTTTAATATATCCATTGTGAGATGCCTCAATTGTATGTTTTGTGTCTTTCATTTGTTTTTTAAAAGAGACCATTTGTGGATATTTTATATGTGGTTGGTTGTCTCTTATTTCACTTATATTTGTATTTTCTAGAACAATGGTAGAGTGGGCAGCAGAGTACCTTAAATATGCAGCGTTTCCAGTACTTTTTTCGAGAGCACCACAATTAGTAATTATTTTTTCTTTATCAGAACTAAATTCAAGTGATAGCGTTCCCGCACTCAATTTCTTTGAATGAAAAGAGCTCGCAGGCTGAACTACGTCTAAAAAAATCTTTTTTTCTTTATCTTCAAAAAAAAATATTCCAGTGCAGTTATCAGGAAACTGTATTTTTCGAATGTTCTGTTTGTCACTAAGTGCTTGTTTTATTTTTTCAATGTTATTATTGCTTACTCCATTAAAAAGAGCCAACGAGCTATCTTTATGAAAGTATTGAGCCAGTAATGTTTCCATTCTAAGTTT
>CETH01028114.1_pt1 | contig 35152 bp, 33 predicted proteins | sample 361461 | NCBI WGS metagenome assembly CETH01 (sample SAMEA2622695, study PRJEB7988) | marine metagenome | isolation source: saline water (ENVO:00002010), including
CTGTTAAAGGTAATTTATTCATAACATTAGATATTCCAATTATTTTTGTACCATTTTTATTAACAATCTTATCTACTTCAGAGTAAGCTGCGTTTCCACCTTGGGCAACGGCTAAGTCAAAAATAACAGATCCAGATTTCATCTTATCTATCATTTTTTCTGTTATAATTCTTGGTGCAGGTCTTCCGGGTATTAAAGCTGTACAAATAATAATATCATTTTTTGAAGCTGCATTTTCCAACATTTCCGCTTGTTTCTTTTTAAAATCCTCACTTGCTTCTTTAGCATAACCACCTTTTGTTTCTAAATTTTCAGAACCCTCCACAGTCAAAAATTTTCCACCTAAACTTTCAACCTGTTCTTTTGCAGTCAGTCTTACATCTGTGGCTGAAACAATTGCTCCTAACCTTTTTGCAGTTGCAATTGCTTGTAGACCGGCAACTCCAGCACCAACTACTAAAACTTTAGCTGCTGGAACCGTACCTGCTGCAGTCATCATCATTGGAACTGCTTTCTGATATTCATAGATCGACTCTATAACTGCTCTGTAACCAGCAAGATTAGCTTGAGAAGATAATACGTCCATAGATTGGGCTCTTGTAATTCTAGGAAGTAAATTTAATGCAAAAATTTTAATTTTATTATTTAAAAATTTTTTTTCTATTTCTGGGTTATAGTTTGAGACAATTAAATGTGTATTTTCTTTAATGATACTTAACTCTTTTTCAGTAGGAAAATTAACTTTACAAAGTAAATTTGACCTAGATAAGACTTCTTCAGAACTATTTAGAATTTCTGCGCCATTATCTTTATAATTTTTATCAGTATAACCAAGACTATCCCCATATCCTTTTTCTAAAAAAATATTTAAACCAAGATTTTTAAAACTTTTAGATGTATCTGGAGTAATTGATATTCTTTTTTCTGGATTTTTTTCTTTTGTTGACCCTACGTTCATTAGAAAATTTAGCCTTGTCTGGCTTTGAATTTAGGTTTTTTTTTATTGATGATATAAATTTTTCCTCTTCTCTTAACCATCTTAGAATTAAGATCTCTTTTTTTTAGGGATTTAAGCGAACTTGAAATTTTCATAAATGTTTAGCCTGGCAACGACCTACTCTCCCATATCTTAAGACAAAGTACCATCGGCGCTGAAGGGCTTGACTTCCGAGTTCGGAATGGGATCGGGTATTACCCCTTCGCAATAATCACCAGGCACGAATTTATATTATTTTTTTCTACAGTTGTAAATAGTTTATAGATGCACAACTACTTAGTTTTGGTGGGCGTGATAAGAATCGAACTTATGGCCTCTACGATGTCAACGTAGCGTTCTACCATTGAACTACACGCCCTCTTTATATTTCTATTAATTAAATTAATATTTGATATAACATAATGTTTTAATGCAAAAAATACTTTTTGTCTCATCTAAAAAATTTTCTGAAATTAACATCAAATTTATAAATATTTTATTTGCATCTCTTCCGATTTCTTTCCTTGTGGGGAATGGAATAACAAATATTATTATTTTTTTAATTGCTTTAGTAGGTTTTTTGACTTTCTCAAATAGATTATTTTTAGAAAAGAATAAAGCTGTATTCTATTTAATTTTATTTTTTTTTGGATCTATATTTCTATCAACATTGATTGACTCATGGGATGAGAATGAGAAGAAACATATTTTTAAATCTGTAACATATTTTAGATACTTTTTTCTTTTCTTGGTGACAAGTTATTTGGTAAAAATTGAAAAATTTAATTTTAAGTACTTTTTAATTTCAACTTTTTTATGCACGCTGATTCTATCATTGGATATAGCTTTTCAATTTATAAATGGATCGGATATTTTGGGATTTAAAGCTTATGAAAAAAGCAAATATCACTTGGCAGGATTTTTACAAAATGAATATATAGCCGGAAGTTATATACAAAGATTTTTTGTATTTGGTTTAATTCTTTTTCCTTTTTTTTCAAAAAAACTTGAAAAACAAAGATTTACTATATCCTTAATATTAACAATAATATTTTTTTTTGGAATACTCTACTCTGGAAACCGTATGCCACTTATAATGTTTTTTATTTCAATATTTTTAATAATAATTTTTATAAAAAATTTAAGATTACCTCTAATAGTTGGAAGCTTTTTGTGCGCTCTAATTTTTTATTACTCAATTAAAAATAACGAAGATTTAAAAGTTTATTATGAAAGTTTTTATAGCAATATCGATTTAATAATAGACAAAGGTAAGGAATACGCCTTTAAAAAATATCCAGAATTGGAAAATCAAACGAAAGTTAAAAGTTTGGAGGATAAAAACAAATTCATTCATAAATTTACAAATGACGAGAAACTTCGTCAAAAATATGAAATGATTTCATTTGGAAGTGGACATACAGTAATATACCTTACTGCAATAGACCTATGGACTGATAGTCCCATACTAGGAAGTGGTATTAAATCTTTTAGAACTAAATGTTTGGGAAAACTTCATTTGCCTAATAGAATTTGTCAAAGCCACCCGCACAATTATTATTTGGAACTTCTGAATGATACAGGCCTTCTTGGTACCTTAATTTTTTTATTTTGTTTGTTTTTTATTTTAAAAAATAAATATAGAGGATTTAAAAAATATAAAAAAATAGAAAAACTTTTAATAATATGTTTGTTTACCGTTATTTTTACTGAACTTTTCCCACTAAGAAGCACAGGAAGTTTTTTTTCTACTCAAAGCTCTGCTTATATATTTTTAGTTTTAGGGATATTGAATGGGATTAAGAAAATTAAAATTTAATCCTGACTTAATATAAAGTTTAACTGTTTGAAAAAATTTTCTTTTGTTGGATATTTATTTTTTTTCATTTTTTCTATAATTTCATTATAATTTTCATCAATTAACCTAATTACATCAAATAAAGCTTTTGGATTTCTCTCAACAACAAACACTCCTTCATAATTTTTGGAAACATGTTCTATTTCTTTAAAGACAATTACTGGTCTTTGCCGAATTAAGCTTTCGATAAGAACTTGAGGATGACCCTCCGTAAAAGATGGTAATATAAAAATATTATGTTCGTCATACTGTTTAATTAAATCCTTTCTTGATGATATGTGGCCAATGAATTTTATATTTTTACTTATATTTTTTGGTTTATTCCCTTGTCCAGCAATAGTAAGAGAAACTTCTTTATTTTCAAATTTTGTTTTATTAAAAATTTCTAATAAGGAATAAATGCCTTTTTCAATTTTTAATCTTCCAACATACAATAATTTAATCTGTTGTCGATTTTTATGTTTTACATCTTGAAACCATTCCTCATCAATTTGTGAAGGAGTTACCAAATGAAATTCTTTCTTTTTTGATATAAGCTTGTTAACCACAATAAGTGTGCAAAATTTAGCCATGATATTTTCTGCTAATTTGTAAATTTTCGAAATTTTTTTTCCTAATATTGCTGATATTTCTTTTTCTCCATCACTTCTTAAATAAAGAAACAGTTTCTTTCTAAAAAATAAAAGAAATAAAAATGAAATAAAAGTATACGGTGTTACCGAAATTATTAAATAATTTGTTTTATCTTTTAATGCAGACTTAATAACACTCTTAACAAATGAAAATATATTTGAACTGATAGATGCAGTTTGAGAGTTAATTTTGTATATGGGTTGTATAGAAGATTTTCGTAAAATTAATTTTGTATTAAATTCTCTCGTCAAGATTTCATTAATTGAACTTATTTCTATGTTTTCACAAAAAATGCTACCCTCTTTTTCAGTACATTTTTCATTATTTACTATTACTAAATTTTTTTTCATAAAATTAACTTGTGTTAGAAAGTATTTAGAATGTTTTTATTAAGTTTTTTAGAAAATCAAGACCGCTTTTGCCACTTTTTTCAGGATGGAACTGACAACCAATAATATTTTCGTTAATTAATATTGCTGGAACTTTTACGTCAAAATAGTTGCAATAGGCCAGAGTGTTTTCTTTTTTTTTTGTAAGTGCCAAATAAGAATGAACAAAATAATAATTTTTGTTGAAAATTTCTTCATTCATTTTTTTTTGATTGTTTATTTTTTGATTTATAAAAATCTCATTCCAGCTAATGTGTGGAACTTTTATATTGTTTAATTTAGTGTATTTTCTGAGTTGCACAACTTCTCCCTCAATAAAGTTTAAGCCTTTGAATTCTCCCATCTCATAACTCTTGGTAAGAAAAATTTGCATACCCAGACATATTCCAAATATTTTTTTTTTCTTATGCTTCACATATTCATTTAAAGTATCAATAAGATTATTCTTTTTTAAAAGACTCATAGCATTACTAAACGCACCCACGCCAGGAAGAATTAATAAATCAGAATTTAGTATTTTCTTGGCATCATTTGTAATTTCGCTAGAATATCCTATTTCCTGAATCCCTCTCTGCAAACTTAAAATATTTCCGCATCCATAATTTACTATAGTTATTTTTTTCATTTTTTTTCCCAATTGTAAGAACTTTTAAGAATTTTTTTTAAACTATTATATTTGTTATATTTTGGAAACCATTTAAATTTTTTTTTAAACTTTGAAACTTTGGAAACCGATTGTTCTATATCCCCTGTTCTTTTTTTTCCATATTCAAAATTGATTCTTAAACTTAAAATCTTTTGCATAAAAGTTATCAACTCCTTTGTCGAAAAACCAAAACCATACCCGCAATTAAATACGTCTGATTTAAAGTTTTTATCTTTAACTAATTTTTCTGCAGCAACTAAATGCATTTTGGACAAATCTGTTACGTGAATATAGTCTCTAATGGTAGTACCATCTTTTGTTTTGTAGTTATTTCCAAAAATAATTATTTTTTTTCTTTTTTTAGTTGCAACTTCGCATAACGTTTTTATTAAATTTCCATTATTTTTTGTTAAACCAGACCTTAAAAACTTATCGGCTCCGCCAACATTAAAATATCTTAATATTATATATTTTAACTTTGTTTTTTTTCCAATATTTTTCAAATGATTTTCAAATTTTAATTTTGATTTTGCGTACGGGCTTTTAGGTTTAACTGAATGTTTTTCATCAATTTTTTTTTTTTTGTCTCCATAAACTCCGGCAGTTGAAGAGTAGATGATATTATTTAAACCATATTTTAAACAGATCTTTAAAAATTTTTTTGATTTTAAAAAATTATTTTTGTAATACTTTGAGGGTGATTTAATTGAATCCGGAACACTGGTTAAAGCCGCATAGTGTATTACAACATCAAATTTTGTTTTTTTTAATAATTTTGAAATTTTCTTTTCATTATTAATGTCAGACTCAAGAAATGCACTTCTTTTTGGTATAAGTTTTTTTTCTCCATTAATAAGATTGTCAATAATAGTAACTTTGTGACCTCTGTCTAAAAAAGCCAAAGCTCCGTTGCTCCCCACATAACCTGCTCCACCTGTAATCAAAATTTTCATTTTTTCTAAAAAAATTTACTTAAATAATATTTTAATCTAACTTTAAAAATAAAATATTTTAAATTGTTTAAATTATATTTTCTTTTAAGAAACATTTTGTTGTTTTTAATAAGCCACATATTCAATTCTTTCAAATAAATTTTATAATTTTTATTGGTAAAATTTGAGCCATGAAATCTATATGTGGCAAGTGGATAGTTTAAAGAACAAAATTTATATTTCATACTTAATTTTATAAAATAATCAAAGTCTCCTATAATTTGGTAATTGGAATCAAACTTATATTTATTGAACAATTTTTTTTTGAACATTATTGCGACAATACCAATATTATATTTATTAAGTAAGTCTTGTGTTATAGATCCTGAAGGCAATGTTTTTTTTTCATTTAAATAAACGCTATTTTTTTTTTCATTTTTTACCAAATATTTTGAATAAACTACATCACAGTCATACTGATTAATCCTTTTCAAATGACTCACTATAAATCTCTTGTCCCACTTGTCATCTGAATCTAAAAAACACGCATATTGCCCCGAGGCTTTTCTCAATGCCAAATTTCTTGCCTTATAAAGTTTTGAATATTTTTTAGAAAAAAAATACTTAACCCTTCGATCCGAATAACTTTTTACTATCTTTTTTGTTTTGTCAGTTGAACAATTGTCCCACACAATCAGTTCCCAGTTTTTATAAGTTTGATCAAAAATACTTTTTAAACTTTCATTTAAAAACTTTTCACCATTACAAACATTCATGATAATACTTACTAAAGGATAGGTCCGTTTCATTTTAAATTAAATTTTAATTATTTTTGATACTTTGAGTTTTTTTATTTTATATTTTTCTTTAAATTTTTTTCTTTTGCAATATTAAATAAATAATCAAAGTTATTTATTTTAGATACTTCGTTAATTTTTGGTAGATTGTTCAAAATTTTATTTTTATTTTTTTAATATTAAGCTTTCTACATGCTCAAATATAAAATGACCTAGAAAAATATGAACTTCCTGAATTCTTGCTGTATTAGATGAAGGTACAATCAAATTAAGGTTTGATTTCTTTTTAGCTAAACCACCTTTGTTTCCTAAAAAACATATTGAATAAATTTTCTTTTTTTTTGCACTCTGAAGAACATTTAAAATATTTTTTGAATTACCTGAGGTAGATATTGCAATTAGTAAATCTTTTTTTGAGCCCAAGGCTTCTAAGTTTCTTGCAAAAAGCTTATCGAATCCTAAATCATTTCCACACGCCGTTATAGTTGATGTATCCAGTGCCAAGCTTACAACTGGCAAAGGTCTTCTGTTAACTTTTGGTCTTAACCTCACTAGAAATTCCGCAGATAAATGTTGAGCATCAGCTGCGGACCCACCATTACCACATATAAATATTTTTCCTCCTTTATTAATTGTTTTATAAATTTTATTTATAGATTTGTTTATTTCTTTAGAAAGATTAATAATTTTTCTTTCCAAAAAAATTTTATCATTTATATTTTTATTTAAATCTTTAGTAATCATTTAATATGTGCTCGTAATTTTTTGGCTACTTCTTTTTCAATATCTAAAATTTTTTTATCTTTGTCAAAGAATAATTTTAATTTATCCTCTTCAAATATGCTTATTTATTTTTTTCCAATCTTTTTTTACGATTCCTAATTGAACCATATTATAACTCCTATTTCTTATATTTATTTTTTTTCTTGATTCAATTTTCATACCATTTTTTGTATTTGATTTTATAGCCCCAATATTAGAAGCCATGCAACCTGCGCAAACTTTGTATAATTTTAAAGTTTTAAATGAAAACTTTAAAATTAACTTAGTCGCTTCTGTTCCATAACCTTTGCTTTTAAAATTTTTATGACCCATGAGTCTCCCAAAGATTGCATTTTTTTTTGCCAATCCATTGGTTCTAACTTTTGTTTCTAACTTAATGTTTCCAACATGAGTATTGCTTTGAATATCAATAATTGCAAAAAAAAATGTATTTGGATCTTTTATTTTTTTATAAACAAAATTTTTTAATGAAGTTTTAGTGTTTTTTGCTGTGCTAAAATATCTGTGGCGAGTATTATTTTTATCATTTAACCATGAAAGATATTCTTTATTGACGTCCATCATTGTAAGTGGTCTTAAATAAATTTTTTTTCCTTTAATTAAAATATTTTTGTATTTTTTTTTCATTGATTAAATATTTTTTTTTTCGTTCTTAAACCACATTTCTAAAAAATAAAGATTTCTTAATATATAGGTCGATCTAAGTCTCATAGATTTTGAAACAAACAATTTAATAATTTCATCAAAATTAAGATAATTTTTTGATAGAGAGTCTTTCTCTTTGATTATACCTAATATTGTTGTAAAAAAATTATTGGAACCGAACCACGAATCAATTGTAGAAATTGATCCTAGCTTCTTTTTTGAAATTAAATTTTTAATCGTTTGATTAAGAATGTTTTTAGGTAAATCTTTGTTTAATTTGTTTATCTCACCAAGCGCATTGGCCCAATTAATAAAATTAACATCTAAATAAGGCAGTCTGTATTCTACGCTGTTTTTCATGCCCGTTATATCTTCTCTCTTTAAAAGATGTAGTAACCTGAATTTTTGGTCAAAAATATTCATTTTTTTGTTAACTGGTAAATGCCAATTATTCTGGACCCAATTCCAGGTTTCGCTTCCTTCAACTATGTTTCTTTTTTTTCTAGTTATATTTTCAACTAAGTCAATATTTCCTATACCCATACCAAAAAATAGATTATCTGACCAAGTACGTTTATTTTTTATGTTGTTAAGTTTTTTTCTCCAATAATTATATCTTGTGTAGCCAAAAAATAATTCATCAGCTCCTTGGCCACAAATCAAAACTTTATAATTTTCATTACTTGCAATTTCAGACAATTTCTCCAAGCTTAGAGAACTTGGATAAGAAATTGGTCCATCAAAATATTCACTTAATTTTTTTATGTTATTAATTTGTAGATTTAAACTTAATTTTACAATCTTGTGATTTACGGCTTTCGACTTATTTAATATTTTTTTTACTATTTTTGATTCGTTGTCTCTACCTGGAGTAGCGTAAGTAAAGGTTTTAAATTTGCTCATATCATTATTTTCCTTTAAAAAATCGAAAATAATATTAGAGTCCAAACCTCCACTCAAAGCTATTCCAATTGGTACATCACTTACTAAATGTTTATTTACACTATCGGTAAATTTTTTTCTAAATTTTAATAAAATTTCATTTTTATCTAATATAACATCTTTGCTGTCAACTTTTTGCCATCCATTTTCAATTTTATAGTAAGTGTATTTTTTTTTTACTTTTTTAGTATTTATTTTTAAACAAGTTCCTGGTTCTACTTCAAAAACGTTTTGATATATTGTCTCTAAGTATGGCGGGGCACCTCTACAAAAATACTCAAAAAATGCACGCTCACTTACTTTTTTTGGAACAAGATTGCTTTTAAATAAAACTTTAGGTTCGCTACCAAAAACAAAATGTTGAGAAGTTGCTGAATAATATAGTGGTTTCATACCAACATGATCTCTTCCTAAGAGCAATTCTTTTTTTTTATTATCATACAAAGCGAAGGCGAACATACCTTCAACTTTATTTAAAAATCGAAAACCAAATTTTATCAGTCCTTTTAATAAAACTTCTGTATCGCTATGTGTGTTAAAATTTAAACCTAGCTCCTCAAGATCTTTTTTTAAGCTAGCAAAATTATATATTTCACCATTGTAAGATAGAACCCATCTTTTATCTTCGGAAAACATTGGTTGATTTCCTTTATTTAAATCAATTATAGCCAATCTAGAATGACCCAAAGCAAAATCTTTTTGAACAAAAACATTTATTGCATCAGGTCCTCTATGAATCAAAGATTTAGTTATTTCTAAAGATTTTTCCGCATTTGGAACCCTAGAATTATTAAAACCTAGTACTCCAAATATGCCGCACATTTTTTATTATAATTGTTAGTTTTTTTTTCCATTTAATTTTTGACTACTTTATTAAATCATTTTTTTGAAACAATTAAATTAATCCTATCTATCACATAATTTACTTCACATTCTTTTAAATGTGGAAAAATTGGTATACTTAAACAACTTTGATAATATTTCTCTGCTATAGGAAAATCTCCTTTTTTAAAACCATATTTTTTCGAATAATATGGTTGTAAATGTACTGGTATATATAATACCTGTGTGCCAATATTTTCAGTCTTAAGCTCTTGCATGACCTGGTTTCTAGTTTTGTTCAACTTTTCAAAATCAATTAGTATTGTATATAAATGATAAGCATGCATTACATTTGAGGATTCTGTTGGGGTTGTTATTAAATCATTTTTAGCAAAACCCATATTATAAATTTTTGCTATTTTTCTTCTCATATCAATAAATTGATCAATTTTCCTTAACTGACTCTCGCCAAGAGCTGCTTGAATATCGGTAATCCTATAATTTAAACCTAATTCTGTCATTTCATAATACCAAGCATTTGCATTTTTATTATTATCAAAGGCCATCTCTTTATTTATAAAAAAATTCACATTTTTATGTATTCCATGAGTTCTCAATTTTAATAAACTGTCATAAATTTCTTTGTTGTTTGTTGTGATCATTCCACCTTCGCCAGTTGTAATTGCTTTTACTGGATGAAAACTAAAAGTTGATATATCCGAATAAGCACATGATCCAATTTTTTTTTTTTTATAATAACCTCCTAATGCATGACATGAATCTTCAATAATTTTAAAATCAAATTTTTTTTTTAATTCAAAAATTGCTTCTAAATTGGCCGGATGTCCTGACATGTGTACTATCACTACGATATCGATTTTTTTGTTTTTTAATTCTTTTTCTAAAGACTCTACTGAAATACAATGATCATTCAGATCTATATCGGCAAAACAAGTGTCGGCGCCAACAAATTGAGCACAATTAGCAGAAGCAACAAATGTAATTGGTGATGTAATTAAATTTTTACCTGGCCCTAATTTCAAAGCTTGGCAAGAAAGGTGTAAAGCGGCTGTTCCTGTGGCGCAAGCTACAGCAAATTTAGCACCAACATATTCAGCAAATTTTTTCTCGAAACGCTCAATTCTCGGTCCTTGTGTTATGAAATCTTCCTTTAAAACTCTACATACTTCTTCAATGTCTCTCTCGTCAATATTTTGTCGACTATAAGGTAAAAATCTATTTATTTTTATACTTGGATTTTTCATTGTTCAATGTGGCAAAGTTGCTAAATTTTTTTTGATAAGCATTAAAAATTTTTTCTTTTTCAAAAATCTTTTTAAATTCATTTAAAACATCTACAACAGTTTTTTTTGCTTCAAAATTTATTATATTTTTTATTTTTTTTGAACTTACTCTATAATCACGTCGATCATCAACATTGTCGTCAGTTGTAATTTTACACTTTGGAAAAATAGATTGCGTCATCTTTGCAAGTTTAATAATTGAAAAATTCTGTGAGTCGTTACAAAGATTAAATATCTGTTTTTGAACTTTTTTTAATGGTGAATCAATAATTTTAATTATAGCATTGGCCACATCATCAACATGAACATTCGGTCTTGATTGATTTCCGCCGTGAACATTTATTTCCTTATCAAAAAATGCATTTCGGGCAAAAGTGTTTACAACTAAATCAAACCTGTGCCTGGGTGAAGGCCCACAAACTGTTGCTAATCTTAAAATTGTCGGTGAGAAAAGTACATTTGATTGTGAAAAAAGAGCTTTTTCGGACATTGTTTTAATTCTTGCATAATGAGAAATCGGATTTAAAACAGAATTTTCTTTTAACAAATCGTTTGATTTTTTGCTTGATCCGTAAACGCTACAAGAAGAAGTATAAATAAATCTATTAATATTCATATGAGAACAAAGACTGGCCATAGAGCTAACTGCAAGATAATTTGTCTTTAAAGCGTCCTCAGGTCTTATACTGCAAGAAGGATCTCCGACTATTTCAGCAAGAAATATAACGCAGTCAATATCTTTAATAACTTCGACTTGTACTGACAAATCACAAATATCTTTTTTAATTAAAGAAAAATTTTTATTATCAATAAATTCTTTAAGCGATTCTTTTTCATATAACATTTTATCCACAACTCTAACTTTCCAGCCTTTTTCTATAAGGTGCGATGTTAAAACTGAGCCAATATAACCTGCACCTCCAACAACTAGAACATGCGGTTTTTGTTTCTTAGAAAAATCAATTTTATAATCTTGGTTTTGCAAAATTTCTATTAAGGTTTCCATATTCAATATATTTAATAATCTTTTGTTTTTATCTACTACGGGACAAATTAATGGTTGGAAACCTATTTCAGGATTGATTCCAGGATAGATTTTACTCTTAATAATTTTTTTTGCATTTAATTCGCTCTCATAAACGTAGAATGGATTAACATTCTGAACTTCTTCTAATTTTGTATCTAGGGAAAATCCCTTGAGAATTGCTCTTCTTAGGTCACCTTCCGTTACCACGCCGGTTAAAACATCTTCATTCGATAAAATACAAACAATCATTCCAAATTGACCGCCTAATATTTTAAAAGCTGATCTAATTGTGTCAGTTTTTTTGAGCACTAGAGGTTTATTCATAACTGTCGGATATTAAATTATCTTTCTTTTTCAATCCAAGGATTCCAATAATAGGCATCAAATCTATAATCATCTTTCATGCTTTGCGATAGTGTAGCAGTTGAAAAAACAATCAAACTTGTATTGGGTAAAAGGGTTTTGTATCCATGAGCGTGTCCACCTGGAATAAATAACAATTTTGGTTTTTTATCATTTAAAACAAACTTTTCAATTTTAATGTTTTTTTTTGGTTTTTTCCAATTATCAATTTTAACAACAGCTAATAGTGCTGCGCCTTTGGAAACAATAATATATTTATCCTCAAATTTATGACCGTGCCAAGCTCTAACGAAAGGATTTTTAAAATTTTTTATTTGGTAAAATCTTTTAATATTAGACATATTAAAATTATTACAAAATAACAATTCTCCTCGACCGTCTATTGCAATATCAGCGTTTATTATTTTAATTTTTTTACTCATTATTTTTTATAAAATATGCTGTTGAACTGTTGTCCCAAGCAAAAAGTTTAATATTTACTTTCTTGTCTCTAAAAAATTCATCTACAGCCATATGTTCTCCATGATTGTGATTGTGATAATCATCAAATGCAACAACGCCTCCTTTTGTTACAATTGGATAAAGATTTTTGAGCGTCGCCATTGTGCCTTCATAATTATCAACATCCAAATAAAGTAGTGAAATTTTTCTACCAATATTTTGAGATACATAAGTCTTGGAAGTTTCTGCGATATCCCCAGCATGAAAACTAATATTTTTAAACCCCCAGTTTAAACATGTATTTTTCAACTCCTGTTGAGAAATGAAATTATCTTTATGAGCATCAAAATTTTTCTTATCCTTTTGAAATTTAAAATTTATAGATCTGTTAGTTTCAAAAAAATCAAATCCAACAACTTTAGAATCGCTATTTGGTTTAAAAATTTTCATGAGCTTAACCCATGTAAAAAATCCAGAACCCTTAAATACTCCACACTCACAAATATCTCCTTTAATATTAAGAGTGTATTTAAATAACTCATATCTAGAAATTATTTTTTTCAATCTATCCGGATCAGTATCCTTTAAAAAGTTATTATATATTAGGTGTGACTTTGTGCTTTTCATAATTGCTCATAATATCATAATTTAATTTATTTTGTCGTCATAAAAATATTTAATTCTATTATCTGAAAATTTTAATAAAATTTCTTTACTTCTATCATTTGAAAAATTATCCCAAAATATTAACTCCCAATTTTTATAGGTTTGGTTAATAACACTATTTATGCTTTCCTTAAGAAAAGCTTCGCCATTATGACAATTCATTATTATGCTTATAAGCGGGTAGTTTTTCATTTAACTAATTAAAAAATTACTAATTCCACTTATAACTAAAACTTTTATCAAACGCATCTTTTCTTACCATTTCTTTTTCATTGTGCGGTAATGTTAAACAATTAGCTATTATTGACTCGGAATCGTCTAATCCTTTAAAGCCATTCCAAATAAATGGCGGTATTGTTACTAAGAAATAATCTTTGGGCGAAAGCATCAATTCCTGATACCGCCCAAATGTTGAGCTATCTTTTCTATCATCAAACAAAACTAATTTTACTTTGCCTTTGACACATGCATAATTCAATGTTGTTTCTTTGTGAAGATGCCAAGCTTTTATAAAGCCTGGATTAACTGTAGAGAAATAAATTTCACCAAATTTTTTAAATATTTCTGAATCGTTTCTCATCATATGCATAATTTTACCTCGCTCATCAACGATCTGTTTTAAAGGAGTAATTTTAACATCGTGAATCATAATTAAAATTTATTATCGAATTCTTTTATAGTTCTTATTATATATTCAATGGTGACTTTTTTATAACATAATATAATATAATATAATAATGTCGAAACAATTTTGTGTAAGTGTTATTGTTCCTTTTTACAACGCTGAGTCCCATATCAAAAAATGTCTTGATGTATTGCTAAACCAAGATTTTATCAAGCCGTTTGAAATAATCATGGTTGATGACGCATCAACTGATAACAGTCAAAATATTATCAAAATGCAAAATTCACCTTTGCTTAAATTGTGTTCTTTGCCATCAAATGCTGGCCCTTCAGCAGCTAGAAACATTGGTTTAAAGGCCGCAAAAGGAGAGTATGTGTTTTTTCTTGACGTTGATGATACAATTTATACATCTACATTAAAAATATTATATAATCATGCCAAAGAAAATAATTTTGATTTAGTATTTAGCGATAAAAAAAGAATAGAAAATTCTCAAAATCAGAGAGAAAATACTTTTGTTTATCCCGAAGATAAAACTTTTAACAACATTGATATTACGGAAGCAATTAAACAACGAATAAGCAATCCATTGCACACGCATGGAGTGGTAGGAGTGCATGGAAAATTGATAAAACGCTCGATAATAAGTGAAAACAATTTATCTTTTGAGGAAGAATTAAGATTTTTCGAGGATGAAGTTTTTATGTTTGACATTTTAGCATTTACAAGAAGTATGAAGTATGTTCGTAAACAGCTGTATACATACAATATAAACTCTAACCGAAATGTTAAATCCGCACGTACCGAAGCCTTCGCTCGTCCATTTCCGATATCATATTTTAAATTCATTAAAAGCCATGCGCAAAATAGCTTTGAACAGCGCGGACTCTCTGCCAAGGAAAGTGAAAAACTTGGTGATCAAGCATTTATTTATTGGATAATATTTACACTTGTAGCTTACAGCCTGTCCATAGCTAAAGGAAGAGTGGACTTAGAAAATGGCGTTCAACGACGCAGAAAAATTATAGACGACATACTTTCCGATTCCGATATTTCGAAGGCCATACGGAATTATTCATGTTCCCAAGAAGAAAGCTCGTGGATTCCACGAGCGATTGCCTGGCGTTCTAGTAAACTTTTAGAATTCGCATGCATTAGAAGGGCAAAAGAAATACTCCGGGCAAGATGAAGAGGCTTTCGTTTTACGATTTCTTCTTACTGATTCTTTCAAAGTTATTTAAACTGTTTATAAGGCAGTGGTTTGGATGTTTGGTGGCCTGGCCTAATCATTCCTTTGCCGTCGTACTCTAGAGCAGAGGTAGGATCTACTGGTCGGCCATCACAAAAATCGCAAGCAGGAAAAAACTTTTCCATTTTAACGAATTTACTTATTTTTCTTTTTAAATCATCGGATTTTGAGAGTAAGTCGACGTAATTGGCTGGATTATCCGGTATCGCGTTTAAGTTCGCTGCATTGGCAATAAAGGGACAAGTGTAAAGTCTTCCATTCAAAAGAGTATAAAACGTTTTGGCACAACATTCTTTGAACACCACTTCGTTCTCTTGAACTGTTCTTTTATGTTGTCGAATACTACTGCAATCCACCCAATTGTCCGCAGGTCGTCTTTTGTAATTAATATTATGTTTTTTTAAACTTTCCTCTAATTTATCTATATTACGAGAAAGCTTACCGTAGTCTGTAATATAAAAGTTTACATTTTTGCCGTGAAAAGTTTTTAATTGTTCATCCTTAGGTGGTATGGTTCCATTCGTATAGATAAATATTTTTCGTTTAACATCCTGTTCTATTATCCCATTAACAATATTAGCCCAATCCTTATTCATGAGAGGTTCACCGCCTATAACACGAAATTCCGATATGGTATCTACATTGTTATTAAGGTTTTCTAAAGCAGAAAGAATTTTATGATCAGTATTTTTAGCGGCAACATAATATTGCATAAGATTGGCGCAGCTTTCACATTTCATGGAACATTTTGCGGTAATCATTACATCCAAGCTTCTCATATACGTTTTTGCTTTGTCGAAATATAATTCATGACTTTTTATACAGACTGAAATTTTATTTTGCATATATGATTGCGATACACGATGTTTGTGTTTACTTACATCATAATTTTTGAGTAGTTCTAAGGGTGAATAAAATTCATCATATCCTAATGCAGATAGCTGATCGATACAATCTTCCATATGGTGATATGCAATGATTAATCTAGCTTTTGGAAAACGCTTAGATAAAGTTGGAGTATGAATTACCTCTAATCCGCAGTAATTTTTTTGAGACTTTCTTGTTTCATTATCAGAAAACGCCGCAACGACTATACCATTGTCTCGGCAAGCATTGGCGATTGCCTCTGCTTCTTCTGGAAGCGTAACAATTATAACCGGAGCTCCTGCCTCTTTTAGGGATTGAATGCAGTTATATTTAATTTTTTCTTCCATCATAAAACAATACAAAGATATATTAAAAAAATCAACTATTATGTCCTTCTTATTAGTAAATTACTATTTTTAATGTTGTTTGGGAAGGTGCCCGTTAATATGATATATGTTTTAAAATAAAATGGTAAAAAAACTTTCATACCTAATCTATAAAATACTAAAGATATTAGATATTTTTTTTCATAAGATTACAGGTAGAAGTTTTTTAATATGGTTTTCAGAATTTATTGAAAATGACTCCTATAAGAAAATAAAAATTTTAGATAGAGATGTAAAATTTTTTGTACCAAATTATATTACTAATTGGCTGATAGATGAATTCTACACAAAGGAACCTGAAACTTTAGAATGGATTGATAGTTTCGAAAAAAAAGAAAACAAAATCATTTTTTGGGATATAGGTGCAAATATAGGTATTTACTCTATCTATGCTTCTTTAAAATATCCCAATATAGAGGTTGTGAGTTTTGAACCATCTACTAACAATCTCAGGATACTTACCAGAAATATTTCTATAAATAAATTAGAAGAAAAGATTAAAGTTAATCAATTTCCGCTATCAAATGTTGAAAACAAATATCTGGTGTTCAAAGAAGACAAATTTATAGAAGGAGTAGCTTTACATACTTGGGGAGAAAATTACAATTTTGAGGGCAAATCTTTTAACTCCGCAAATAATTATAAGATTTATGGTACAACAATAAATTATCTTTTAGATAATAACATTCTAGCTATTCCTAATTACATAAAAATCGATGTTGATGGAATTGAACACTTAATCTTGCGAGGTGCATCTAAATATCTTAAAAATCCTAATATTAAAAGTTTGTCGATAGAATTGAATGAAAATTTTAAAGAACAGTTTGACTCGGTTTTTAATATAATGAAGGAAAACAATTTTAATTTTAAACATAAAAAGCGTGCTGAAACTTTAGATAGTTATAAAGATATCAGGTTGATGAAAACTTATAACTATGTGTTCGAAAGATAACCATAAATAAGAGAAATTTATGGTGTTATTTATAAAATAGATAGCAGCATTTACAGATGTTAAAAATTAGTTTTATTTTTGAATAATTCTATCTGTCGAAAAGTAAATTTAATCATGTCTCTCTTTTTCCCTTTGTTACAATAAAAAATCCTAAACCAATCGTAAGTCATTTTTAGTGCTTGAAAATCAGATAAATGAGTTTTCCAATTTAAAAGTTTAAGTGCCTTTGCGCTATCTAAAGACAAATTTTCTGATTCGTAAAATTTTTTCTTTTTTATTATAATTTTAGATTTAGAGCCTAATATTTTTTTTCCGATAACCGCTATTTGTTTGACTTTCAAATTGTTTTTTGTATTAGGTCCAAAGTTCCATGATCCAGAGTATTTTTTTCTATTATCATAATACAATTTCTGTGCCAATTTCAAATAACCACATAATGGTTCTAGAACATGTTGCCAAGGTCTTGTTGCATTAGGGCTTCTAATAACTAAATTTTTGTTATTTATAAAAGATTCAACACAATCTTTTATTATTCTATCTTTAGTCCAATCACCTCCTCCAATACAATTACCAGACCTCACTGTGGCAATGTTACAATGCCCCTTAGAATAAAATGATTTAACATAACTCTCTGTGATTATTTCACAAGCAGCTTTACTTGAGCTGTAAATATCATGCCCCCCCAATCTAGAACTTTCCTTAAATTTCTTTTTTTTCTCTAAATTCAAATAAACTTTATCTGTAGTTACTATTATCGCTGATTTTATTGAATTCACTTTTTTAATGGACTCTAAAAAGTTCGCAGTACCTAAAACATTGGTTTCAATTGTTTCTTTTGCTTTTTTATAACTGACCAAAACACTTGACTGTGCCGCTAGGTGAAAAACAATTGATGGTTTTGTTTTTTTTACTACATTTTTTAATTTTTTTAAGTCTAAAATATTTTCTCTATAATCGTGCTTTAGAAATTCACTTAGACCTAAATTATCAAAAAAGTTCGGCTTTGATATAGGGTTAAGTGCATAACCAACAACATTTGCATCTAAACTTTTTAATAACAAAGTTAACCAACTACCCTTGAAACCGGTGTGGCCTGTTACTAAAACTGTTTTATTTTTCCAAAAGTTATCCATTTTCATTTAATTTTTCTAAGAATTTTTCTTATTCTATTAAATTTATTTTTATCGTTTTTTTTTTTCAAAACCTCAATATCCTTCATGTTATCAATTGAATGCCAAAAACCATTTAAACTAACAAAATTGCAATTAAATTTTTTTATTAATTTTGGATAAAATTTTTTTTCAAAGTTTGTATAATTTTTAAATTTTAATTTTAACAAATCTAAATTCATTATTGACATACCTGAATAAACATGGGCGGTAAAATTTACTCTATTTTTTACTTTAACTGAATTAAAGGTTATATTCCGATCAAAACTAACAATTTTATTTTTAATCATGCCAACTGTTCCATAAGCCAAAGGGTTTTCAGATCCAATAAAGGTCATATCAGTTCTTTTTCTAATATGCTCTTGATATATTTTTTTGAGATTAAAATTAAAAATAACATCTCCATTTAGTAATAAAAAATTTTTTGAGATAATTTTTTTTTTAATTAGAAAAATTCTTTTTGCTATATTTGTATTTAATCCTGTATCAATTATTTCAATATTGAAATTTTTTAAAGCTTTATTTGATTTTAAAAATTTTTTTATCATTTTTCCTTTGTATCCAATCGGTAAAATAAAATGATTAAAAGAATTTTTTTTTAAAATATTAATTATATACCAAATAATTGGATAGCCATTAACTTTAACCAAACATTTTGGAATTTTCTTTCCTAGTAAACCTAATCGACTACCTTTGCCTCCGCACAAAATAACCGCAGTTCTAGTGTGAATATTTTTCATTTTTCTAAATTTATATTTTAATTAATTTTTTTAATTTTCTAATTATAAAATAAACAAAGGAAAGATATACGTTGGGATAAATTAAATTTAAAAAAATATGTTTATAAAAATTTATATAATGTATTCCACCACTTTTTCCGTTAATAATAATTTTTACCAAATAATTAATAAAATTTCTAAAAGCATAATTTTTATTAATTAGGTAACTTTTCAAACTTAGGCCCTTGTACCTATAATAATCTAAAATTTCTGGTAACCTAACAATTTCTATTAACGGATATAATTTATCCCACCCTCTTGCACCATAGGAATTAACAGTAAGACCTTCAGCACAAAAATAAGCTTTGGAATTTCTAAAGGCATTAGCATAAACTTTTGTATGTCCACAAGTATTGTCAAAATTCGACCAAAGTCTAGTATCTTTAATAAGAGTTTTGTCCAAGCAGTCTAGGTTTTCAATCCACATTTTTCTTTTAAAAATACTTGTAAAATTACCAAGTAAAAAATCAAAAGAAATATTGTAATCTATTAAATCCCAAAAATTGAGTTTTTGACTTATTTTTTTTTTACCTAATGCGATTTCCATGTCTTTAGGTAAATTTTTAGTGTCGAATGGAAAATTAAATTTTTCAATATATTGGTAGTCCAGATGAAAAGAATTTATATAAAAAAAATCGACATCTTTATTTTCATTAAATAATTTTTCAATTTTGCTAAGAGAATTAGGCATAAGTAGGTCGTCGTCTCCTATTGCCCAAATATATTCGCCTTCCGAAATTGAAATAATTTTTAATAAATTGGGCATATAACCTATATTAGATTTATTTATATTAACTTTAATTTTTAATTTATTCTTAAATTCTTCAATTTCACCCATTACGTCATAGTTCGATCCGTTGTCTGAAATACAAACTTCAAAATTTAATTTTGAATTTATACTTGCCAAATAAATAGAGTTAAGACAATTTGGAATTTTATTTGGTCGATTAAAAGTTGGAATACAAATTGATAGTTTCATCTAATTAATTAGAAGAAAAAACACTGAAATCTTCTTTAAGATAATTTGAATAATTGTCCTTGTCGACGATGTGAAATGCAGGTAGTGGAAATAATAATTTACCGCCTCTTTTTAAAAATTTCTTTTCTTGTTTAATTACTTCAGATCTAAATGACCAAATTAGAACTAATAAGTATTTAGGATTAATTTTTCTCATTTTTCTTTTTGAAATTATTGATATATGACTTCCTGGGGTAAATTTCCCAATCTTTGATGGATTTGCATCACAAATATAAGATATATTTTTATTTGTTAACCCGCAGTAGTTAAGTATTACGTTGCCCTTTGTTGAAGCTCCATAACCCACAATATCTGATTTATTAATATTTTGTAAAAACAGATTCAGATTATTTTTGCCATTTTGAATTCTTAAATTAAATCTATCATAATCACTTTTTGAAATTTGTTTTTCTTTCGATATAATATCTTTGATTTTCCTTTGCTTGCTTTTTAAGTCGCTATTTTTTTTAGTACAAATAATTTCTATGCTACCTCCATTAATTTCATTTAGAGAAAAATCAACAATTTTTAAATTATTTCTATTTAAAATTTTGTTAAAAGTATTAAGCGTATAATACACAACATGTTCATGACAGATTTGATCGTAAGTAAGGTTTTTCAGTAGAAGTGGAAAATAAGAAAATTCTAAAACCCATATACCGTTTTTTTCTAAAACTTTAGAGATGTTTTTACAAAACTCATTTGGATCTTCAACATCATAGAACATAGCAAATGAAGTGATTACTGAAAATTTGCTATCTTTTAAATATTTTCTAACTGACTGATTTCTAAAAAAATCAGTAACAACTTTTATTTTTTTGTCATAGCTTCCAGAGAACGCATTGGCAGATGGGTCCATTCCAATCAAATTTATGCGTTTGTCATATTTTGTATCATGTTTTGCAAAAAAATTAAGGAAGGTTCCATCATTAGATCCGATATCTAAAATATTTGGTTTTTTTTTTAAAATTTTTAATTTTTTTATCCAATTAAATTTTTTTTTTAAATGATTAACCATTAAATCACTTACGGAAGTTTTGTAGCCATATTGGGGACCATACATATCTTTTAAACTTGGTATTTTTGATAATTGTACTAAATCACAAAATTTACATTGAAATAAATCGAGAGAATAATTCTCTATATATTTTTTTTTCTTTAAAAAGATACTGCTTATTGGTTGTTTTCCAATTTTTGAAATTAGAGTAAAAAATTTTTTTTTACAATTTCTGCACTTCATTTTTTATTTAATATTCCAAATTGATTTTTTATCAGAAATATAATTTTTCTTGGATTTTATTTTTATTTTTCCAAATAAAATTCTTCCTTTGGCTTTATATTTCTTCCAATTTTTTGTTGCAAATGATTTAACAGAAACTGGTTTTCCGCTTGCAACATGCCAAATTTGTGGGAATGATTTGTTTTGAATTTTAAAGTTCATTGCATTCAATATTACTTTTGCAACTTCATTAACACTTATAAAATCTCTTATTTCTTTACCATCTGACATTTTAAAGTCTTTGTTAAGTTTTGCAGCTGTTTTAAGTGATTGCCATAGTCTTCTTTTCTTCTCTCCTTCTCCGTAAACATTAAACAATCTCATGATTCTGCAATTGATTTTATATTTTCTTGATAAAAAAATACTTAATTTAGTGAATAGATTTTTAGTTACTTCATAGTTTGTCTCTGGGAGCTCTTTTGTTTTATTGTTTAAAGGTTTTTTCAATTTCGCCTGTTTGCCATACTCTGAGGCCGAGCCTATAATTATCCAATTAAAACACTTTGAATTTATAGCATTAATTAATAATTTATGAGGTTTTAAAACATTTGCATTAATTGATTCCTCTAAATCTATATGTTTATTTACCCCGGCAGCTGCCATATGAACTAGAACTTTGGATTTTTTTAAATATCGAGACCAATCTTTGTCTAAATCACCTTTCAACCATATAAGGTTTTTCTTTTTCTTCTTGTTTTTACGTGTTATTGCATAAATTACATGACCGGCTTTTAAAGCCTCTTTAATAAATTTTCTTCCAACAAATCCACTTCCACCTGTTAAAAATATTTTCATTTCAAATATTTTTTATAATAAAATTATTTTATAATTTTGACCACTTGGTGGGATCTACAAAATTTTGATTCTTAATATTTAATTTGGGTATTTTTAATTTTAAATTTTTATTTTTAAATTTCAGTATTTCAGTAAGTTGATTTATGCCATTAAACCCAATCACCACCCCATCAATTTGAGGATATTTGCAAATTAAAGATAAACATGCTTCTAAAGCTTTTATTTTGTTTTGTTTTTGCCATGATTCCCAATAATTCCAGGTGGATTTAAGTTTTTTGAGTTTGTTTGGAAGTTGACTACTTTTTAATAATAATACTCCTTGAAGAAAAATAGATCTAACATGTATTTCAACACCATTTTTTTTTAATTTACTCATACAGCCTGAATTTACGAGGCTTTGATTTACAATGTTGAATGGTGCTTGAACTAAATCAATTTCAAATTTTTTTAAAATTTTACTTAATTCACTAAAATTATAAATTGATACACCTATTTTAGATGTTAAATTTTCTTTTTTTAATTCTTTTAGTATTTCGTAAACTAGTTCTCCATTTTCAGAGAGTAAAACTTTCTCGTCGTGTAATAAAATAGAATTTAATTTTTTTATTCTAAGGTTTTTTAATGAATTTTGAACAATTTTATAGATCCATGTTTTAATTTTATTTTTTTCCAAACCAAATGGCATTTTTGGAATTTTTGAAATTATTTTTAATTTTTTAAATTTTAAAGAACCAATAATTTTTTCAGAATCTTTATATGCTGCTGCAGTATCAATTGTATTAATTTCGTGTTTTTCTGCTAAATTTATTAATTTTTTTATTTCTTTCTTGCTTATATTGTTATTATTAATTCCATAATTTTGATTAAAGTTAGCAGAACCAATAATAATTTTTTTTTTCATTATACTTTCGACTTATTATTTATTTTATTATATTTTGACTAATGACTAATCAGACCTTTTAAACATTATCAAGCTTAGTCCAGGGAGCTTTTTTTTTTGACCACATATTTTTTAAAATATTTTTGTCCCTCATAGTATCCATACACTGCCAAAAATCGTAATGTTTGTAGGCCATTAATTGGTTTGATTTAGTTAATTTTTTAAATGGCTCTCTCTCAAGCATTGTTTGGTCACCAGAGATAAAATCAAATATTTTATAATTAAAAACAAAAAAACCACCGTTAATCCAGTTGCTTCTTAATTGAGATTTTTCCTCAAACTTCTGAATTTTATTACCTCTCAAAAAAACTTCACCAAATCTTGCTGGTGGTTTTACAGAAGTTAGTGTTGCGATTTTTTTATGTCTTAAATGAAAATTAACTAATTTTTTTAAGTTCTGATTTGTTAATCCATCTCCGTAGGTTAGCATAAAGTTTTCTCCAGGATTAAAAAATTTTTTTAATTTTAGGAGTCTTCCACCTGTAAGAGTTTTTTTTCCAGTGTAAATACATCTAATATTTTTTTTCTTTTTAAAATAATGTTCAATAATTTCACTTTTATACCCAGTTGCTAAAATAAATTTTTCAAAACCAAAATGATTATAGATTTTAATAATATGGCTTAAAATAGGTAAATTTCCTATTTTGACCATGGGCTTAGGAATTAGCCTTGTCTCTTCAGCAAGTCTTGAACCTAATCCACCACATAAAATAACAACTTTCATAAAAATTTATATTGTTAGTTTAATCCCTTTAGTTAAGCTTATTTTTGGCTTCCATCCAATAATTCTATGTGCCTTTTTTATGTTTGGATAATATTCCAGAGGTTCGTCCTTTCTTAATTTAATCTTATTAAATTGTGGCATGCCTTTTTTTACAAAATTTCTAATCAATAAAATAATTTTTTTTACTTTGATTGGTCGTCCATAACCAACATTTATTATTTCTCCATGACAATTTTTTGATTCTAAAATCTTAATTATTGCATCTATCGCGTCTGTAACATATAGAAAATCCTTGGTTTGATTTCCTGAAGAGCACGGAAATTCTTCATCATTTTTACAAGACTTTATAACAAATGGTATGAGTCTGTTCGTATTTTGTCCGGGTCCATAAACTTGATAAAATCTTATAACAACGCCTGGAAAATTATTTTTTTTTGCTAGTTTAATAACGTGTTTACTAGCTAAATATTTTGCTTTTGAATAATTAGATTTAATCGAATTTAAATTTATCACTTTATCTTCTCTGTGCGGAGATTTTAGATCTCCATATTCTAAACCGCTTCCTATTTGTACAAAAGATGATGGATATTTGATCTTAAATATTTGGGTAAGATTTTTACAACCCGTGTAGTGAGTCTTGATAATTTTTTTATCATTACTATGATCAATATAACCAGAAAGATTTACTACATAATCATAATTTGGTTTAATTTTTTTTTTTAATTCTTTATTATTTGATATATCGCAAGATAAGTATTCTACTTTTTGCAATCTTTTTTTTAATGGCGGTAAATTTTTTGATAAGCTAACAACTCTCCATTTTTTTTTAAGACAGCATTTTATTAGATGACTACCTATAAAACCATTTCCGCCTAAAACTAAAATTTTATATTTCATTAGTGATTTTAAAGATTTATAGCTTTATTAAATTTAAATTTAGATCTATGTGGCATAACGTATTTTTTATTCATAACTTTAGCAATCACGTAAGAAAACAAAGGTATGCCGGCTAGATACGTTACGACAGAACTACCGCTTGGTCTTGGATTTACTTCTAAGACAACTGGTTCTTTGCCATTATCACATAATAAATCAATGTCTGTTAAATATCTTAAATTTAATGCAGTTGATATACTTTTGCAATATTTCTCTATTTTTTTATTATCGATAATATAGTTGCCCTTATAAGGAATTCCGCTAGGATTAATTCTTTTTCTAATGACTAAAAAACTTTTTTTTAGATAACTAAAGCTATCTACATCAAAGGCTGGGGATTTTAAAATATTCATAACCATTACTTTTCCATATTGAAAAATATTTTTTGAAAAAATAAGTTTTTTATTATTTATAATTTTTACTCTTTTTGCTTTGCCTGTCCATTGTTCAATATCAGAGTTTTTTCCTTTTAAAATTTTTACACCCCTACCCCCTGTGCCTGATATCGGTTTAATCACAACGTCTTTATTGGGATAATCAAATTTTTTCAAAACTTTTTTTAATTCACTTATATTTTTAGCTAATTTAAAATTAGGTGTTTTAATTCCTTTTTTTTTCAAAATTTTATAAGTTAAATATTTGTTAGTAATTTTTTTTACAACCTTATAGTCATTGACCAAAATTTTAACTCCATTTTTCAAAAACCTATTCTTAAATTTTGAAAAAATTAAAGCTTCATTATCAGAACATGGAATTATTAAATCGATTTGTTCTTTTTTACAAATTTGTAAAAATTTTTTTAAAAAAAAGTTTTTATTTTTCGCTTTAACAGTATAAAATGCATCTAAATTCAAATTTTTTTTAATTTTTCCTCTGTCAGTACCAACAATATAAATGTTAGAGAGCTGATTATCTTTTTTTAAAAATTTTGTTAATAGAGGGCCCAAAGGTCCGCCAATTGATGTAATTATTATTCTCACTGTTAAATTTAATTAAATTACCTAATTTAGCCTTGAAAAGGGAATAAAACTTTTTGGTGTTTCAAGAAATTCGTTTATATCTTTTTTTCCATTTTCAAAATTTGATATTTGATAAAAAATTTTATCTAAATGATATTCATAATCTCTAAGAATTTTATCATCATGAGATGTGCAAGAATATACACCGTTTCCTCCCAAAATTTTCTTTTTAAGAAGCTCCTGGGTAATAAATGTTTTATATGATAAATGTTCTTTTGATAAAAATTGAAATTTTGCAAGTGACGGAATCCCGTTAACAGAAATTCTAATTTTGTATCTATTTGAAAGTTTTTTCCAGATATTAATTATCTTTTTGCCCGTAAATGTTATTTTATTCCAAGATTTTGTTCTTTCCATAACTTCAAGTGTTTTTAGAGCTGCTGCTGGACCAATTCTTTCAGTCCAAAAGGTGCTGCTTATGAAGCTTTTTTTGGCAGCATCCATTACATGTTTTTTTCCAAGAATTGCAGTTATTGCATATCCATTTCCTAATGCCTTTCCAAATATTGCCATGTCAGGATAAACACCAATTTTTTTATGTAAGCCGCCAAGACATTCTCTAAAACCTGACGTACATTCATCAAAAATTAAAACTATGCCTTTTTTATCACAAAGCTCCCTTACTTTTCTTAAAAATTTTACATTAGGACTTTCGCTTCTACAAACTTCCATTTTAATTACACCAATTTTTCTTTTATCAACAAGTTTTTCTAAAGTTTTGTAATCATTGTAGTGAAATGGGAAAGATGTATTAACTAGTTCTTTAGGAACGCCTAGGGGATTTAAACCTTTCAACAAATAAGCGTCTAAATTTGATTTGTTTTTTATATTGGACGATAAATACCAATCGTGCCAACCATGATAACCACAAAAAGCAATATTAGTATTTTTAGTATTCGATCTCGCTATTCTTATAGCAACAGAATTGGCTTCGCCTCCAGTTCTAGCAAATTTAACAACATCAAACCATGGATGAAGGGATAACAATTTTTCAGCTAATTCAACTTCTTCTGAACAGTTTAAGGTGGACATATTTCCAAGTTTTAATACTTTTTTTACAGCATTATCGACTTCATCATGCGAATATCCTAGAATATTTGTTCCAACGCTCATGAGGGATAAATCGGAGTATTTTTTATTTTCTAAATCCCATACAAAATAACCTTTGGTTTTCGAAAAATATGTAGGCCATTTAGTTGGCAAAAACATATTTGGATTTTTTGATAACAGCATGTTTCCGCCCAGAATAACTTTTTGGGCTCTTTTCCATAATTTTTGCCCATCGTTTAATTTTGATCCCTCGTTTCTTGGTATATGTGAATTTATCAAGAACAAATTTTTTTTTTTTTTATATAAAGAAATTATTGAATTTAGATTAAAGTATATTTTTGGTCTATAATATTCAAAAATCTTCTTAACTAATATTAGGTCTTCCTCTTCATCAACTGTAAGTCTTAGTTTTGATAAATCTTCCCCTCTTTTTTTAAAATTAATTATTTTAAAATTTTTTTCATTATCTCTAATATACTTTGTTACTCCTTCACGTTGAGCAAAAGAATTCGCTAGTCTATTTATTTTTTTTAATGTACTAAAACTAATAACTTCTACATCTAGACCATCAGGAAAAGTCGATGGAAAAATATTTGACACATAATCTGCTTTCTTTAATTGAATAATTTTTAAACATTCATCTATAATTTGCGGATCAATCAATGGGCAGTCTCCGGTTACTCTAACTACATAATCTGCTTTGTAAATTTTTGCCGCTTCAAAATACCTTTGCAATACATCTTTCTCACTTCCTCTGTAACAATCAAAACCTATTTTTTTTATAAATTTAAATAATAAATCATCTTTTTTCTCTTTAGTGGTTGCTACTACTATTTTTTGTGTTTTTTTTGACTGAGTTAGTCTTTTTAATAAAAGTTCAATTATGGGAATACCATTAATTTCCCTCATAACTTTATTAGGAAATCTGGAAGATCCTGTCCTTGCCTGAACTATAATAACGCTCTTCATTTGTTATAAAGATCTTTTTATTGTGTCAACAATCTTGTTATTACCAATGCTAATTTGTTTATTTTTTTTTTTATTATTTATAATAAAATTTATTTTTTTTATATTTATATTTTTGATATTACTTTCGTAATTAATATAGTTATCTCTTGAGAGATTATGGCAAGTTTTTTTTTGGTAAAAATTTTGAGGTATAATAAGAGAATTTGCTCCACATAATAGCTGCTCATACATTGTAACCCCGGCAGGGGATATTACCAAATCTGAATTTATGTAATATTTTTTCATTACACTATTGTTAATCATCTTTTTTACTAACTTTATATTTTTTACCTTTTGTACTTTTTTTAGAAGAATTTTTCTTTTTAAATTACCTAATCCAACAAGAATTGTAATTTTGAACTTTAAAAAAATTTTTTTTTTTAAAATTTGAAATATTTTATATGTATAATTTTTTCTATCTACCCCTCCCATAAAAACAAAAATACTTTTTTTTCTTCTTAAATTGCTATTCTGTGCAAATTTTTTTTCTGGACGATAAATTTTATCAACTATTGAATGATTAATACCAATTAATTTTTTACAGTTATGTTTTTTAAGTTTTTTTTGATTTTCCCTATTAAAAGGAAGGTGATGATAGTTAACGTAAAGATCACAAAAATGATTTCTATTTTTCAAATCATCTATAACGGCTATTTTATGCTTATTTGAAGCTAATTTTTCCCATATTTCAGACAAACCATAATGATCGATTAATATCCATTTTATATTTAGATTTCCAATTTTTTGAAATGCACTTTCAAAATCTCTAGTCTGCATTTCTTTTGACCATGGCAAAAAATGATTTTTTAACAATTTATTATCTTTTTGATTGAATTTATTATTAACTGTAATCACCTTAAAATTTTTTTTTTTTATAAAATAGATCAAGTTTTTTTTAAATTTTTGACATATAAAAACAGAGTTAATTTTTTTTTTTCTAAATTCTTCGGCAAGAGTCATACATCTATAAATATGTCCCGTGCCTATTATTTCAGAAGAGTCCACTCTAAAAGCTATTTTCATTTTATTAATCTAGCTATCACAAATGCTTCTGCTAAATTTTTTCCAACAGTTTGGCCTCTAAATTTAGCCAAATTTTTAATTCCTTGTAATGATCTAGGGTGTGGCCAAGCTTTTATCTCGCTTTTATAAGCTTTGGCCGCTAAAACTTTCTTTCTAAAACTTTTATCTATATCTACAAAAAAATTTGGTTGAAAAAAATTTTCTTTTTTTGAAAAGCTCCATTCTGTACTTGATAACACTTCAAATAAAATTACCTTCTTTACAGGAAAGTTTTTTACCGGTCTTGTGGCAGTGATTACAGCTTTGTTAACTAATTTGTGATCAATATTTAAATCTGAGTCAAAATGGGTAAAAATAGTTTCGGGTTTTATTTTTCTAATTTTTTCTTCAATTTTTTTAATGATATCTAACAAAGGTACTTGATCAAGTCTTTGATCTGGATAAAGTAAAAATTCAGGAATTTTACATCCCAAAATTTTGGAAGCCTTAATAGCAGCAAACTTTCTCTGTTCAATTTTCCTTCTCATTATACCTTTACTTTCATTTCTAGCAGAGACGCCATCGCTTACAAAAAGGGTATAAATATTAAATCCCTTTTTAGATAGGTTTGCTAGAGTTCCTCCGCAACCAAGAACTTCGTCATCTGGATGCGCGGCCACGACTAATATATTTTTGTTTTTTTTCATAATTCAGTAAATTACTAATAAAACGATTTTTGAATCATTGTGTCTTTTTTTAAATTTTTCTTAGATTTTTTTCCTATGATTATATTAAAATGACCTGTGCTAAGACCCATTTTTTTACCTTTTGATCTTTTTAATCCCAAATTGTCCGAGGTAAATTTTTCTCCTTTTTTTATCTTATCTATCGTTATTATTGATCTATACATTAAACTTCGGTTTTTAATTTCATTATTAGATGGAAATATTTTTTTTATACCTATCAATTTTTCCATAATTCTAATGTCTTTTACTAAAGATTTGAATTGTTTAGGTTCCGCAGATATTTTGTGATCTGCGCCTTTAAGTTTTTTATTTATCGAAAAATGCTTTTCTATAATTTTCGCTCCTAAAGCAACTGCACCGATGCAAGCTAAATTATCTAATGTATGATCAGAGTATCCAATTGGAACTTTAAATTTATTTCTAAATGTTAATATTGAACTAAGATTAATTAATTCTGATGACGCAGGATATAGAGATGTACATTTAAGAATAGCATATTTGCTATTATTATTTTTTTTGATTATCGATATAGCTTTTTTAATTTCATTTTCGAAAGCCATGCCTGTAGATAAAATTAAAGGTAATTGAGTAGCGGCACATCTTGAAATTAAAGGTTCATTCGTCAATAAACCTGATGAAATTTTAATTACTGGAAATTTCAATTTTTTACATATTTCCAGGCTTTTAAAATCTCCTGGTGTTGCAAATAAAATAATTTTTTTTCTCTTTGCATAAGAAGTTAGTTTGCTTAAATCTTTGAAGGAAAGAGTATTTTTCTTAAAAATTTTGTAAGATTTGGTATCAGTATTATAACTATATTTTGGATCCGAAATTTGTAGTTTAGCCGCATCAGCTCCGCATTCCTTGGCTTTTGATATTAATTTTTTACACAATGACAAACTGCCATTATGATTTAATCCAATTTCAGCAATTATAAAAGTAGGATTATTTTTTCCAATTTTTCTTTTTTTTATTTTAAAAAATTCCATTGTTAATAAAAAACATTTTTAATTTGATAATTTTTTTAGTGATTGCGCTAAAAATAGGCTTGGGTTTTTTCTGCTTCGACATATATTTTCACAAAATATTTTTCTATTATTTTGAAGTTTCTTGCTATTCCACCATTCGTCTAAATTATCATAATTCTTATTTATAAAATTTGCTGCTTTGGTTGCATTAAAGAAAATAATTCCCTCGTTTTCAAGAAGTTTATAAAATTTCAAATATTCCTTTTTTACACTAAAAAAATTTTTAGGAGTAAACAGTATAACTGGTATATTTAAATTAAGTGATTCCAGAAATCCAGTTGAATTAGTTGTCTCCACAACTAGATTAAAATTAACTGAGTCTTCAAAAACTCTTGTATTGATTTTGCTAAAAACTTTAACTTTCAAATTTGTAAATTTTGAACGAATATCATTTGTTGTGAAAAGATCCCAACCTGCAGTGTGAGTTTTTACAGTAGATAATTTTAAGAATTTTTTATTCAATTTGGAAAGAAAAATAATCAAATTATCCCTATAAATTTTTGTAGTAGAAAAATCCCTTGGATGAGCATATTGTCCTGTTGGGATAGTTGGAAATTCAGTTATTGAAATCAAAATTCCTTTTGGATTTTTTTTTTTAATTTTTTTACCTACTGTTGTGCTAACAAACATTGGATAATTTATTTTATCTTTAGATTTGTTTCCCCAAGAGAAATATTTATCACATATTTTTTGATCATAATGATTTAGAAAACCCTCGTTACCATGTTGAAATAAAAATAACTTTGAATCATTCATAGTTTTATTTGCTGTATAAATTTTAAAAGGATCGTTAAAACAATGGTCATAGGAAGTGATGATTATTTTTGGATCATTTGGCCAATTAAGGTACTTTAAATTTTTAATTATATCTTTATATCCCTCAAGAAAACTCATAGGCAACATTTGCTGTAATTTTTTTGCTAAAAAGTTTTCAAATTTACTTCTTGTTTTTTTAAATATATTTAATTTAAATCTTTTTTTTGTTACTTTAAAATTATCTAATTTCAGGTCATTATATTTGAAAAATATTTGCCTTAATAAAAAATGAAGTTTTAATTTTTCAAGTCTAGGCATCTCCAAACTTTTGATAAAATAATCATTTTTATTTTTTATGCTTAAAAGATATTTAAATTTTAGAGACGTTAAATTGCTATTTGAACTTTTAAATTCTATTTTATTTTTCTTAATAACCTTAATTTTAGAATTTGGTATATTAAATTCTCTAATAATTTCTGAAAAAATCCAATCATTCCATTCGTTTGACTTTAAAATTTTAAAAAAATCATTAGAACTGTTCTGAATAAAAAAATTTTTAGGATATGAAAATACTTTTACTCTTGATAGCTGATTTTTTTTTTTTATATCTTCAACCATTTTCCATCGATCATAAATAAAAAAGATGTAATGTAATAAAAAATGATTAACTATTATTCTCCAATATCTATTATTGTAATTAGTTTCGTGATATTTATTTAAATATAAAATTAAATTTTTTAAAATTTTTTTGTAAATTTTTTTTACAAATTTGTAACCTTTCAATCTTTTCTCTTTTTTTGTCCAATGATATTTGGAAACTTTATATGAATAATTTTTTTTTATATTAGAGCTTAACAACCATTCGCCGATTAAAATGTTTGAATATTTCTTTGATAGTTGTTTTGTGTTTCTTGAAAAAATTAGATTAGTTTTTTTTTCATTTACTTTCATAGACTTTAAAAAAATAATAATGATAGATTTTTTAATTTTTAGATCTTATTTTCTAATGTTTTTCCGTTGTCAATATTAAAAATTCCATGATTTTGATCTTTGATTAATTTTGAGTTTTAAATTTATCAAAATCACCTTGATCTACAACTTTTCCGTTATCAAATCGATATATCGTATCGCAATTCTTTAGTGTATTTATCCTGTGAGCAATTGAAATTATAGTCTTTTCCTTAAATATTTGAAGCTCATTAAGTATTTGTGATTCTGTATTAATATCGAGAGAACTGGTTGCTTCGTCTAAAAATAAAACTTCAGGATCGTAAATCAAAGCTCTACATAAACCAATTCTTTGAATTTCGCCGCCAGACAAATTAATTCCTTTTTCGCTAAGATTTCCGTCTAATCCGCCAATTAATCTTCTTAATAAATTTTCTAAATTTATCTTTTTTATCAATGATATAATTTGATCATCTGTATATTTTTTTTTGTCTAAGCCAAATAATATATTGTCTCTTAAACTTCCGTCTAATATAAATATTTTTTGAGGAACAAGCCCAGTTAATTTTTGCCATCCCTTTATATTTGAAAAAATTGATTTTCCATCAACCATGACACTTCCTTGTGTTGGCTCTGAAATTCCAGTTAAAATTTCAATTACAGTGCTTTTCCCCGAAGCACTAGGTCCAATTATCCCAATTTTTTGCCCCTTTAATATATTTAATTTTATATTAGAAATTTCAAAATTTTTTGAATTAGGATATTTGAACTTTTTAATATCCATAAAAATATTTTTCTTAAAAGAAAAATTCTCATATGAAATTTGAGTATCTTTTTTGAAACTTTTTAACTCATTATAAAGCAAATTCACTGCAGGATAAGTCAATTTCATGTGTTGCAAACTAGAAACCATTCTACTTGCTGACGGTAAAATTCTAAAACTAGCAGCAATGTATATGGTTAATATTTGAACAATATCTGTCAGATTTTTTTCAGAATAATATAGAAAAAAAAGTGAAATGGTTATGAGAAATATCCCTACAAGCTCAAACAAAAGTCTCGGTACGCCCTGAAAAAAATATGTTCTGGCAGCTATCTTGCTTAGACTGACATTGTGAATTTTGAATTTATTAAAAAAAAAATTTTCTCTGCCTAAAAGTTTAATTATTTTTACCCCACCAAAACCTTCTTGCATAAATTGAATTCTCTTCTGCATACCTGATTGTCTTTGAAGTGCCCATGTATTCAGTCTTTCTTTAAATAAGAAAAAATATAGAAAGGAAAAAAATAAAATAGTTATTGATATTATAATCGTAAAATATAAATTTACATATGCAAGTAAACAAAATATTCCAATCACAATTATTATTTCAAGGGCCACTTTCAAAATAGAAATTAAGTAAAGATGAAATTGTTCTACTTCTGTCATTAAATTTCTTAAAAATTCTGAACTATTTCTATTATAAAAGTAACTGAAATTTTGACTCAAATATTTTTTAAATACTTTGCTTGATAAAGTTTCTCTAAATGAATACAAAAAATTACTTTCGAACCAATTATAAAATGTTAAAAAAACAATTTTAATTATATAAAAAAGTAAAAAAACTAATAAAAGATATAAAAAAAATTCAGTTTTATCTAATTCAAAGAAATCGTTTAAACCATTTATGAATAAATTATTTTTTATATTTACAGAACCTAGTGCACCTACAATTGTAAAAATAAAACCTAAACCTATCATTTCTAAAACTGTTGCAGCAAACATAAAACAAAAAAGTAACAACAAAGATTTTTTTTGATATTGATCAAAAAAGTATAAAAACTTTTTATTCATTAAAATTTTTTTCTAATATTTATTTGAAACCATAGCTCCGCACTATGCAGAATTGCATTTTGAAAAGATTTCCATAAATTAACAAAATTACTGTGGTTCGAATAAAAAACTTTTTTTATTCAACGAAATTTTTAGATCACCAAGCAATATATCAAAGTTCTGTTTTTGTATCTTAAGAATTTTAAATACTTGATTAACAAATGGTCCAGAACAAAATTTGTAATTTAATTTTTCTTTTAATTGAAAAAAGTTTTCTGAAATATATCCTTTTTCATTTTCAAATTTTTTACAATTTTCAATAAATTTTTTTATCTCATTCTGACAATTTAAAAAACCATCCAAAATATATTTACATCCTTTCGTATACTGTAATGTATTAATTAAATTTCTATTCGAAAAATTTTCATTATAACAAAATATATAATCTCCGAGTATTGAAAATTCTTTGCTTACAAGTTTGTTTTTAAAAAACTGACTTACTAAAATCTTGGGTGAGTAAACTAGAGTTTTCGAACCTGCTTTTGAATTTATTTCTCTTTTGAAGAAATCAATTTTTTTTCTATCTATTTTGAATACAATCCACATATTATTTTTTTAGTTCAGATTCCAACTCATCATATTCTTTCATTTTTCTCTTCATGAAATTTACTGTAAGTTTTGTTTTTTCTGTTATTCCTTTGGGCGTTAAGACGTAGATATAATTTATTTTTTTAGGATTTTTTTGGAAATTTCTTATTTTAATTAACCCTTTTCCTTTAAGTGCTTTTACACAATAATTTAATTTACCCAAACTAAAGCCCAATTCTTGTGCCATCTTT
>CETH01097569.1_pt1 | contig 34984 bp, 28 predicted proteins | sample 361461 | NCBI WGS metagenome assembly CETH01 (sample SAMEA2622695, study PRJEB7988) | marine metagenome | isolation source: saline water (ENVO:00002010), including
ATGAACCAACTGCAGGTGTTGATATTGAATTAAGACACATGCTTTGGGATTATCTAAGAGAGTTAAATAATGAAGGCAAAACAATTTTATTAACAACCCATTATATTGAAGAAGCTGAAAAACTATGTGATGAAATTGCAATTATCAATAATGGAGAAATTATTAAACAAGGTGAAACAAAATCTATTATTAAAGAAGTAAGTTTAAATACAATTGAAGTTGAAGTAGACAAACCAAGTAATATTAAACTATCAGATGATTTTGATTTTTCAATAATTGATAACATTATAAAAATTCAAACTAAGGAAGTAAATAAAGAAATAACAAAAATTATTAAGGAAATTGAGCAAACAACGACTATTAGTAATATCAATATTATCAACAGTTCACTAGAAGATGCTTTCCTTAAACTAACAAATAAATGAATATAGAATTTTTAACATTTTTACGTAGAGAAATTTATAGATTCATGGTGCTCTATAAGCAAACCATTGTACCCGCATTATTATCTTCTTTATTATATATCCTTGTATTTGGAGAAACATTAGGTAATAAAATACCAAAAGAATATTTTGCAACAAGTTATATGAGTTTTATTGTACCTGGCCTAGCTATGATGTCTGTTATTACACAATCCTATCAAAATAGTGCCTCAAGTATTATGCAAGCAAAATACTTAAGATTTATTGAGGATATATTAATTGCTCCTTTAAGTGGACTTCAAGTTAGCTTAGGTTACATTATTGGTGGAGCAATGAGAGGATTAATATGCGGATGGGCTATTTTAGTTATGTGTATTATCATGCCAAATACAGATTTCAATGTAGATAATTGGTTTTTAACAATGTTATATCTTCTAACGGTTTCGTGGACATTCTCTGCATTTGGAGTTATCATTGGAGTTATTGCTAAATCATGGGATGAGATTGGAAGTTTTTCTAATTTTATATTTATGCCAATGACATTTCTAGGAGGAGTTTTCTATTCATTAGAAATGCTACCTAACTGGGCACAAAATATTTCTCTTATAAATCCTATTTACTGGATGATTAGCGGGCTTAGATATTCTACACTAAGCATAGAGGAGATTTCAAATGTAACCTCTCTTGTTATATGCTTAAGCTTTTCAACTCTTTTTACAATTATAGCTAGCTATCTATTTAAAACAGGATATAAAATAAAATCATAGTTATAAATATTCTCTATCACATTATAATAAAAATTTTTACATTTAGATAGATGATAGATACATTTAAAAGAAATTATCTTCTAATAGTTATTTTAGGCATAGCATCTACATGGATGATAGGTGCTTTTATAATATCAATTATTGAATCTGGAGAATTTAGTAATTTTACTAATTCTTTATGGTGGACAATAGTTACAATGACTACAGTTGGATATGGAGATATGGCTCCTACAACTGGATTGGGTCGTTTTCTTGCTATAATAATTATGTTTATTGGTATTAGCCTAATAGCTGTTGTGACAGGAACAATTTCATCAATCTTTACTACAAGAAGAATAATGGAGGGAAAAGGTTTGGGTAATATAACATCAAAAAATCACACATTAATTTGTGGATGGAGTGATAACATTAATAATGTAATTGATTCTTTAATGAAGATTGATAAAACTATAGATATTGTTTTAGTAAATAATCAAACTGAAGATAATATTAATAATATTATATCAACATATAATAATCATAATATCAAATTTATTAAAGGAGACTTCACCTTAGACTCAACATTAAATAATGCTAATGCATCTGAAGCTAAAAATGCAGTGATAATAAATGATGAAAAATTTATCAATGATGAAAAAATTATTTTAGCAACATTATCATTAAAGAAAATATCACCTAAAATTAAAGTTGTAGCGCAACTTAATGATCAAGAGAAAATATCTTTTCTTAAGAGGGCCAATGTTGATGTTGTATTAACAAACCATAGTTTTGAATCATTTATGACAACGTTCCATATTACAAATCCAAGTGTTGCGCATGCAATTGAAAATATTATTGATAAAAATTCTGCAAATAATGTTAAAAATAGACGTATCCCTCAAGAATATATTGGAAAGAAATTCTCTGAATTATTTAATTATTTTTATAATGAAAAAAATGAAATTTGTATTGGGACATTCTATGAAGAAGAAAATATGGGAATATCAGCATTTTTATCATCTGATACATCCGCATTAGACAAATTTATAGAAAGCAAATTAAAAGAACATGGACATTCTCTAGATGAAAAAAATAAATTGAACGTCAATCTAAACCCAAATAAAGATGATATTATTAATAAAGGTCAAGGAGCTTTAATTATAACATGAATACAGAAAATTTAAAAAAATTTAATATTTTTGATGATTTAAGTAATAAAGAAATAGATTTATTTACAAAAAAAATAGAGCCAAAGTCTTATGCTAAAAATGAAATGATAATGAAAGAAGGAGAACCTGGAGATTCTATTTTATTTTTATTATCTGGAGAAATCAACATAACTAAATCCTTAACATTATCTACAAATAAAAATGGGACTAAAGATAATAGAGAAAAAGAGTTCATTAGATGTAAAGCTCAAGATAATATTATTATTGGAGAAGTATCATTATTTGGAAATAACCATAAAAGAACAGCATCTGCAAAAGCATTAGAAAATTGTGAAATAGGAGCTATAAATAAAAAAGATTTTTTTAATATTTGTAATTCTAATAATGAAGTGGGTTATAAAGTTTTAAAAAACATAACAGGTATTATTACAAAAAAATTAATAGATACAAATCATCAAGTCCTAAAATTAACAACTGCATTTAGCCTACTAATAGATAACTAAATATGAAATCAACAAAAAAATATACTAATTGGGATAGCGTTGGGACAGGATTAATCATTGGAATAATAATTGGAACTATGACAGATAATATTGGTTGGTGGGTAGCAATGGGCTTAATCTTTGGAGCTGCTTTTGATTCTAAAGATACATTTAAAAAAAGAGTCTCAAATAAGAAAAAAAAAGAAAAACAAATTAATAACTATTAATTTCTTCTACTACTTTATCTGTGATTAATTTAGAATAATCAATAGATTTTAAATTCTCTTTTAATTGAGATAATTTTGATGCTCCAATAATAACTGTAGAAACATTTTTATTTTTCAAACACCATAAAATTGCTAACTGAGAAGGTGTAATATTTAATTTTTTAGATAATTTTATTATCTTTTTAATCTTATTAAAATCAACTTCACTCATAGAGTCTGCAAGCCATTCATAGCCCTTTACTTTAAATCTCGATTTTTCAGGAATTCCATCATTATATTTACCTGTTAATAAACCAGAAGCTAAAGGAGACCATATAGTAGAACCAATTTTATATTTTTTAAAAATACTTTTATACTCTATTTCAAATCTTTCTCTACATAATATATTGTATTGAGGTTGCTCCATTACAGGACCTCTTAAATTATACTTTTTAGCATATGAAAATGCTTTTTTAATTTCATCTGCGCTCCATTCAGATGTTCCCCAATACATTATTTTACCTTGATGCAATAAATCATTCATGGCATACACTGTTTCAATAATAGGGGTATCCGGATCAGGTCTGTGACAGAAAAAAAGATCTAAATAATCAACTCTAAGTCTTTTTAAAGCAGCATTACATGCATCATGAATATGTTTTTTAGATAAACCTCTCTGTGTAGGAAGCTCTCCACCCCAAAACACTTTACTAGAAACTATATAAGTATCTCTATCCCATTTAAGTTTTTTAAGTATATTCCCCATTAAAATTTCTGATTTACCAGAGGCATATGCTTCAGCATTATCAAAAAAATTAACACCTTGATCGTATGCATAAGCCATACAATTCATAGCATTTTTTTCAGTTAATTGATTTACAAAAGTAACCCAAGATCCAAAAGACAATTCACTTATTTTCAATCCTGAATTTCCAAGATTTCTATATTCCATTTTTATCCTTAATAATTATTTTATTCAAAGACCATATTAATAGCAATTATAAGAAAATATTTTTAATATCATTAAAAATTGTTAAAAATAATAGTGACATAATAATCATAAATCCTAAAAATTGAATACCATACTTAATTTTTACAGGTATTTCTCTTCTGATAACGCCTTCAATTATAGCAATTAATGCATGGCCACCATCAAGACCTGGTATTGGGAGGATGTTAATTAAGCCTAAATTAGAACTAATAAATGCCATAAGAGCAAGTAAGCTTAAAAATCCTGCTGATTGAGCAACATCTCCTGCTTGTTTAGCAATACCTAATATTCCAGATACATATTTTAAATCTAAATTACCTGAAATAATTCCAACAAATCCATAAAATGAAGATACGATTATAGTATAAGTTTGTATAACTGAAATTTTGAATGCTTCAAAAATACTAACTTCTTTTTTTATAGTTTCTGCAGATATTCCCAATACACCAACTCTAACAATTTGTCCTTTATCTAAACCTATTCTTCCTGGAATTTGAATTTGACTTTTATTAATTTTACCATTTACGGTTTTCCATTCAACTACTACTAATGAATCTACTTTATTTATAACATTAGAACTAATATCACTCCAATTATCTATCTTGTTATTATTGATTTTTAATATAGTATCATTTTTATTAAGTCCTAATAAAAATGCAGGAGATTTTACAGCTAATGTATCATTAGATTGATTTAATATTGTAATATTCTCTTGCACACTACTTACAATTGGCTGATCACTTGCTAATTCATATGTACCCATAAAAAAAGTTAAAAAAGTATAAATCACAATAGATAATATAAAATTCATAATAACACCAGCTGATAAAAACCATAATTTCTGAAATGTATTTTTAGCTCTGAATTCATAATCTTTTATTTCATTTGAGCCTTGTTCTTCTAAACTCTCATCAATAATACCTGCTACTTTAACATAACCACCAAGGGGGAATAATCCTATCCCATATTCAGTATCACCAATTTTTTTCTGGATTCCTAAACCAAATAAATTAATACCTACATAAAATTTTTCTACTTTAATACCAACGGATCTAGCAGCTAAAAAATGTCCTAACTCATGTAAAAAAATTGGAATTGATATAATGAAAATAATTGATAAAAATGAAATTAAAATATCTAACATACTCTTTTACTCTTATAATTATTAATAAAATTTTCTGTTTCTAAAATTGTTTCTTTAATATCATCAATAGTAGGCTCACTAATACTAGAATGTGAATTTAAAGATTCTTCAATGAGTTCAGGAATATCAATGAAATTGATAGAATCTTTTAAGAACATATCAACTGCCATATCATTTGCAACATTTAATACGGCAGGATATGTACCAGATTTTTTACCAGCATCATATGCTAATTTTATACATTTAAATTTATCATAATCAACTTTTTCAAATGTAAAATTATTATTTTCTGTAAAATCAAAATCAATATTCTTATTTTGAATTCTTTCAGGGTAAGATAGAGCAAACTGAATAGGGATTCTCATTGTAGGAATACTTAATTGAGCTTTAATTGAACCATCTATAAATTTTACCATAGAATGTATAATAGACTCTGGATGAATAACTATATTTATATCATTATAATCAATTTCGAATAAATGATGAGCTTCAATTACCTCAAAACCTTTATTCATCATAGTTGCAGAATCAATTGTAATTTTATTGCCCATACTCCAATTAGGATGCTTCAGGGCTTGTTCTTTAGTTATTTGATAAAAATTTTCTTTATCTAATTTTCTAAAAGGACCTCCTGATCCAGTTAATATTAATTTATCTATAGAATCTTGATTCTCACCCATAAGACATTGCCACAATGCACTATGTTCACTATCAACCGGGAAAATATTTAAATTTCTGTCTTTAGCCATTTTTGTTAATATAGAGCCTGCCTGAACTATGCTTTCTTTATTAGATAATGCAATGTTAATATTATTTTCTAATAACTTTACTGATAGATATAAACCTTTATATCCAGATATAGCATTCACAACTAAATCAACATCCATACTACATAAATCTGATAAACCCTGACTCCCTTTATATAATTTATTAAATTTAGTTTGATTACTAAGCTTAGCTAAAATATCATCATTAGAAATACAAGCATATTTGGGATTATACCTATCTATTTGTTTACTAAGCTTATCAATATTAGAATGTCCTGAAATAAAAACTAATTCAAATTGTTCCTTATAGTCATCTATTATCTCTAATGTTTGACTACCTACAGAACCAGTTGAGCCTAATATTCCAATTTTTTTCATATACTATACCTTAATGAAATATATGGTAAAGCTAGATCTATGTAATTATTTAAATATCCATTTACACCAAAAGTAAATAGCCATTTATTATTAAATGATTTTAAAATACTAAAACCATATTGATTAGTCTTATGTTGATCATCAACTTTACCATATGATGGTAAAATCCATATAGATTTTATTTTAATAGAAGCTAATAAAAAATATAATATACCTTTATAATTATAATTAATATCATCTTTATACTTTATTTTTTGATAATTAAGGCCTAGAACTAAACTTTTAAAAATTTCAGACTTGAAATTAGATGAATATTTAATAGCTAAATTATGTTTTAAATACATATCATCTTCAATTAAAATAGGCCTAAATGAACCAGAAAAACACAAATTATCAGAGAACCAATTGTGAACATTAAATTCATAATTAGAATATGAATTTTCATATAGATTAATACCTATAGAAGTTTTAGATGTACTATATGGAACAAAATCTATAGATATATATTCATATTCATTATTTACCATATTACTAGATAATAATATACCTGTAAATGATAAAAATAAAATTAATACTTTAAATAAGTCCTCTTTCACTATGCTCAACAAAATCTAAAATTATTTTTATTTCTTTAGTATTTTCAATTTCAGTGTTCATTCTAACTATGGCTTGAGAAATATTAGAATCAGATCTATATAAAAGTTTATATGCTCGTTTTATTAAATTACGTGTTTCTAAATCAAATCCTCTTCTTGTTAGACCAACAGAGTTAATCCCTGCATATTGCAATGGTTCACCATTAGCCAATATAAATGGAGGAACATCTTGGAGGACTAATCTTCCTCCTCCAACAAATGCATGCTCCCCTACTTTACAAAATTGATGAACGGGAGTAATTCCTCCAACAGTTGCATGATAATGTATTTCACTATGTCCTCCTAATTGCACACCATTGGCTAGAATAACTTTATCCTTAATAATGCAATCATGTGCTATATGAACATAAGCCATAAATAAGCAATCATTACCAATGACTGTTTGATTAGCAGCTTCAGTTCCTCTGTTAATAGTACAATTTTCTCTAATTATATTATTATCACCGATTATTAGAGATGTTTTTTCATTATTAAATTTTAAATCTTGTGGAAGACCTCCAATAGTTGATCCTTGAAATATTACATTATTTTTTCCAATAGTTGTATGAGAAAGGATATGCACATATGGCATAATTTTTGTTCCACTCCCTATTCTAACATCTTCATCTACAATGCAGAATGGACCTATTTCTACATCAGTATCTATTTCTGCTTTTGGATTAATAATAGCTGTTTTATGTATTTTCATTATTATTTATCTACTACTGTAGCCATCCATTCAGCCTCAGCAACTTTTTCCCCATTTACAAATCCTATACCTTTTATCAATGCATTATTCATTCTAAATTTAAGTAAATTTACTTCTAAACTTAATATATCTCCAGGTATAACCTTTTTAAAAAATTTAGCACTTCTAATAACAGATAATAACATTAACTTTTGATCTGGTTTATCAACTGTAGACAAAGATAAAAAGCAACTTGCTTGAGCCATACACTCTATAATAAGAACCCCCGGCAAAACAGGATTTCCTGGAAAATGACCTTGGAAGTAACTCTCTTTTTCATCTACATATTTAATAGCATGAACATATTCTCCTTCTCTAAAATCTACAATTTGATCTATCAATAAAAAAGGATCTCTATGTGGAATAATTTTTTCAATTTCAATCCTATCATACTTAACGCTTTGCTGATATTTATAAAACAAATTTATTTTCTTAACTAACTGTGTATTAATTTCATGTCCGCCTTTATGTGATATAATATGTCCTTTAATATTTTTACCCAATAACGCAAAATCACCTATCAAATCTAAAATTTTATGTCTAACAGCCTCATTATCAAATAATAATTTTTTATTATTAACATTAGTTTTATGCCTATCTAGAGATTCTTCTATTTTAAATGAATTTGAATTATTAAAACTTTTAATTTTATCTATTGATAAACTATGATCTGTATAAATAATAGCATTATCTAAATTTCCACCTAAGATTAATCCCATTTCTTTTAGTTGTATGATTTCATTAAAAGTACAAAAAGTCCTTGCTGTAGCAATTTTCTTTTCATAATCTTCAAGAGATTCAAGAGTAAAGCTCTGTTTACCAATATTTTCATTTTTAAAATCTATTTCAAAAGTTATTTTAAAGCCATCATAAGGATAAATACCAACGCTTGAATTTTCATTCTTAATTTCTATTGGTTGATCAATAACTAAAAATTTCTTTTTTTCAGTTAATTGTTTAATACCAACATCTAAAATTTTTTTAGTATATTCCTTATTACTACCATCTAAAATTGGAATTTCAACATTATCAACTTCAATTATTGCATTATCTATTTCTAAACCATATAATGCAGATAAAATATGTTCAACAGTATAAATTTTTTCATCATTAAATTTTAAAGTCGTTCCTCTTTTTGATGATTCATAAAGATTATCTATATTAGCCTTAATATCTTGATTATTAATTCTAAATACAATTCCTGTATTTGCCTCTGAAGGAATAATTTTTAAATTAGTATTAACACCTGTATGTAAACCAATCCCTTTAAAATTTATATTATTATTAATTGTTGTCTGATACATTATTTAAATAATTTTTTATATATTTCAGGAAGCTTTGAAATTAAAATATCCTGACGAACATGATCTTTGTGATTTCTTGCAGGATTGCCTGATACGTAAGAATCTTTTTTAATTGATTTTACAACATACGATGTTGGCCCAACAATAACATTATCTTCAATAATCAAATTATCTATAACTCCAACTTGACCTGCAATAATAACATTATTCATAATTTTAGTACTACCACCAATTCCTACCTGTGCTCCAATAATACAATTTTCTCCAATATTCACATTATGACCAATATGTACTTGATTATCAAATTTTGTACCATTCCCTATTTTAGTATCATCAATAGTACCCCTATCAATTGTACAATTAGATCCAATTAAGACATCATCACCAATAACAACTTTTCCTAAATGTGGAATATGATGATGTTTCTTATGATTATCTGTAACTAAACCAAATCCAATAGAACCAATAATTGCACCTGATTTAATTTTAGTATATTTACCTATAATTGAATTTTTATGAATCACAACATTTGATTTTATAATAGCATTATCTGCTATCACAACATTTTCATCAATAACACTATTTGATTCAATCCTGACATTATCTGAAATTTGCACATTATCTGATACAACTACATTTTGACCAATAAAAACATCTAGACCTATTCTAGCTGTTTTACTAATTTGCGATGTATCAGAAATTATATTTGTCTTATCAGTATTAATTGTATTTTCAAAATATTTTAAAAAACATAAAAATGCAATGGAAGGATTATCAACTTTTAATATAGTTTTTTTATTATTTTCTGGTATATCTATAGATTTATCAACAATAATGGCTGATGCAGATGTCGTATTTATATATTTTATATATTTAGTATGTTTTATATATGTAAGAAAATTTTCTTTCCCATTAATAATACTACAAGGACCTTCAATATAATAATCATCTGAACCAAATAATTCTCCATTAATAATTTCATTAATTTTTTTTATATGAATCATTAAATAATTTATTCAGTTTTTTCTGTAGACATCCTACTCATTTTATCTATAACTAGCTGAGTTAAATCATGTGAATCTAATTTATAAAGAATAAAGCCTTGAGAAAAATCTAAAATATAATCATATGAATTCTCAGCAGCTACTTTATCTATCGCGCTTTGCATTAATGCATTAATAGGAGCCATTCTTTCTTGCAACATAAGAAATATTTCTCCATCTGGCTGACCAAAATATTTCATTTGAAAATTCTCTAATTCAGCATTTAATGTTTGCATTTCTTTCTGTCTTTCTACCTTCATATCTTCTGTAAGCATCAGCTCTAATTTTTGGTAGTCTCTCATTAAACTATCAAGAGCCATTGCTTTATTTTCATACTCTACCTGCAAACGTTTTGCTTCTTTTTCAACATCAGCATGAGCTAATCTTGCATCTTCATTTTGAGCGAAAATAGCCTGTGTATTAACATAACCTATCTTTTGAGTCTGAGAAAAAAGAATAGAAAAATTTAATATAAAAATAGTTAAAATTAGTTTTTTCACGTTTACTCCTTATTTTGTTATCAATTTAATGGTACGCCAAAGATTAAATGTTGTTCCCATCTAGGTGGATCTGTAAATAAAGGATCATCATATTTATCAAAGCCATAAGCTATATCATAACCTATCATACCTAACATTGGCATATTAAGTCTTACTCCAAAACCTGCTGATCTTTTTAAATGAAATATATCAACATTATTAAAATCTTCCCATATACCTCCTGCATCTGCAAATAAGATAAAATATACCGTTGGTGATGGAGATAATAAAAATCTTAATTCTGAAGAATATTTAAATAAAATATTTCCACCATGAGAATATGTACCCGGAATTCTAGGACCTAAATCACTATCAGTATAACCTCGTAACATTTCGCCATAGGGAATACCCGTGCCCCCAAGAGCAAAACGAGTTCTAGAACTAATATATTCATCTTTAACTAAAGCTTTTATCGCACCAAAAGTATAGTTTTGATAAAATACAATTTTATTAGTAATAGGTGTATACCATTTAAAATTAAATACATGTTTATGATAATTTTCATTTCCACCTAAAAAACCACCTGATAATATACTGGTCCAAACTAATTTTGATCCAGTAGTAGCAAACTCGGCATTATCAATATTAGTTCTACTAATAGTTTGAGTTAATTTTAAACCTTTTCGATTTGCATATGGGATGCTATTTCTACCATGTATTAGATCATCTGGAAAATGATTTTCAAGATCTTCTAAATTACCAAAATATTTTGAATTTCTAATACCGATAGACCAACTTCCCCCTGTATAATAATCTGGCCATTTAAATCTTCGACCAAAGGATATAGAACCTCCAATATTTTCAATATCATAATCACTATAACCACTACGAGCTCCCTGTTCAGCTTTATACAAAGAAAATCCTATGGAATTTCTTGAATCAAAAATTCGCGGCTCAGTAAAAGAAATAGAAAATGATTCAAAATCAGCACTACCACTACTAGTAGACTGATTAAAACCTGAATTTATTTGATTCTGTAAACCTTTTTGATAATCAACCTGTAATTTTAAACCCTTACCTAAAAAATTAATAAATTCAAATCCACCTCCTCCTGAGAAACCACTATACTCATTATATCCCATGCTAAAATTAGCTCTACCAGTTTCTTTTTCAACAACATTCATAGATATATCAATTTCTTTATCAGAAACGACTGATATTTGAGGGTCAACAGTTTCAAAATAATTCAACATATATAAAGACTTCATACTTTCTATAATTTTTTCTCTATCAAAAATATTGCCTGGATAAATCTTCAATTCTCTCCTGATAACATTTTCAGCTGTTTTATCATTACCTTTAATGTGAATCTTTCTAATTCTAACTTTCTCATTTTCATTTAGTATAAGATTAACTATCAAAGAATCTTTACCATAAGGAACAATTTCTTCAGTCACATTAAAAAAATAATAACCTTGATCCATATATAAAGAATTAATATTATCAAAAATTGCAATATCTAATTTTTCTTTATTATACTGTTCTCCAGGCTTAAGAGCTAATTCTTTTAATAATTCTTCATCTGGAAATATTTCATTATTAATAAAATTAAATTCTTTGTAAAAGTATTTTTCTCCTTCATATAAATCTATATTAATTTCAATTTTTTTATCAAAATAAGCAATATCCTTTGATAAAATTTTAAAATCTCTATATCCTTTGTTTTTATAAAAAATTTCAAGATTTTTTATATCCATATCAAAATCTGACTGATTAAATTTTCCTCTCCAAGGGAAATACCATTTAAATTCTTTAGTATTTCCAAAAATTTTAGATAATTGATTTTTATTTAAAAAACTATAAAACGGGAAATTTTCATTACCCCTAATATTAATATTTTTTATCCTGCTCTTCGAACCCTCGTATATATAAAAATTTAAATTCTTGATATAATCTACATCTGTATCCTCTATTTCATGGCTGACTGTAACACTATAAAATCGATCACCTATATAATCATTAACTATTTTTTGCTCAGCATTGAATAATGTATTCCCAGATATAATCTGTCCACTAGATAATTCTATTAATTCATTAAGAGTTTTATCTTTTTTCTTTTTATTTCCAATATACTTAACATCACCAATAACAGGTAATTCATCTATTATAATTTTTAATGTAATACCATTATCACTCTCATCTTCTAAATAAAATTGAATATCTGAAAATCTTCCTAAAGACCATAACTTATTAATCCCCTTATTGATTTCATCTCCTCTATCTAAGTACATACCTGGATACAACTTACTGATTCGATATATATCTTCTTTATTAAGTCTATCAAGTCCTTCAACTTTAATATCTACTATTTCGATGTTTTGAGAAAAAATGAATCCTAAAAATATTGCCACTACATATCTAAACATCTCTACTAACCCTTCCAAATTTTCGTTCTCTTAAATTATAATCTTGCAATGCATTCTCTAATTCATTTTCATCAAAATCAGGCCAATAAAGCTGTGAAACATAAATTTCTGTATATGCAATTTGCCATAACAAAAAATTTGAAATTCTATTTTCACCTGCTGTACGAATTAATAAATCAGGATCTGGCATTCCTGATGTATAGAGAAAATTTGAAAATTCATCTACAGTTATAAATTCTTTTTTATGTTTAATAATTTTATTACAAGCATTAACAATTTCATGACGGCCTCCATAACTTATAGCTAAATTTAAGTTTAATCCTGTATTTGAAATTGTAAGGTTCTGCGCCGCTTTAACTTCAGTTTGTGTTATAGAATCTAATTTATTCAAATCACCTATCACTTTAAATTTAATATTATTTTTCATCAAATCATCTAGCTCTTTTTTTAGAGAATGAACTAATAATTTCATCAAAGCTAATACTTCTGCTTTAGGTCTATTCCAATTTTCTTCAGAAAATGTAAATAAAGTAAGATATTTAATACCAATTCTGCTACTATAACGTATAATATTTTGAACAGAGCGGACTCCTTTTTCATGTCCGCGTATTCTATTCAACCCTTTATCTTTAGCCCATCTTCCATTACCATCCATTATAATAGCAATATGGCTTGGAATATTCTTGTCTACTATCATACAGCTTCTATTTTATTAGATATTTTTTGAAATTCTTTATGTATTAAAGAGCCTTTATGTTCTTTTACAAAAGGTATTCCTTTATCACATGATTCAGATAATCTTGAATCAATATTTATTTTTCCTAGTAAAGGTAAATTTAATCTAGAACTCTCTTTTTCTCCAGATTTACCTTTAAAAACATCATAAATAAATTCAAATTTATTATTCTGCATTTCTACTATCTTATCATTAATAATTATATGCTTAACATCTAAATCAGATTCAATTTTACCACTAAAACTTAATCCTGACATATTTTCAATCACTCCAATAATTGGAGTATTTACTTTTTTAAACATATCGGAACCTTTTCTGACATCTACATTAGATAAGTCTTGAGGGGTGGTAATAATTACAGCACCAAATAATTTTATTTTTTGAACTAATGTCAGCTGAATATCACCTGTTCCAGGGGGTAAGTCTAATATCAAATAATCTAATTCACCCCACGCAACATTATCAAAAAACTGTTGAGTCATTCTTGAAACCATAGGACCTCTCCAAATAGTAGGAGAATTTTCATTATTAATAAATCCAAAAGACATAAACTTAACACCAAACTTTTCAATAGGGGACATTATATCATTAGATATTTCAGGTTGTTCGTAATAGTTAATCAAAGTTGGAAGGCTTGGACCATAAATATCTAAATCTAATAAGCCTACTTTATATTTATTTGATAGTTCACATGCTATATTTAATGCAGCAGTAGATTTTCCAACACCACCTTTACAACTAGAAATTGCAACAATCTTTTTAATACTATTTTTTGATTCAGATTCATCTTGAATAAGTGAATCAGAAGAATTTTCAAATATAACTTGAATTGCATTAAAATTAAATTTTTCTGATATTTTACTTTTGATACTATCAGATATTATATCTTTATTTTCTTGATTATCTGTAGTTAAAGAAATTTGAATAATAAGATTTTTATTTGGGTCTAAATTTATTTTTTTAACTATGCCAAATGATACAATATCTCTAGAAAAACCAGGATACTTAATTTCTTTTAAAACATCTGTTATATTATCAATTAAATTCTCCATTTTTAATTAATCAATTATACTGAAATTGCTATTTTTTTTAAAAATGAAGCTTTTATCCTTCGTATTCTCTGCCAAAATAATCATAATTTATTTTAATAAATTTCTTCCATTCTTCAGGGACTGCATCTTCCTCAAAAATAGCTTCTACTGGACATTCTGGCTCACATGCACCACAATCAATACATTCTTCTGGATCAATGTACAACTGCTTATCCGTAGGGTCAAAACCATCCTCTTTAGCTTCAGCACCAGCACCTTCTTTATTATCTGGCCCATGAATACAATCAACAGGACAAACTTCAACACACGCTGTATCACAAGTACTAACACATGGATCTGCTATAGTATAAGCCATTTGCTTCCTTTCCTCTTTTTTACCAATTAAAACAGATATAATTTATCACTTTTGTTTAACACCTAACAAACATAAAAAGTAAATATAATTCTAGTAATAATTATTCAAATATAATAATATATGAACAAGTTTTTTATATATGATACTGTAAGGTCAGATTAGATTGCATGTTTATTTTATAATATTTAAGATTTAATTACATTTTTTTATTTTTCATCTCTTATGATAATTATAAGGCAAAGTTTTTTGATGAAAATTTATTTACTTCTAATTTCTTCAACAATACAGAATCCAATATAATAAACTTATCTAAAAAATATATACGTAAGATAAGGATTCTATATGTCAGAAAGTATTAATGAAATAATACTTAATTCTACTATGGGGAATACAAGAATTGCCTTAGTTAAGAATCAAGTACTTGATAATTTATTTGTTGAACGACCCGAACACCAAAGAACCGTTGGCAATATTTACAAAGGGAAGGTTCAAAATGTAATCCCTGGTATGCAAGCTGCTTTTATAGATATAGGCCAACCTGTAAATGCATTTCTTCCATTTGCAGAAATTGGCGATGTGAATCCTATAAATAATGAATCATTTATAGTTGATTCTAAAGACAAAAATAAAAAATCTAAAACTAATAATAAAAAAATAAATCTAGTCGTAGGAGATGATATCATTGTTCAAGTTATAAAAGAACCTTTTAGTGGTAAAGGAGCTAGAGTAACAACAGAAATATCTATTCCTGGTAGCTTTATGGTTCTTGTGCCTAATTCAGATTATATAGGAATATCAAAAAAAATATCTAATAGATATGAGAAAAATAGAATTAAAAAAATTATCTCGAATTTTAAACCAAAAAATATTGGCATTATTGCACGAACAATATGCTGCGAACAAGATGAAGTAAATATAAAAAATGATTTTGATCGATTATTTAAAATATGGCACGAAGTAAAACATAAAGTAAAATCTTCAAAAACCATACAATTGATATATCAAGATTTTACAATTTCAGATTTAGTTATAAGAGATTTATTTACAGAATCTATTAAAAAACTTGTAATTGATTCAAAACCTCTATATAAAAGAATCTATAAATTAGTTAAAGAAATTAATCCCAATGCCGCAAATAAAATAATACTGCATAAATCAAAAGTTCCAATATTTGATCAATATTATGGATTAGATGAGCAAATAAATAAAATAATCAGACCTAAAGTATGGTTAAAAAGTGGAGCACATTTAATAATTGAGCATACTGAGGCAATGGTTGTTATAGATGTAAATAGCGGAAGATTTATTGGAAAAAAAGAACATGAAGATAATTCATTAAAAATTAACATTGAAGCTGCAAAAGAAATAGTAAGACAATTAAGATTAAGAGATATAGGTGGTTTAATTGTAATTGACTTTATTGATTTAGCAGAAGAAAAAAATAGAAAAAAAGTATATGACACATTAAGACGAGAAATCAAAATAGATGGTTCAAAGGCATCTCTATCAGAATTTTCTGATTTTGGATTACTGCAAATGACTAGACAAAGAGTAGGATTAAGCATATTACATACACTAACCAATAAATGTAAGGCTTGTAATGGCTTAGGTAGAATATCATCTCCTGATAACACCTTAACGACAATTGAAAATTGGATTAATAAGTTTAGAGTTAAAAACAAAGATAGACGATTAATTATTTATACTCATAAAAAAATAGAAGAATACGTATACACCAATAAAAAAAGTAACTTAAATAAATTGATGTTTAAAAAACTAATGTGGATAGAAATAAAAACTGATCCTACTTTAAACGTTAATGAATTTAAAGTTTTTTCAAAGAAAAGAAAAAAAGAAGTAACAGATGAAGTTTAACCTTGTTTATTTATCTAAAAATTAGATAAATTAACGGGCTTTAATTTTTAAGGAAAATTAATTTATGTATGCATTAGTGGATTATATAGGAAATCAAATATTGATTAAAGAGGGAGAAAAGGTAAAAATTCCTTTCTTAGATCAAAAGGTTGGCTCAAAAGTAGTATTTGAAAATGTACTATATTTTGATAATGATAAGGACAGGAAGGTTGGGAATCCTTATCTTAAGTCTGTATCCTTTTCTGGAAAAATAGAATCTCATGGAAAAGAGAAAAAAATTATTGTTTTTAAAAAGAAACGAAGAAAAGGACATCAGAAAAAAAATGGGCACGTCCAAAAGTTTACATATGTTATGATAGATAAATTTTCTACTAAAAAAGCTAGCAGCAAAGCAAAACCTAAAGCTACTAAAGCAAAACCCAGAACTACTAAAAAAGTTGATAAAAAATAAGGACTAATAGATATGGCACATAAAAAAGGAATGGGAAGTTCTAAAAATGGTAGAGATAGTAATCCCCAATATCTTGGAGTTAAAAGTGCAGATGGTCAATTTGTATCAACAGGAAGTATAATAGTAAGACAAAGGGGAACAAAATTTCATCCGGGTCTAAACGTAGGGAAAGGTAAGGATGATACTTTATTTGCTTTAATGGATGGGTATGTTAAATTTCAAAGAAAAGGTAAAAATAAAAAACAAGTCAGCATACTAGCTGAGTAATTATTTTTTATTTAATTTTATATTTCTAATTAAACCTTCATATTTAGTTCTTTTCACGGCACTCTTTTTAAATATTTTTCTATATTGCTCTTTATCTATTTTTTCCCAATCACTATCTTTCATAGATTGAATTTCTTTTTTCTTATAAAAAGATTTTTCATTAGATAACTCTGAAAAAGTGATATTCCAGGGGCATACTTCTTGACATATATCGCATCCATAAATCCAACCCTCTAACTTATCTGAATAATCTTCATGTATTTTGCCTCTATGCTCAATTGTTAAATAAGATAAACATTTATTTGAATCTAACAAATATGGAGATAATGCTTCAGTTGGACAGGCTTCTATACATTTAACGCATGTTCCACACAAATCATCAATGAAGGGTTCATCATAAGATAAATTTATATCAATTAATATTTCACCCAAAAAAAACCAAGAACCCTTTTTTCTATTAATTAAATTTGTATGTTTCCCAATCCAACCTAAACCTGCCTTTTGTGCCCAATTCTTTTCCATAATTGGAGATGTATCTACACATACTCTATAATTTATATTTTCATTATATGATTTAATAAAACTTAAAACTTCATATAACTTTTGTTTTACAACTATATGGTAGTCATCACCCCATGCATAATTAGATATTTTATAATTATTATTAGAAGCATTATCTCCAGAATAATAGTTTAAACCAAATGAAAGTACTGACTTAACACCAGGAAAATATTTAAATATATTCTTCCTTTCCTCTTTTTTATTATCGAGCCATTTCATTGAAGCATGGTTTCCTCTATCTAACCATTCTTGAAAAAAAATATTAGAAGTGAAATTATTTGTATTTGGAGAAGTAATGCCAATGAGGTCAAAACCTACATCATAAGAAACTTCTTTAATATTATTAGTGAATTCTGTTTTATTCAAAAATTAAAATTGTTCGAAATATATAACTTTTAATTCTCTATTGATTGAACTTGAAATGCCATTATTTTTAGAGATATCATTAGCATTAATCTCTAACATTATATTATTAGTAGCAGACCATCTTAATCCAGCATTAAGATAACCATTTCCTTTTCTAATAATAATATCATCTAATGGATTATCATCGCTATATTGATCATCATCTCTAGCAAAGCTATATTCCCCATAAATTGAAAAACTTTTATTTAATTCTTTATCAAATCCTACAAAAATATTAATGTCATCATCACCATCATCTGTTTCTGTTAAATTCTTATTTAGACCAAAATGAAAACCAAGATTACCAAAAGCTTGCCAATTTCTACTTATAACAAAATAAGCTCCATATGATTTTTGTTCATATCTATTTAAGGATATAGATAGATCTTCATTTAAATACTCTTCAAAAAACTTTCCTCTTCCTTGTGTATCAATACCAATAAGCATAGCAGGCATTCTATCAGTCTCATCAAATATTCTATATTTAACTTGAACTTCTGGATATGATTTATTTTTTTTCATATCTCCGTCACCTATAAAATTTGATACTCCAAACGATACCCCTAATGTAAAGTTATCTGTAATCCCAATTGAAAATTTAGGGAGTATACCACCATCTTTCATAAAGGTACTTTCAAAGGAAAAAAAACCTTTAGGCATAGTTCCTGCAGTTGGAATAGAAATTAAATTAATAGGAGGATAAGGCTGTTCGCTTTGAGCAAACAAAAAAGATAAAGCTATAAATAATATCGCAATTTTTTTTTTCATAGAATACTACTATATATTAATAATATTATTTATTATATAATAATCATATTCTTTAATAAGGGAAAGAAAGATATACAGGCATATGATCTGATATATAGGTTTCATACATACTATAAGAACCCATATATTCATCCATTGGTATAGTATCAACAATATAATTAGACTTATCTACAAAATCACTAGATACTAATATATGATCAAGAAAACTTACCCAAGGCTCTTTAGGATAAGATGCTTTAGTAATATCATATGTGATATCCATTGTTGGAAAATAAAATCTAGGATCATCAAAAAATGGATCAAAACAATGCTGTTCATCATCATCTTTTAAATCATCATTCCAATCACCTAAAATAATTAAATTACTATTTCTATTTATTTCTTCGCTAACATAATCATATAACATTTTAGCAGCTTTTTTTCTTCTTTCAAGGCCAGAGTCACAACATTTCATATGCAAATTAATAACAGAAAACTGTAGTCCTTTTTCTAATGATACAAAATCTGCCTTTAATGGAGGTCTACCTGCAAAATTATAATCATTTTCAGCAAATAATTCAATTCTATTAACTAATTCAAATTCATCTTTTTTATAAATTATAGCCTGATCCATAAATGATGATTGTTGCGATATAATATAATTATATTGTGGTAAAAAATGCATTAATTTACTAAACCATCCTCTATTTTTAATTTCTTGAAATGCAATAATGTCAGAGTCTAAATCCTTTATAGATTCTGATAGAGCATCTATAGTTGAATCATTAGCGGTAGGAAAAAATTCACAATTCCATGTAATAATGTCAAGGTTCTCATTAATATTTAAACTAGGAATATTCCAATTATCAATAGAAACCTGTTTTTTACTTTCTTTTATCTCATCACTATCATTTAATACAATACTATTCCAATCAGTCTGTTTATATATATTATTAATTGCTGAACTTGATTTTTGATGAATCCAATCAAAAACTTCTTCATCATATCTAAAATCATGTATAAATAATGTTTGAGAATTTTGATTAATCACTCCAGACTCATAACCTGTAAATAATTTATGCTTAGAATCATACTTTAAAATAAAATGACCAAAACTAGTACCTCCTCCATAATTTTGGAATGCATAAACATGGCTATTAGGATCATACCAAGCAGTAGGATAACCTTTACTTATTCCACCAGATACGACAACATCTACACCTTCAGCATAATATCCTAACTCAATAGCATTTAATGGAGTATTATTATCACTTAGAACAAAATTTTTATAAACTTTTTCTCTATCCCATGGAATCCCTGCACTTGTTAATAAAATAATGATATCCGCTTTATCTTCTAAATCTTTTACTGTAGTTTGTAATGATTCTACGGGGTCCTTAAGAAAAATATTTTTTAAATTTTTAGATAGGACTATATTACTTAAATCAGGATTAACAATTCCTATAATACCAATTTTTACATCTTTATAATCAATAATTTCATAAGGCTTAAAAATTAAACTCTTATTATCAGCATAATATAAATTAGCAGCAAGAAAACTAAAATTTGCCTTCTTAGCTAAATCTAATAAATTATCTAATCCAAATAAAAAGTCATAATTACCTGGAACTAAAGCATCATATTCAACTTTATTCATCCATTCTATAACAGTTCTTCCGCTATCAGCAATTCCTAAAGGATGGCCTTGAAAAAAATTACCTCCATCTAATAATAAAATGGGACTATCAACCAATTCATATCTTAAGTTATTAACATAATGAGTAAAACCAGACATTCCTATAATATCAGGAGGGTTTGAAGGATTGATAAAATAAGCCTTTTGTAAATCTAAGAAACCATGCAAATCATTTGTTGTAAGAACATCTACAGATTTATTATATGAGAATAAGAATGAAACCAATAAATAATATATTATAATATATTTAAAGACCTTTACCATTTCCCGTACATTGGATTAGGTAAAATATATGTTTTATCAGAAGTAACATTTTTAGGAAAATCTCCCATTGCATCACCTACATATAAAATAACATCAAAAGAGCCATGCTTAGCCATACGGTTTATACCTTCATATACCTCTTGTCTTCTAATATGTTTTTTATCTTTTTTATCGAGTCTTAATAAATAGATATCTTTTTCATCATAAATACCTAATTTCTTCATATTATTTTTTGTAGATTCTAATCTTTCATCCATTCTATTGCTTAGAAAAATTAATTGAATTCCTAAATCCCTAACTAAAGAAATATACTCTTTAGCTCCTGGAACTAAACCTGCTTCCTCTCTATTAACCCATACTGCCCACGAACTCATATTAAAAGTTTCACCTTTATAAAAATTTTCAACTTGATATTTTGAATTATCTAAAACAGTTTCATCTAAATCCATAATAATCGCTTGTCTATCATTAGAATGTAATTTTTTAGTTTTTAAAGCTAATTCAGCATATACTTTTTCACATAATGCCTTGTACTCATTTGATTCAACAACCCATCTAATATCATTAGGAAGCTTCTCTACTTTTTGTTCTACTGAATTCTGAAAAAAACTTGGGTTAAAAAATATTAGAAATAAAATTAAGATTACGCTAATAAAAAGAGTTGAAATAATATTTTTTCTATAAGTATACATATTTAAAATTTCCATTTAAGTGTTGTTGAAATTGATAAATTACTCTCAGTAACAGTTTCACAGTCTATACTGCAATCTAACGTAGTGCTAGGTAATAAAACAGGGAAAATATCATCATATTTATAATCAGTTATGTAATATGATAAAGCAAAATCTAAATTTAAATTTTTATTAAATGATTTATTACTTCCTAAAGTTAACTTAGCAATAGGATCAAAACCATTTATTATAGGTTCTTTATATAACAATCCCATTCTGATACTAGAACCTAATTTAAATCTATGCTCAAATGCAAAGCGATAATGACTTATATCATTTAATAAATTATCATAATTGTTCTCATCTTGCTGATTATAAAATTCTCTATCTACTTCAAAAACAAATAAAGTTCTATAATTATCTAATCTTAACCCAAAAGTCATCTTTTTAGGCTTATAAAATTCAACTCCTTTTAAAACGAAATTATATTCAGGGTTAAATGAAGGGTCACTATCAGCATTATAATTTAAAAAGTAAGGCAAACCTGATAATTCAGAGTTACTATACTCTAAATAATTATCAGATTTAATCATTGCATCTGTTTCAACAGATATAATAACAGAACTTTTTTTACTATAAGGAAAAGGAATTTCTATACTAAAAGTTTCATATGTATCATATGGTGTATGAGATTTATGATCCATATCTTCTAAATTTGATAAATTTGTATATACACTATAATCTAATGTATTAGGATACTCAATAATCATAATACTATCTTCTACTTTAGATTTTAATACTCTATTAATAGAATAGCCAAAAGAAACTAATCCATCATTAAAAGGAACAGCATGAGAGTAGCCAAATCCTAGAGAAACTAAATTAATTTCACCTTTATTTTGATATCTTTGAAAGCCTATAAGAGGATCTTTGCTTCCTATAAGTTCTCCATCAGAAAACGACTCCTTTCCTCTGACTTCCTCTTCATATATATAATTAAATGAAGCTAGTGGCATAAAAGAGAAACCAATTGCAAAATTTGATTTTTGTAATTGATTACCACTCATAATAAAACCTAAAGAATTATAAAAATTAGAGCTTTGATTAGAAACATAATCTGTATCTACATTATAATCTCCAAATGTATCAAAAGCACCTATACTTCGTCTCTCAAAAAGTAAATTAGACATAATCTGAAAATCAAAAGAGAACCCTTCCTTTCCACCTAAGAGATAAGATAATCGTGCTGGATTAACCGCTGTAATACTACTTGATATTCCTGTTGAGACATGAGTATTTGCTAAACTCATCGATCTAGCATCTCCAAATTGTATATCTCCACCAAGTATTCTATTAAAGTAAGATTGAGAAAAAATCAATGATGATAGTGCAATAATAATATAAGAGATTCTAATAAGCATTTTTTTAAATTTCATAATCTATTTGTAATCTTAAATCGAGTTTTTCATCCAAAACAAAAGCATCCTGTATATAACTACCTGAACTATTTACACCTTGCACCCCAGTATTAGGAGCTGACCAAGTATGACTCATTTTTAAACTTACACTCATATTCTCTATAGGATTTAAAGCAAATGAAAGCCATGTATTAATTAAACCAAATTCTGCATCAAATATTTTAAAATCATTAGAGTCCATATACCATAAGAAGCCATGTGCATATATAGCTCCTGCATTTAGTTTCAACCTTATAGGGCTACCATTATTAAAATGATGTTGAAGGTTAAAACCTATAGATTCATCTGGAAAGCCTGTATTCCCTACATTCATTAATGTAATATATGGATTAATAGAATCAATCAATCTTGGCCTTGGAGAAAATTGTGCACTATTCCATGAATAAAGTAATTCTAAATGATTATAATCTGATAATCTTAATTTAAAACGAACACGTGCCTCCTTAATTAAATAAGTATGATGGCTAAGTGTATAGGGATCTCTTGATTGTATTTTATATCTAAAATAGATACGATAATTAAACAATGGTCTCCATTCAAGATTTGTAACCATTCTATAATACTTAGCACTATCAGCCTTCCTAGTCCAAAAATCCCATTGTAATCCTAATACAAAATTTTGATGAAACTGATATCTTGATTCTATATAAGTTCCCTTCTCAGCTTGAGGCTGAGGATTATACATACTTAAACTGGTATATATTGGATCTGCAAGCCAATATGAGTCCTCCACTATTGTACCTTTATAACGTGAATAGTTAGAAAAAGATTTCTGATAGGGATTATCAAATTCAAGATCATAATTTCTATGCAAAATCAAAAAATTAAAATTATCAAACTGTAAAAAGCCATTAAGGATTAAAGCTCTTGGATGACTTTTACTATCACTTATTATATTTTGATCTATTTTATTAAGTACCGCATATTCAAATTGAAATGCAATATTTTCTATTACTGTATTAAAGTTAAAACCCCATACACGCCTTGATGCTTTTGCATCTTTCCAATGCCAACTAGTAGGCAAATGACGAAATCTTTTTAAATCTGAACTATTAGAATACATTGCTTCTAACTCAGGGTCTGCAGAATTACTAGATGGATAATTTAAATAAAATACATCGCCAGAGTATTCATCATAATCATTAATATACTGATCTCCTTCACAGCAAATACAGCCGTCTCCATTAGAATCAAATGCTAAATTATTTTCATCACAATTAAAGATATCTAATTCAGGAGTAACATCACCTCCACCTCCAGTAATAGTATTAACTATTTGAGGATCAAGAACTCTATCATATAAACTCTCATAATATGTTACACCTATATTAGTCCCCTCATTAATTGAAAATCTAAAGTTACCTCCAAATGTTCTTTCTGTTAAAGCGTCTATCATATTTTCAAAAATAAAATCATAATCTTTATTTCCGTTATAGCCTAACCCTAAGCGAGGTCTCATAAAAATCAAAGAAGTAAAGCTACCATCTTGATTAATTATTGCATCTCTCTTATCATTTGAAAAGAACATAGATAAACGCAACCTTTTATTTGACATTTGTAAACCAAGTCCATTTAAAGTTAATTCTTCAGATGTCGATATATCTGGAGAAATTCCAGATTTTCGTTTATTAAATTTATAACCTGTAAACCTTGATCTTCTATAATCTCCTGATGCAAAAACAAGACCCTGACCATATGTTGCAGTAAAATTACCTATAATCAAATCATCTATTTTAAAACCATCTGATTTTTCAGATAATGGGACATCATTAATTCCAAGATGCATCTTATTTGTATAAATATTATAGGAATCTCCTGCATTATTATATCGTAAATGGCTGGCACTAAACTTACTATTACTTACATGAAATCTATAAAATGTAGAAGGAGTTGATTCATTTGAATATATTAAGACTTCATCTTCTTCATCAAAATTAGTCATAGAATATGTATTAATAATTGATTCATATCTAAAATTAATTTTATCCATCCGATCTTGATCAAATAAAACTCTTTTCAGAACATTTTTATATCCATAATATGAAATTCCAGGTGAATTTTTAAGCTGAAAAGTTCCTGAAATATTACCTCTTTTTTGCTGTTTTAAAACAGCTACCGCATCTATAGGACTAACATTTGGAATCTCATTCAACTGATCATAGGTAATTAGATTAGGGTCATATTGCTTTGGATACATTAGTATTTCTCTTGGAAAATTTGATTTAAATTCAGATGGAATAACTTGAGCAGAACCTTTAGTCCTTCCATAACTAATTTTCACAAAAGATTTAATATTAGCTACATCATCAATGCCAATACCTTCTATATTCAGTAAATCATAAATAGTATTTATTTTCTGTATAGATAAATATTCTGCAATCAGTTCAATTTTTGTAGTAGATAGTGGTAACTCCTTTAAATCATCAAAAGAAGAAAAATTAATATCAATTTTATCAATAGATGCAGTATATATAATTGAAGCCAATAATAATATAGATATTCTATTCAACATTAAAAATAAAGTCCTATTTGAATACTATGAGTTAAAGGCAACGTAGGATGGCTAAGGAAGCTATAACTAAACGATGAATTATCATTTATAGGTGTTAAAAAACCTACTCCTAATCTATTAGGTTTCATTTGTATTCCAGTTCTTAAAGTAAAATATTTATGTATTTCATACTCTATACCAAAACGAAAATGATTAGTTGTAGATCCTGCTAATCTTTCATAACTAAAACTAGTTATAAGTTTCTTAATTGGAATATAACTAAAACCAATATTTATTTTTTTTGGAAGAAAATTAGCAAATGAGCCTGTACCTATAGAAGGAGAATTAATATTTTTAATAAATGCACCCAAAAACACCTTGCCTCTTAAAGAAGCCCAGATCCCAACATCAAGACCAACTTTACTTCTTTTTATAGCAGGAATTCCATCTGTACCATCGCCACTAACACCTGCAGATTGACCTTGTTTTAATAAAAAATAATTTGCATTATAACCCATTCTAAGGCTAGAGTTTCTATCTCTAAACAATGTAAACCCATGGCTAAACATAATAGCTCTTTCTGATGAAAGAGTTATATCTCGAGTTGTGAATCCATCATGAGGCTTTGCATCTACTCCTAAATGCTGCATCGTCAATGATAAATTCGTATTTTTATTAGGTTTATATAAAATAGAACAATACTGATATTCAAGTAATTCATCCATCTCATAAAATATAACAGAACCAGCTGAAATAGAAGCTGTTGAATTAAATGATAAATTAGCAGGATTATTAACAATATTTTCTATACCTCCTGGAGTTGAAACAGCAGATCCTGCTAAAGCTACAGCTTTTGAATTATTAAAAGAGTTATTAGTAGTTATTTGAGCAACTAAACAATTAAATATCAATAAAATAAATACTTTTTTTATCACTTTAATAGACTCCCACAACAATAGGAGCAACATCATAATATGATTGTCCAGATAAAATATTAGTTGTTTCAATATGCATTAAATATGTTCCTGGAGAAACAATCTGTCCAAGATGATTTCTTCCATCCCAATCAGAATTATCTTCCATACGTTTAATAGAACCTGGGAGTTCATAATATTTTTCAAGCAAACTTGTAACTAAAGTCCCATTAAGATCAAATATCCTAACTACAACTTTTGAGTTAGAAGGAAATGAAAAATTGTAATCTAATCTTTCTCCAAGAGTTGGAATAATAACATAAGGAGCAGGATCTATGCTAGGCCTTGTAATTTGATTACAATCTCCAAAACATTCTTGGTTACAATCTTCTATTGAATCATACCATTGTTCATATTTATCATCACCTTCACAATACCATTTATTTAATATAGATTTTCCACCAACATGATATACATCATACAAACTTATATTACCTGCAGAAGCTACAGTAAATTGATAAGAACCATTATATACTCCAACAGTCCCCTTTGCTATAATGACATATTCAGATAAATTCCCGGGAGCTACCATATAACCTATATCAGATGACAAAACATCCCAATCCCAAATAACAATATCAATTCTATCAGTCCCCTCTTGTAATACAATTATCTCAGGACCATTAGAAGGTCTAATATCATCATAATCTACTATAAGTCCCATAATAGTAGCTTCATAATCATCAGCATCAGTCCAACCCTCTGTTGGTACAGAAACAATATCATTAATAGTATGGGTAATATCACCGGTAAGACATGAACCGTCATCAACTATTGCATTAGGATTATAGTTAGGATCTTGTTCTACTGTACATCCTGCTTGTGATACAATTTCCCAAGATTCTTTAAATACTTCACTAGTTTCATCATGTCCAGTAATACCATTTCCTAAAAAACCTAAATCATCTATAGGGTTACTTTCTCCATTTTCAATATTTGATTTCCTGACATATGCTTCACCTGTTTGATGTGCACCCAAAATATTGCTTTCCTGGATTTCAAATGAAGTATCATCTTCATAATTAGAAACCCCCGTTTTGTTTACTCCATAAGAATATGTCATTGGGCCCACTTGCTGCTCAATAGCAATACCCCAATAAAAATAGTCAACATCTTGAATAAGAGAATTAGAGTTTCCATCCCATTTAAATAAAATTAACGGCTCATAACTATCATCAAGATTTGCTGATGCTCCTATTGTATTCTCAGTATCAATAGCATCAAGCATATCAGACTGAAGATACAATACTGTAAATTCAGAATAATAATCACCATAATAATTATGAAATGATTCCTGATCCTTTAATGCTATAATAATAGTTTCATTTGAATCAATTATTGTATTTAAAGGAAATCTGACAATAAAATCGCCTGAAAATCCAGACCAAAAATTGCTTTCAGATGGAAGATTGTAATAATGACTACTCTGAATAATATTCTGATCAATTGAATATTCATACTCTGCATCCGAAAGATAATAGTCTGATAAATCTATAGATGAATTTGTAGGATTATATATTGAAACTAATTCTGCTTGATCAGGAGAAGTAACAATTTTATTAAAAATAATATGATTAGCTTCTAAAGATAATAAGAAACTGACACATAGCAAGGTTAAGACAGTATGTTTTTGCATTAATTACCAAGAATTGTATTGACTAATGAAACAATATCAACAACATTAATAACACCATCACCATTTAAATCTAACAAGCACAGTTCATAATCACTTAAGTTATCAGAACCTGAACCTAAAATAGTATTAACCATCTGAACAATATCAACAACATTGATTACACCATCTTCATTAACATCACCATTAGAGGTACAAGTTTCTGTATCACCATTTATTATAATATCTGTTTCATACTCAACTGTAATCTGCCACTCATTATTAATATCTAACTGCTGGTCATCATCACAATAAGCACCAAGCTCACCTGTTATTTGAACTTCATATAACCCAAATGGCTCTTGAGTTAAAACATTTAAATCTGTTGCTGTTATATCAAAACCATCTTGATATTGACTGCTCTCTGGCCATACAACAAAATCTATTTGGTTTTCATTTTCATCCTGAATAGTAAATGAATGAGGTCCTCCAAATGGAGTAATATCAAAATAATCAATAATAATCCCTGTTGTTGTAAGAGACTGTTCATATAAAGGACATTGACCTGCTGAACTTTCACTAAGATTATATTGGCCATCACAAGAAATAATTTCTTCTGCTTCAAATGAACAATTATTAACAATATCAAAAATAGGAACCTCTCCAATTTCACCAACTATAATTGTCACATAATCAGTAGATGTTGCTCCTAAATCATCTGTAACTTGAAGTGAAAATGACATAGCAGAAAATTCGTTAGGTGCTACAAAACTAATAACTGGAGATTCAGGTTCTCCAAAAAACACATCTATCCCTGCTTCTTGAACCCAAAAATAACTTTGTACAGAACCATCAAAATCATAACTAGAAGTACCGTCCAGAGTAACAACATCTCCATAATTAACAAATAAATCGTCTCCTGCAACAGCTGTTGGAGATACATTTTGACTTGAATTAAGAATTGTAATATCTGATTCATATTCTACTGTGATTTGCCACTCACTATTAATGTCTAACTGCTCATCATTACCACAATATACATCAAGACTACCTGCTATTTGAACTTCATTTAAGCCAAAAGGCTCTTGAGTTAAAACATTTAAATCTGTTGCTGTTATATCAAAACCATCTTGATACTGACTGCTTTCCGGCCAAACGACAAAATCAAGCTGATTTCCACCTGCATCTTGTAATGTAAATGAATGAGGACCTCCAAATGGAGTAATATCAAAATAATCAATAATAACACCTGATGTTATCAATGACTGAGCATATAAAGGACATTGAGATGCAGAGCTCTCACTAAGATCGTATGGACCATCGCAAGGAATCATCTCTCCTTCACTAAACGAACAATTATTAACAATATCAATAAGAGGTATCTCTCCTGCTTCTCCAACGGTAATAGATACATAATCTGGCAATGAGGTTAATCCATCATTATCTGTAACTTCAAGAGAAAATACAAGAGTAGTAAATTGATCTGGTGCAACAAAACTAAGGCTAGAAGATTCAGGTTCTCCAAAAAATACATCTATCCCTGATACTTGGTTCCAAAAATATGATACCACACTACCTGAATCACTATCATAACTTTGATTACCATCCAAAATTACAACATCACCATAGTTAACTAGTAAATCATCTCCAGCTACAGCTATAGGAGCACCTTCAACATAATGCACAGAAACATCAGTTGCCTGTACTTTAAAACCATTATAAGAATCTACAATCCCAATCACATCATAACCTAATTCTAGCATCAAACTTATTTCAAGTTCTGACAAACGATCATCTATAAGAACATGACCAGAGCCATCATTGATTTGCCATTCACCATATTCATTAGGTATTTCAGTACATGTCGCATTTATAAAACTAACTCTTACACCTTCATATTGTTCACCAACATCTCCTGTTAATAATTGAATAGGTTCAGGAAGAGAATTATCAGATGATAGGACTGTAACATTTGCACCAATAATTTCAGTCAATCCATTGTACTCTGCCACAGTACCCAATACTTCAACTAAATTACCAACAACAACAGCTGGAGAATTTATATATACCCAAAGACCACTCCATGGGCCAACACCATCTTGAATGAAAAATCCAGAATAAGATACTCCAGTAACAATACCAGATGTTACAACTAATGATCCTTCTATAGGAGATGCATCTCCTGTGCCTTGAATCTGTTGTATAGTTACAACATCTGCATATACACATGTTCCATCATCATCAGTTGCATTTGGATTATAATTACCTGCTGCAGGATCTGTACAACCAGAAATATTACCAAAATCATGTGGATGATACCCTAAATAATCCCAAGTATTTTGATCAAAAACAGCCCATTCTGAATCTGATGCACTTGTTCCTGCAGAACTATTCCAATCTCCAAAATTTCCTGATACAACAGATCCAAATCTAACCAATGTATGATCTTTTGTTGCATCATTAACACCAGCAACATCCCAGCCATTTCCAGGATCTGTTGCGCTCCATGTCCCTATACAATCTAAAATTTCAAATTCATTTTCTGTTCCCTTAACTAAACAAAACCCATCATCCCCATTACTTAAATATGTATGCGTTTGATCACATTCATCCATTATAATTTGATCAGAACTACCATGACAAATAACATAAACATCTCCAGGAGAAACAGATGCTCCCGCATCAAATGCATTCCAATAATCATAACTCCCTTCATTGTTTGCTCCATTTGTTGCATTTGGAAATGCATATCCTGATAAATCAATAGTTTGACTTGTTCCATTATAAATTTCTAAATATTTATGATTACTTGAACCTTCTGCGTATTCTGAAAAAAACAAGTCTGTTATATCACACTCACCATCACCATTACATATTCCGCAATCATCAAGTGTCGCATCACCATCACAAACACCGGCACAGTCCATTGTATCATTTTGTCCATCACATATTCCGCAATCATCAACTACAGCATCTCCGCCACACTCACCAGAACAATCTTCTTGAGCACAACTACCATTATCTATTGTGGCATCTGGATTATAATTACATGCAGACGCATCCATGCATCCATAAACGTCATCCGGATTTCCTCCTTCATGATAACCTAAATAATCCCAAGTGTTTTGGTCGAAAACCAACCACTCAGAATCATCTGAGTTTGTACCTGCAGATGTAGTCCAATCTCCATAATTACCATCCTGAACACTAGACTTACGAACAAGCGTATGATCTTTTGTCCCATTAGAAACACCAGCTACATCCCATCCATCACCAGGATCAGCCCACCAATCACCGACACAATCTAACACTGTAAATGATGATTCTTCTCCTTGAACTAAGCAATAACCATCATCACCATTACTTAAATATGTATGTTGTTCATCGCACTCATTTTGAATAAACTCATCAGCGCTACCATGACATATAACATATACATCTCCTGGAGATATTGATGCTCCATCTTCAAATGTATTCCAATATTCATGTTCTCCTGGAACATCTGGACTATTTGCTGCACTAGGATATGCATATCCAAATAAATCTAAAATTTGACCTGTTCCATTATAAATTTCTAAATATTTATTATTACTAGACCCTTCCGCATACTCAGAAAAAAAGATCTGAGCATAAGAAACACTAATAAGAAAAATCACGGTAATAGAATTGAAAGTTTTATTCATAAAAGTCTCCAACATTAAGTAAGTTTAAAAAATTAATATTTTAAGTCTTTAATCTAAATAGGCTACATATAAGTTTTTATATGCAGCCTATTTAAAACACATAATATATTTCAAGTACTACTCTATTAATTAATCATTAATAATAGTACTAACCATTTGGACGATATCTGTAACATTAACTACACCATCCATATTTACATCTGATGTGCAAACTAAATCATCTGAAGTTTCACCATTAATGATAAAACCTACAACTAAAACAATATCTGTAACATTTAAGTTTCCATCACCATTAGCATCACCACTATAAGCACAATCAGGAACACATACCTCATCACAAGTACCTGCGCATTGAGATACAGTTAAGTCTGCACCTGATACTGTGAATCCATAGTTTGGATAATCATCACCTTGAACAGCATCACACTCAGATCCCCAAGGAGCTGAATATTGAGTTGATGCACCCCAAATATCATTCCACCATTCAGGAACTGAAGTATCAACACATAAGATTGTATATTCATATTGCCCATCTAGAAGAGTTACTGTCATACCATTATCAGTATGAGCTCCCCAACCCGACCATCCATCAAATGAACCTGTTACGCTCACAAAGCCACAATCTTCTACACCACTAAGATCAAATGTCACAGCATATTCAGGGCATCCTCCACAATCAGATGCACATGAGCCACAATCTTCTGATTCATCACAAACACCATCTCCACATGATGGAGCAACTTCGCATGCTGCTTCACAAGAATTCCAGCAATATGCTAATGTTTGAGATGTGTTTGGTGCGCCTGCTGTAAACTGACGATTCCAATAACCATCTACTTCAACAGCACACTCAAGACCTGTTAGATCTTCTTGATCATTCCAGCCATCAATTGTGAATTTATAATCATGGGTTTCACCTTCACTAAAGTATTGTGTATGTGTCCATGTTCCTGTTACTTCATTTAAAGCCATATCATTATAACAAGTGCCACACCAACCATTATAAGAGCCATTAACATGAGGTGTTCCAGTTACACCATCAGGTAGATTTAACTCAAATGTTACTTTAGCTAAACCACAAACTTCGCCACCTTCACAGTTCCACCAACCATCCCACCACATTGAGGATGTTCCATCTTCCCATAGACAGCCCATTTCAGTAGGAATATCTGAACAACTTGCATAAGTACAAGTAGATGTATCAAATTCATTGTAAGACTGTACTGTTGCATCTGGATTATAGTTTGTAGCATTTGAATCCATACAACCTTCAACATCAACAGCAGTATCAAAATCATGTGGATGTGAACCTAAGTAAGTCCAATCATTTTGGTCTAAAACAACCCACTCTGAATCATCTGGCTCAGTTCCAGCTGATGCTTCCCAATAGCCACCATTTCCTTGAGCTACTGAAGCTTTTCTAACTAGAGTATGATCTTTTGTTGCAGACGATACGCCAGCTACATCCCATCCTGAACCTGGATCTCCATTCCAATCACCAACACAGTCTAATATTTCAAAGTTACCTTCAGAACCATATACTAGACATAAACCATCATCACCATTACTTAGGTAAGTATAGTTTGCATCACATTCTGCTAAAATAGTTTCATCAGCACTTTGATGACATATAACAAACACATCACCTGCAGCTACAACTGCTCCTTCAGGAAATGTATTCCAATATTCATATTCTCCTGGAACAGTTGGGGCATTTCCAACTGTAGGATATGCATAAGATGATAAGTCTACATCTGAATCAGACGCATTGAAGATCTCAATATATTTATTATTTGAAGACCCTTCTGCTGCTTCTGAAATAAATAAATTTGCCGATGTTAATTCACCATATTCACATGAATCATCACTAACTGTTGCATCAGCATTATAATTTATTGCTGTTTCATCAGTACATCCATAAACGATATCAGGACATGCTTCACATGAACCAAAACATACCGTATCAAGAGTCATATCGGCATCGCCTGGTGTAACATAACGATCATTACCATAACTACCACCAGCACAATCACCTAATCCAGAACCTGATTCATAACCACCATCATTAAAGTTATAGCCATAAGTCACGCCTGTTTCAAGCGTCATAGTATATGTATAAACCATATCGCCATCACTGTCATCCATAACGAACCAATCACTTGGTGCATAATCACCATTTACTGTAGAAGTTCTTACTTTAACATCTCCAGATACACCTTGAATGGACATATCAACAGAGAATGTCACATCAACTCCACAAACAGCAGAACCACCACACTCTCCTTGACAATCTAATGAAGCACATGAGCCATCATCAACTGTTGCATCTGCATTATAATTACATGCATCTACATCCATGCAACCTAATACATCAGCTGAAAAATCATGTGGGTGAAAACCAATATAATCCCACGTATTTTGATCAAATACAACCCACTCAGAATTATCAGCATCTGTTCCAGCTGAACCTGGCTCTCCAGTATCTGGATTATCAAGCCATCTTGGGTTACCTGTTGTTACTGATGCTTTTCTAACTAAAGTATGATCTTTAGTAGCATTTGAAACACCAGCCACATCCCATCCTGAACCTGGATCTTCACCAACAACACCAATAACATCAAGTACATCACCACTACCAACTTGAGTTAAAGCAAAAACATCATCACCATTACTTAGGTATGTAAATGTTTGATCACATTCAGCCATAATTTCATCAGATGAAGAAC
>CETH01443813.1_pt1 | contig 34671 bp, 33 predicted proteins | sample 361461 | NCBI WGS metagenome assembly CETH01 (sample SAMEA2622695, study PRJEB7988) | marine metagenome | isolation source: saline water (ENVO:00002010), including
TTTATTGAATCCTTTTGATTTGTTACATCATCTTAATGGTTATGCTGCTGATAAAAATTATATTAAAACGTTAAAATCAATAATTACTACAAATAGATTAAACAAGCTTGATAAATTTTCTGATTTAGATTCTCTTTATTCTTAATTATTAATATAGAATTGGATTCCGAACCATCTCCACTGATTGTCTTTTACAGTACAATTTAATCTCGATCTTCCTTTTTTTAACTTTCGATTTAATCTAATTTCAATTCTTTCATTAAATTTATAAACTTCTTTTTCAACTTCGCCATCACTGTCAAAAAGAAAACAATTTATTTTATTGGCTAGTTTTTGATCTAATAAAGAAAAACCAATAAATGGTGGATTTTCAATAATATTTGGATTTTTTGGTACGAAATCATAAACACCTAATCCTTTAGCGTTAGCAGCAAATTTAAATCTTTCAATATCTCCATATTTTTCATTTAAAGAGAATCTTGGTAGATAATAATAATTTGATGTTTCATTAATTACCCCCGAATGTTGACCGAAAGCAACTTTATATTTGTAATCCTCTAACAAATTAAACATTTTTTCATCTGTTTCACCAAAAGGATATGCAAACAAGCTTGGAATTTCGTTAATTTCATTTAAAAATATTTTATTTGATGTTTCAATTTCACTCTTTATTTCATCTAAGCTCATTGTAGATAAATGTGCATGTAAATGAGAATGAGCACCAATTGTGACACCTTCTTTTTTTAGTTGTCGAATTTCGTCCCAATTTAAATAGTTTTTGCTATTATTAGAAATATATCCAGTTGTAACAAATAAAGTTACTGGAAATCCTTTTTCTTTTAAAATAGGCCAAGCAACCTCTAAAAAGGAGCGATCGGCATCATCAACACTAATACCAATAGTATTATTTGGCATCTCAATATCATTAATGATAGAATCTACAATATATTCTAGTGATTTTACATTATATTTTGTTTGTGATAATTCTTCCATATGTTGCAAAAATTGTTCTAATCTAATATTTGTAGAAGGGTATTTAGGTTTGTCAAATTTATGGTACATAAAAACAGTAGCAGAATTCTTAATATTAGCTGCATAAATATTAGTGTTCAAAATAATAAAAATAAAAATCAAAAAATATTTTGTATTATAAAAAATTTTTCTTAACATGAAACTTTACCTAGATATTATTTCGCCCAAACCTAAATTTATATTGTTTGATAACAATAACCTCATTAAAACTCTAGAATTACTTGATAAAAAAAAATCAAAAATTAGTGATTCTATAGATATTAAATATCTAGAATTATCAAATAAATATAATTTTGCAAGAAAACTATCGCATTTATATATATGCATCGGACCTGCATCATATACAGCTCTAAGAGTAGGAATTTCATTTTTACTGGGTTTAAGCTATTCTTTAAATATACCCTTAATATCATTTAAATACGAAACATTTTTAAAACATTATATTAAAAGAAATCATTATTTTAATACTGTTATTTTTATTTTTTCATCACAAAATCAAAATTTTATTTTTTATCCAAAAAATAAAATCAAAAAATATGAGATAGAAAAAATAAGATATGATGAATTAATGACAAATAAAAAAATTTTTTTATATAAAAATTGTTTAATAAATACTAATTTATCCAGAAAAATATTAGATAAAATTAATAAAAAATTTGATAATACAAAAATTTTGGAATGTAGCGATTATTTTAATTTTTTTAAAAACAATGTTAAAGATAATAAAAAATTAATAAAACCTTTATATATATCTGATAATAAAATATTTGATTAAGTTTTGAATAAAAATATATTTATTTTAAATAAAAAAAATGCTGGGCAATGCTTCCGGTTGATTTCTAACAACAGCTTAGAATCTTATTTTTTTGAATTAAATGGGTGGAGTAAAAAGCAATATTTTGAACAATTAAGCAAAAAAAATAATTTTTCTTTAGGATTAATTAATAATAATGAATTTATTGGATTTATTTTGGGAGATTTAATAAATCTTGAAAATGAAATAGAATATGAGATACTAATTTTATATATTAGTAAAAGATATAGAAAAAAAGGAAATGCTACTTATTTGCTAGAAATTTTAAAAAATACAAATTCTAAACGAATTAAAAAGTTGTTTTTAGAAGTTGCTATTTCTAATCAGCCAGCAATCAACTTCTACTTAAAAAATAATTTTATTAATTATGGTATAAGAAAAAATTATTTTTTTATTTCTAAAGATTATAAAGAGAATGCAATATTATTTTCAAAAAACATAAATCAATAAATGACAGAAAAAAAATTTTTTATTAAATCATATGGATGTCAAATGAATGTGTATGATTCAAATCAAATTAAAAATTTACTTCTAAATGAAGGTTATAATGAAGCACTTCTTGAAAAAGATGCTGATTTAATTGTATTAAATACTTGCCATATAAGAGAAAAAGCATCAGAAAAAGTACATTCTGATATTGGTAGAATTAATAAATTAAAAAAAACAATGTCTCAAAATAAAAATTATAGTTTAGTTTTAGCAGGTTGCGTTGCTCAAGCTGAAGGAGAAGAGTTTAAAAAAAGATCACCATCAATAGATTATATTGTTGGACCACAATCTTACCATAAACTTCCTGATATGATTAATAAAAATGAATATAATATTGCTGATGATTTTTTACAAAATGATAAATTTAATAATCTGGTTTTTAAGAATTCAAATACAGTTTCAGAGTTTATTAGTGTTCAGGAAGGATGTGATAAATTTTGTACTTTTTGTGTAGTTCCTTATACGAGAGGTTCAGAATATTCAAGATCCATCGATGATATTTTAAATGAAATCAAAATATATATGCAATCAGGAATTCAAGAAATTATATTATTAGGTCAAAATGTAAATGCGTTTCATGGAATTAATTCAATTGGTAAAGAGGTAGATCTATCATTTTTGATAAATAAAATTGCTGAATTAGAAAAAATAAAAAGAATTAGATATATGACCTCTCATCCAATTGATATGACTGATTCATTAATGAAATGCCATAGAGATAATGAAAAATTGATGCCTTTTTTGCACCTACCAATACAATCTGGGTCAGATCATATTTTAAAAAAAATGAATAGAAAGCATACTGTTCAAGAATATTATAAAGTTATTGAGAAATTAAAAGGTTATAGATCTGATATGGCCTTATCTTCAGATTTTATAGTTGGATTTCCTGGAGAAACAGATGAAGATTTTGATAAAACTATGAGATTTATAGAAAATATAAAATTTGTAATAGCATATTCATTTATTTATAGTCCAAGACCAGGAACACCAGCAGCAAAGCTTGAACAAATTTCCAATCCAATTAAAAAAGCTAGATTGGCTGCTTTGCAAAGTTTATTAAAAAAACAACAAAAAGAATATAATGATTCTTTTTTAAATAAAAAAATCGAAATTTTGTTTGAAAAAAAAGGAAGATATAAAAATCAATATATAGGAAGGTCTATATATAATCAAAGTGTTCATGTTAAATCAAATTTAAATTTAATTGGTTCTCTTAAGAAAGTTAAAATTTCAAGTAACACTAATTTTTCATTAGAAGGAAAAATGTATGAATAAAAATTTTGACAAAGTAATAGAAATAGAATTTGATGACAATACACTACTTAGTAGTATATTTGGCTTTGAAGATAAAAACATTCATTTAATAGAGAAGTTGAATAATGTAACTATTAATTACCGAGGAAATATTCTTAAGATAGTTGGCAATAAAAATGCATTAGAAGAGACTAAAATTACTTTAGAGAAACTTTATAATGATGCAAAAAAAGGTTTTGAGATTGATGATGAAAAAATCAAAGATATTAGAAGTTCACTTACATTAGAAATAAATAATGATAATATGAATTCTTCATCTATAAACTTAAAAAAAAGAAAAATATTACCAAGAACAAAAAATCAAAAAATATATTTAGATTTACTGAATAAAAAAAACATAGTTTTTGCTATTGGACCAGCAGGAACTGGTAAAACATATTTAGCTGTTGCAAAAGCAATATCATCTTTACAAAATGGAAAAATAAAAAAAATTATATTATCTAGACCAGCGGTTGAGGCAGGAGAAAAAATAGGATTTCTCCCTGGAGATTTAAAGGAGAAAGTAGATCCTTTTTTAAGACCAATTTATGATGCTTTATATGATATGATTCCATATGATCAAGTAGAGAAAAAAATAAATAGTGGAATAATTGAAATAGCACCAATTGCTTTTATGAGAGGGAGAACATTAAATGATTGTTATATTATTTTGGACGAAGCTCAAAATACAACAAAAATCCAAATGAAAATGTTTTTAACTCGTCTCGGTAAAAATAGTAAAATGGTTATAGCTGGAGATAAAACTCAAATAGATCTAATATCAAAAAGTGATTCAGGCCTAGTTGATTCAGAAAAAAGATTGAATAAAATTAATGATATAGGTTTTATAAAACTTGAAAGTGCTGATGTTGTTAGGCATGAATTGGTTCAACAAATTATTGAATCTTACGAAGAATAAATGAAGGTAGAATATTCAATAATTTTAAAGACCAAAAATTGGCCTAGAAGATTAAAAAAAGTTAATCAAATTATCAATAAAGTTTTTAAAAATAAGAAAATGCTTAATTTTGATAAAAAAAGTGATTATTTTTTTAATTTTATATTAACAAATGATTATTTTACTAAAAAAATGAATAAAACCTACAAAAACAAAAATTTTCCAACAGATGTTTTAACTTTTATTTACAAAATAAAAAAAAGATATAATTTTGAAAAACATTGTGATATTATGATTTCAGCAGAAACAATTATATATGATTCAAAAAAATTAAATATAAACTTTTATGATAATTTTTTACATTTAATTATTCACAGTATTCTTCACGTTAATGGTTATGATCACAATAATAACAAGAATTATTTAATAATGCGAAACAAAGAAATAAAAATTTTAAAATATTTTGGTATTAAAAATCCTTACAAATGACAAATAAAAATAATTTTCTTAAAAAATCTTGGAGAATTTGGTTAATAAACAAACTTCTTTCTTCTAAATCTAATATAGATGAAGTTTTTGCTTTGTTAAGTGAAAAATCTGAAATGATTTCTGAAAAAAAATTAGAAGAAATTGATGATAATAATGAAAACAGTTTGATTAGAAATATTATTAATTTGAATGAAAAAAGCGTTGAAGACATCATGGTTCCCAGGGCAGAAATAATTTCAATTGAAAAAAATCAAAATATAAAGAATATATTGGCAATAATAAAGACAGAAGCTCATTCAAGAATGCCTGTATATGACCAAAATTTAGATAATACTCTTGGTTTTGTTCACGTTAAAGATGTTATTAAAAATTTAAATATAGATGAGTTTGAGATTAGTAAAATTTTAAGAAATGTTCTTTATGTAGCCCCTAAGTCTCCAATTTTAGATTTATTAAAAAGAATGAGAGCGTCAAGGATACATATTGGTTTAGTCGTAGATGAGTTTGGTGGTGTTGATGGATTAGTAACAATTGAAGATTTAGTAGAAGAGATTATTGGAGAAATTGAAGATGAGCACGATGCGGATGATGATATAAAATTTCATAAAATTGATAAATCTAGAGCAGTTGTTGATGCTTCTTATAAACTTTCTGAACTTTCTAAGATCTATAATATTGAAATCAAAGAAATGAAAGATGATGAAATAGATACTGTTGGAGGTCTCGTATTTTTTTTATCTGGTAAAGTGCCTAAAACTGGTGAAATTTTTAAATACAATAACTCTTTAAATTTTAAAATATTAAGTGCGTCTAATAGAAGAATAAATACAATTGAAATTAACAAAGAAAAATAAACTTGATTCGTTATTTAAAATTTCTTTTTTGCGGAGCTATATCATCTCTTTTATTCCCTCCGTTTTTATTTTTTCCTATAGGATTTATAGTTTGTCCTTTTCTTTTTTATTTAATAATTGATAAAAAAAATCAAAATTTGAATAAAACTAAAATTTTTTTAAATGGGTTTTTTTATGGTTTAGGATTAAATAGTATATTACTTAATTGGATTAAAGAACCTTTTTTAGTGGATTTAAATACTGCAGATTTTTTCTGGTTTTCTTATTTATTAATTATATATGTATCAATATATTTTGGATTTATATTTCTATTTTTAAGTTATTTTAAAAAAAATCTAAGCAAATTAATAATATTGCCTTCATTAATAGTAACTTTTGAGATTATAAGAGCAAATTTTATATATGGATTTCCTTGGGTTACATTTTCTTTAGCAGCTTCGGATAATCTTTATTTATTACAAATTGCATATTATCTCGGCACAGAGGGATTAAGTTTGTATGTATTGACTTTATTTTTTTCACCAATTCTTATTTATTTTTTGATAATAAAATATCAAATAAAACAAGTATATTTTATTATATCTATATTTATATTTTTAAGTATATCATTATTCTATTTGAGTTATAATAGACTGCATAATGACGAAAAATTTTCTGATAAAAAATTAGTAAATTTATCTATAAACCAATTAAATTACGCAGAAAATGAAAAGAATCTTGAAGAAATACATAATATAATTTCCAAAAATACTAATACAATGTATATTTTTTCTGAAATAGATTACCCACATCTTGTTGATACCAATTTTATTAGTTCAGATTTCAAGAAATCATTAAAAACTGGAAGTTCAGTTTTGATTGGAGGTATAAGAAAAATAAATAATAATTTTTATAATTCATTATTTTATGTTTCTAATAAAAATTTTGAAATTTTTGATAAAAAAATTCTAGTACCTTTTGGAGAATTTTTGCCATTTAGAAAATATTTAAAATTTTTGTCTCCTATTTCGGGAAATATTGATCTTCAAAAAGGAAAAAATCAAAGATTAATTAATAGCTCTTATCATTTTAGTTTTATACCCATTATATGTTATGAAATAATTTTTAATAAGTTAATTTTAACAAAAGATAATGTTAATTTTCCAATCATGGTTAATATCACTAATGATTCTTGGTTTGGTGAGTATTCTGGCCCATTTCAACATTTTTATCTTTCCAGAATCAGAAGTGTTGAGTTTAATAAATATCTAGTAAGGGTTTCAAATAATGGAATATCAGCAATCATAGATAATTATGGCAACATAATAAACATGTTACCACTTAATAAAACAGGAAAAATTGAATATCAACTATTTATTCCAGAAAGTATTGATAACAAATATAGATATCATTTTATTATTTATATTATCTTATTGTTTTTATTTTTTGTTGCAATTTTAATCGATGTTATATTTAGAAAATCAAAAAATTAATTATAAATTATACGGAAGAAGAAAGGGAAGAAAATCTTTTAGTTCAAAAGATATATCTTTTTTGAATAAAAATTTATTTTGTAGTGAAAAAATAAAAAATAAAAAAATTATTTTAGATATTGGTTTTGGTTATGGTGAAAGCACTCTCTATCTTTCTTCAAAGTATAAAAATTCAATTATTATAGCTATAGATGTGTATAAAGACGGTATAATTAATTTATCTAAAAAAATAAGAGAAAATAAAATAAATAATATAATTATATTTAATCAAAATGCTTTATTTTTATTTGACAAAAAAAATATTAAAAAGTTAATTAGCGAAATATGGATTTTTTTTCCAGATCCTTGGTCAAAAAAAAAACATAATAAAAGAAGACTTGTTAATAAATACTTTATTAATAAAATTAATTTTTTTTTAAAAAAAGACTCTAAAATTTACATAACAACGGATTCGAGAGATTACTTGATTTCAATTCTTGATACTTTCTCTAAAAGCAAACATTATTTATGGATAAACGAAATTCCTTATAAGTGGGATTATGCATTTAATAAGCTGCCAGATACAAAATATTATAAAAAATCCCTTATAAACAAAAGAAAATCTTTTTTTTTACATTTTCAAAAAATATAATTCTTGTCTTTTTTAATTAAAATATTATAAGGGGCAAAATTTAGGAATTGTTGAGGTGGGAAATTCCCACCTTTTTTTTGGTTAAAATATGGCAAAAGAAAAAATAAAAGTTATTAGAGAAGATATGCTTCAAGTTGTCAAGAATGTTGCTCATGAAAAAAATCTTGAAAAAGATGAAGTGTTTATTGCTATGGAGCAAGCTTTAGAAAAAGCTGCCAGAGTCAAATATGGACAAGATAAAGATATTAGAGTTTCAATAAATAAGGAAAGTGGAGATATTGAACTTAATTCTTATATGGAAGTTGTAGAAAGTATAGATGAAGAAAATCAGTTAAATCAAATAAAAATATCTGATGCTTTAAAGATTGATTCAAAAATTACTACTGGTGAATTTATTAAACAAAAACTTCCCCCCTTTGAATTTGGAAGAGTAGCAGCTCAAAATGCAAAAGGCGTTATAATTCAAAAGATTAGAGAATCTAATAAGGCAAAGCAGTATGAAGAATATAAAGATAAAATTGGAGAGATTATAAGTGGAGTAGTAAAGAGAACAGAATTTGGAAATGTGATAATAGATCTTGGCAAGGGAGAGGCTATTTTAAAAAGAGAAGAATTAATACCTCGCGAAGCATTCAAGAATGGTGATAGAATTAGAACATATATTTATGATGTAAAAGAAGATACAAAAGGATATCAGGTTTTTTTGTCGAGAACACACCCGCAATTTTTAGCAAAATTATTTACTCAAGAAGTCCCAGAGATTTTTGAGGGAGTTATTTCGATAAAAAGTGTTGCAAGAGATCCGGGATCAAGAGCAAAGATTAGTGTTTTTGCAAATGATTCCACAATAGATCCAGTTGGTGCATGTGTAGGTATGAGGGGATCTAGGGTTCAAGCTGTTGTTAATGAGTTACAAGGAGAAAAAATAGATATTGTTATGTGGTCAGAAAATCAAGCAACTTTCTTAGCAAATGCTTTAGCTCCTGCAGAAATTTCAAAAATTTTTTTATATGAAGAAAAGAATATGGTTGAAGCTGTAATTCCAGATAACCAATTAAGCATTGCTATAGGAAGAAAAGGTCAAAATGTAAAATTAGCTTCTTCTCTAACAAATTTAGAAATTGATATAATTACTGAGGAAGAAGAAACCGAAAGAAGACAAGAAGAATTTAAAATTAAAACTAATATGTTTATAGAGTTATTGGATGTCGAGGATGTAATTGCACAATTGCTTGTAACAGAAGGCTATGTATCTATTGAAAGTATTGCTAACGAGAATGTATCAAGTTTAGAAAAAATTGAAGGATTTGACAATGCTTTAGCAAATGAACTTATTGAAAGAGCAAATAATTATATCAAAGGAGAGGAAAAAGATAATTTAAAAGTTATAGAAGAAAACAAAATTGAAGATGATCTTAAAAGCTTAGAAGGTCTGAATAATAAAATGTTAGCTTTATTAGCAACACACAATGTAAAAAATTTAGATGATTTTGCTGGACTTTCTACATATGATTTGCTCGATAAAACTGAAGGAATTTTTAAAGATTTAGATATTGATGAATCAACAGTAAATAATATGATTATGAAAGCTAGAGAAAAATGGTTTAGCGAAGAAAAACAAACTTAAAGTAAGTGTATAAAAATTGGAAAAAAAAGATAATAATAGAAAAAAAAGACCTCTTAAACTTTCTTCTGCTGGAAGATTACAACTAAGGAGAAATTTAGGTCCAAGTAAGCCAGGAGGTCCCCCTAGACAGGATAAGGGAAAAACAATACAAGTTGTTTTTAAAAATAGAAATAATAAACAACAAAAATCATCTACCACAAAATCAAATTTAAGAGGATATTCATCTTTTAGAACTCAATCTACTCCTAAATTAAATACACCTTTTCAAACACCTTTTAAAAATAACAGAAATTTTATTAAAAAGCCAAATAAGCTACAAGAAGAAAAAAAACATCTTACAAAAAAACAATCTCCCAAACTTAACGTTGATCAAGATGAAAAATCAGGAAAATTAAGTGTACATAAAGTTTTAGAAAAAGAAGCACAGGAGTATGATAAATTTCCAAGTTTAGCAAAAATAAAAAGAGCAAGAGAAAAAGAAAGACTTAAATCAAATGAAGATATATCTGAAAATAAGATTTCAAGAGAAGTGATTATTCCCGAGATAATTACTGTTCAAGAGTTAGCTAATCGAATGGCAGAAAAAGTTGCTGATGTTGTTAAATCATTGATGAAAAATGGAATTATGGCTAATGCAGCACAATCTTTAGAAGGAGATACTGCAGAATTAATTGCCACAGATTTAGGTCATAAAGTAAAAAGAATTACAGAAGATGATTTATTAAAAGGAATTGAAGATTTTAAAGATAACGAAAAAGATTTGTTACCAAGACCTCCTGTCGTTACAATAATGGGACATGTAGATCATGGAAAAACTAGTATTTTAGATGCTTTGAGAAGCTCCAATGTAGTGTCAGGTGAAGCTGGTGGAATTACTCAACATATAGGAGCATATCAAACTAAAAGTAATGGGAAACTTATAACCTATATAGATACTCCTGGACATGAGGCTTTTTCAAAAATGAGATCGCGAGGTGCCCAAACTACTGATATCGTCATTTTAGTAGTAGCAGCAAATGATAGTGTTAAACCTCAAACAATCGAAGCTATTTCACATGCAAAATCAGCTAAAGTACCTATCATAATAGCAATTAATAAAATTGATTTGCCTGGAGCAGATCCTGACAAAGTGAGAAATGATTTATTAAATCATGAATTAATTGTTGAAAAATTACAAGGCGATATTTTAGATGTAGAGGTTTCAGCTACAAAAAAAACAAATCTTGATAAATTACAAGAAGCTATAATTCTTCAAGCAGACTTACTAAATTTAAGATCAAATCCTAACAGAAATGCTCGAGGTGTTATAATTGAATCTAAACTTGAAAAAGGTAAAGGACCTGTTGCTACTGTTTTAGTTCAAAAAGGATCTTTAAAAATTGGTGATATATTTGTTTCTGGTTCAGAATGGGGAAAAGTAAAAGCTCTTTTTGATGATAAGGGAGAAAAAGTATCTACAGCACCACCTTCCTTCCCTGTTGAAGTTTTAGGATTTGATTCTAATCCACTTGCAGGAGATGATTTTATAGTTGTAGAAAACGAAAACACAGCAAGAAAGGTTTCAGAATATAGAAAAAATAAGAATATAGAAAAAAAGAATACAGTTAATAAGACTAAATCAAATGTCCAAGAAATGTTTGCTCAAATAACAGTTGGGAAAAAAGCTAATCTTCCCGTTGTTATTAAAGCTGATGTTCAAGGTTCCGCTGAAGCTATTGATAATTCAATAAACAAGTTGTCAACTGATGAGGTCACTGCACAAGTTCTTTATAAGGGAGTTGGAGCTATAACTGAAAGTGATGTTGCTCTAGCAAATTCTAATACAGGATTCATTATTGGATTTAATGTAAGAGCGATACCACAAGCAAGGGATTTAGCAAAAAGAGATGGTGTTGACATAAAATATTATTCAATAATTTATGAATTAATAGATGATATGAAAAAATTTATGGGAGGCTTATTATCTCCTGATATCAAAGAAAAAATAACTGGAAATCTTGAAATTAGAGAGGTTTTTTCAATTTCTAAAATAGGTAATATTGCTGGATGTTATGTAAAAGAAGGTTATATAAAAAGAACATCAAAAGTAAGAATTTTAAGAGATAATGTTGTTATCCATGACGGAACTCTTGGAAGTTTAAAAAGATTTAAGGAAGAGGTAAAGGAAGTTCAGCAAAACTATGAATGTGGAGTTATGATTCAAGACTACAATGATATAAAGATAAATGACATTATTGAAGCATACGAAATAAGTAAAACTGCTAGAACATTATAATAAGAATTTATGTTAAAAGATAAGATGCCTACTCAAAGGCAGCTCAGATATAGTGAAGTTATAAGAAGGATAATTAGCGATACTATAAGTAAAGGTAATATTTATATAGATCAATTTGATTTGAGTAATATAACTATTTCTTTTGTTAAAGTATCAAAAGATTTTAAATTTGCATCAGTTTATATAATGCCTTTAGGAGGTTTAAACAAAGAATTCATTCTTAAAAAATTTAATGAAAACAAATATATTTTTAATAAAGCAATTTCAAAAGAGAAATTAAAATCAAAATACACTCCAAAAGTAAAATTTTTTTTAGATGATACTTTTGAGGCAATTGATAAAATTGATAAATTGTTAAATAATAAAAAAATTATTAGAGACTTAAAAAAATGACAGATAATGGTTGGATAAATTTATATAAACCCCCTAATATAACTTCGTTTAAAGCTATTAATAAAATTAAAAAAAAATTTAATTTAAAAAAAATTGGCCATGCAGGAACTCTAGATCCAAATGCAGAAGGCATCCTTCCTATTGCTTTTGGAAGAACTACAAAGCTTATTTCATTTATTAATAATAGTCGTAAAGAATATTATTTTGAAATAACCTGGGGCTCACAAACTGTTACTGATGATAAAGATGGAGAGGTTATTGCAAGATCTAAAAATATTCCAAATTATAATGAAATAGAAAATAAGTTAAAATTTTTTCTTGGAAATATAATGCAAAAACCTCCTAAAGTTTCTGCTGTGAAAATTAATGGCAAAAGAGCTTATAAAAGAGTTTTAAAGAAGGAGCAATTTGAAACAAATTTTAAATTTGTTAAAGTTTATCAATTAAAAATAATTGATTTTCCTTCAAAATTTATAACTAAATTTTTCATAGAATGTGGAAAGGGCTTTTATATAAGGAGTTTTGCTAGAGACTTAGCGGAAACTTTAAATTCTAAAGCTCATATATCCTTTTTGAAACGCTCATCAGTTGGAAAATTTAAAGAAAATAATTCGATTTTACTGGACGATTTGCTAAAAATAGGACAAATGGATTTTGGAATTAATGGTATTAATAATTCAATATCAATGCTGGACGACATCCCGGCGATAAAAATTGATAGTAATGATTTAATTAAAGATATTTCCTATGGAAAAAAAATAAAAATTAATTCATTTGAATATGAAACATTAATTAATAAAAATAACAAAGTTTTATTTGCTATAAATAAAGAAAATATTATTTCAATAGGAAATTTAAATAACGGTTATTTTTTACCAAAAAAAGTATTTATATAGGAGGTGCGATGTCGATTGATAAAAATGAAAAAAAAGAAATAATTTCTAAATTTGCAGTTAATGAAAATGATACAGGCTCAACTGTAGTTCAGATAGTATTATTAACTAAAAAAATTCAAAATTTAACAGAGCATTTTAAAAAACATAAAGGAGATAATCACTCTAAAATGGGATTACTTGCTATGGTCAATAGAAGAAAAAAGCTCCTTAGTTATTTGCATAGAAAAGATAATCAAAAATATAAAGAAATTGTAAAAGAATTTAATATTAGAAGTAAAATTTAATAATATAGGAAAAATATGTTTAATGAAATTGTAAAAAAAATTGAATGGTGTGGTAAGGAATTAAAAATAGAAACTGGTAAAATTGCCAGACAAGCTGAAGCTTCCGTATTAGTAACTTATGGTGGAACAACAGTAATGTCAAATGTAACAGCATCAAAAAAAATAAATCCCGAAATAGATTTTTTCCCCTTAACAGTAAATTATCAGGAAAAATTTTATTCAGTGGGAAAAATTCCCGGAGGATTTTTTAAGAGAGAGGGAAGACCAACAGAAAAAGAAACTTTGGTATCAAGGTTAATTGACAGACCTATAAGGCCTTTATTTCATAAAGATTTTAAAAATGAAACACAGGTCATTTGCACTGTTCTATCTCATGATCAAGAAAATGATTCCGATATTGTTGCCCTTATTGCTTCGAGCGTTGCGATTACTTTATCAGGTTTACCTTTTTTAGGTCCTTTAGGGGCCTCAAAGGTTGCTTTAGTAAATGATAAATTGATTGCAAACCCTTCGCTAAGTCAGTTAAAAGACTCTACTTTGGATCTTGTAGTAGCAGGAACAAAAAAAGGTGTTTTGATGGTTGAATCTGAAGCTAATCAATTATCTGAAGATCAAATGCTTGAAGCGGTAGTTTTTGGAAAAAAATCTTATGAACCTGTAATAGATTTAATTGTTGATATAGCTAAGAAAGCAGCAAAAGATCCCTGGATTATTGATGAACAAGAAAAAGAAGTTCTTGAATTACCAAACAATATAAGTGATCAATATTTTGATAAATTCAATGATATTTATTTGATTAAAGAGAAACAAAAAAGATCAAACGCACTCGAAATAACTAGAAATGAAATTGTTGAAAAGTTTTCTTCTGAAACTTTAAACTCTGTAATTGTTAGTGATGCTATAAAGTCACTGGAAAAAGATATTGTTAGAAGCAGGCTTATTCAAAAAGGAAATAGAATAGACGGTAGAGATACAAAAACAATAAGGCCTATTGAATGTCAGGTTGGTTTTTTAGAAAGAACGCATGGCTCAGCTATTTTCACAAGGGGTGAAACTCAAGCCATAGTTATTACAACACTTGGAACTGGACTAGACGAACAAAGAATTGATGCTATTGAAGGAGAATATAAAGAAAACTTTATGCTTCATTATAATTTTCCTCCATATTCTGTAGGTGAGGTAGGAAGAGTTGGTTCTACAAGTAGAAGAGAAATTGGCCATGGAAAACTTGCTTGGAGAGCTATTCATCCGATGCTGCCCACAAATGAAGAATTTCCTTATACTTTTAGAGTTGTTTCAGAAATTACTGAGTCAAACGGCTCTAGTTCTATGGCAACAGTTTGTGGAACATCATTGTCATTAATGGATGCAGGAGTGCCAATTAAAAAACCAATAGCAGGTATTGCTATGGGATTAATTAAAGAAAAAGAAAAATATGTTATTTTGTCTGATATTTTAGGAGATGAAGATCATTTGGGTGACATGGATTTTAAAGTAGCTGGAACTAAAGATGGAATTACTTCTTTACAGATGGATATTAAAATAACAAGTATAACTACTGAAATAATGAGTGAAGCACTTAACCAAGCTAAAGAAGGAAGACTCCATATATTGGAAGAAATGTCAAAGGCTATTGATAAAAGCAGAAAAAATATTTCAAACTTTGCTCCTTCAATAACAACTATGCAAGTTAATAAAGAAAAAATTAAAGATGTTATAGGAAAAGGCGGTGCTGTAATCAGAGAAATTACTGAAAAAACTGGAGCAAAAATTGAAATTAATGACGCTGGATTAGTTAGTATTGCATCCGTAGATGGAGATTCAGGTAAAGCAGCAATAGAATGGATAAAGGGCATTGTTGCAGAGCCTGAAATTGGAAAAACATATGAGGGAAAAGTAGTTAAATTAATGGATTTTGGAGCTTTTGTTAATTTTTTAGGCGCTAAAGATGGATTAGTTCATATTAGTCAGTTAAAAAACGAAAGAGTTGAAAAGGTTTCAGATGTTGTCAGTGAAGGAGATTTGGTGAAAGTTAAAGTTTTGGATGTTGATCAAAAAGGTAAAATAAAACTATCAATGAAAGAAGCAGATAAAGAATAGTTTTTATGACCTTGCAACTTCCCAAACTAATAGGTCATAGGGGGGTTAAAGATATAGCTCCTGAAAATACAATTGAATCAATTAAAAGTGCGATTAACTTTGGTTTAAATTGGGTCGAAATAGATGTAAAAATCTCCAAAGATCAAAAACCTTTTTTACTTCATGATGATACATTAGATAGAACTACTTCTGGTAAAGGCAGTCCTTTAGAATTTAAATATAAAGAAATAATAAAATTAAATGCTGGAAAGTGGTTTGATAAAAAATATAGAAATGTACATCCCCCATCTTTGGAATCTGTATTATCTTTGTGTTTAAATAATAAAGTAGGGGTTAATATTGAATTAAAACCAAATAAAGGTTTTGAACAATTAAACGTAAAGGCTGTATCTGAAATAGTGAAAAAATTTAATATGGATTATTATTTTTCTAGTTTTGATTGGAAATCTGTAATTTTAATTAAAAAATTAAATAAAAACTTTAATGTGGGTGTTTTAATAGATAAATTTAAAAACTTTTCAGATTTAGAGAAGATAGTAGCTCAATGTTGTAAATATAATTTTTTTTCTTGTAGTTTTAATATTGAATTAATTAATGAGAAAGTAGTATCAATTTGTAAAAATAAAGGAATCCATGTTGGTGTTTATTCTACTCAAAATATAGAAATTAACGAAGCATTTCACTTGTGGAGAATAGGTGTAGATACTATTTTTATAGACAATCCAAAGAATTATAAAAGAATTATAAAAGATATTTAGGTTTTAGGCATTCCTATTACATTATAACCACAATCAACATAGTGAATTTCTCCGGTAACTCCTTTTGACATATCACTAGATAGATAAACTGCTGTATTTCCAATCTCTTCTAGACTGACATTTCTTTTTAAAGGAGAATTATTTTTAGTAAAATTAAAAACATCTCTTGAATTCCCTATTACTGCTCCTGATAATGTTCTCATTGGACTTGCAGATATAGCATTAACCCTAATATTATTTGATCCAAGATCTACACTTAAATATTTAACACTTGCTTCAAGAGCTGCCTTAGCTACGCCCATTACATTATAGTTAGGCATAACTTTTTTAGCGCCATGAAAAGTTAATGTGGTTAAGCTGCCTCCATTTTTCATATAATGTGAAGCTAAAAAAGCTATTTTAGTAAAAGAATAACATGAAATATTTAGCGTATTAATAAAATTTTCTTTAGATGTTATTAAATATTTTCCGCTCAATTCTTCTTTATCTGAAAATGCAAGAGAATGAACAATAAAATCTATATTATCCCAGTGATTACCCACTTCTTGAAAACATTTTTCCAAATCTGCTTCTATAGAAACATCACATTTAATTAATTTTTCACTATCAACTTTTTCTGATAAAGGTTGCACTCTTCTTAGAAGAGATTCATTCTGATAGGTTATAATTAAAGAAGCATTATTTTCTTTTAATTTCTTTGCAATACCCCATGCAATAGAATGATCATTTGCTATACCAAATACAATTCCTTTTTTTCCAGATAACATTTAAATTTTTGAAAAAATTAAACAAGCATTTGTGCCGCCAAATCCAAAACTATTTGACATTATTTTATTTATGCTTGTTGATTCAATTGTTTTAGTTAATATATTAAATTCTTTTGCTTGTGGATCAATGTTTTCTATATTTGCTGAACCTGATAAAAAATTATTATTCATCATTAATAAGCAATAAATAGCCTCTTGAACTCCTGTAGCCCCAAGAGAATGACCTGTTAAAGATTTTGTAGAGCTAATATAAGGATTTTTATTTCCAAATACTTTTTTTATTGAATCTAACTCAACGATATCACCTAATTGTGTGCTAGTTCCATGAGTATTAATATAGTCTATATCTAAATTAGATTCTAAAGCTTGCTTCATGCATCTCTCTGCACCTTCACCAGAAGGTTGAACCATATCATATCCATCTGATGTAGCTCCATATCCTGTTATTTCTGCATATATTTTTGCTCCCCTAGCTTTAGCATGCTCATACTCTTCTAACACTATAGTTCCACCTCCTCCAGCAATGACAAAACCATCTCTATTGACATCATATGCTCTTGAAGATTTAGTTGGATTATCATTGTATTTTGATGATAACGCACCCATAGCATCGAATAAAACTGATAGTGTCCAATGTAATTCTTCACCACCACCTGCAAAAACTATATTTTGTTTTCCTAATTGGATAATTTCATATGCATTACCAATACAATGACTACTAGTTGAGCAAGCTGATGAAATTGAATAGTTTACACCTTTTATTTTAAAAGCATTTGCCAAATTTGCTGATGTGCTACTAGACATAGTTCTTGGAACCATGTATGGACCTATTTTTTTTGCTCCTTTAGATTTAGTTATTTCTGCAGCCTTATATAAATTTTCAGTTGAAGGACCTCCTGAACCTGTAATAATCCCAGTAGTTTCATTAGAAATATTTTTATCTGTTAATCCAGAATCTATAATAGCATTTTTCATTGAAATGTAATTAAAAGCTGCGCCTTCTCCCATGAATCTCAAAATTTTTCTATCAATATGTTCTTCAAGATTAATATTTGGCTTGCCATGAACCAAGCTTCTAAATCCAAATTCTTTATATTCATCTGCTTTAGAAATACCTGAATTAAGATTTTTTAAACTATTTATTACTTCTGTTTGGGAGTTACCAATACAAGAAATTATTCCTATGCCAGTTATAACAACTCTCTTCATATTAATTTAATTTTTAGGAATAAATAAACCAACTTTCATATCTTTAACTTGGTATATTTGTTCACCATCTGCTTTCATAATTCCATCAGCTATTCCCATAATTAATTTTCTTAGTATTAAACGTTTAATTGAAATTTGATATGTGACTTTTTTAACTGATTTAATAACTTGACCTGAAAATTTTACTTCTCCTACACCTAAAGCTCTTCCTTTTCCCGGTTGTCCCAACCAGCCTAAATAAAAACCTAATAGCTGCCACATTGCATCTAACCCTAAACATCCCGGCATAACAGGATCATCTTTAAAATGACAATCAAAAAACCAAAGATCTGGTTTAACATCTAATTCTGCAATTATTTCCCCTTTATTATATTTGCCGCCAATTTCATTAATATTTGAAATTCTATCAAACATTAGCATTGGAGGCAAGGGAAGCTGAGCATTGCCTTTCCCGAATAAAATACCTTTAGCACAATCAATTAGCTGATCGTATGTAAATGAATTAAGTTTCATAATTGATAGAAAATCTATATCACTAAAAAATAAAAATAAAATAATTAATACAACATATAATTAGAGCAATTTTTGTTTGTTTCGATACTTATTTTTTGTAAAGTAAGATTTTTTGAACTTACCAAGATCAATTTATCTAAATTTTCTTTATTTTTTAGTAAAAAATTGATAGCTAATTGTGTAGCAACTAAAGCAGTTAATCCTGCCACAGATCCCAAAACACCAACTTGATCACACCTTGATATCATAGGCTCTTTTTCACTGGGATACAGACATTTAAGGCAAATATGCTTATTTTTATGATTTTTAAACAAAATTACCTGGCCATCGAATCCTACAACTGAACAGCTTAGCAAAGGTATATGCTTTTTTACAGCATAATTATTAATTAAGCTCATTGTTTTTAAATTATCAGTGCAATCAATAATTAAATTTGAATCAAATAAATGATTATTTATATTTTTAGAATTTATTTTTTTATCAATTGCAAGAATGTTACTATCAGGGTTAATTTTATTTAATCTTAATTTTGCTATTTCAACTTTTTTTTTGTTTATATTTTTGACATCATATAAAGTTTGTCTATTTAAATTGCTAAGTTTTATTATATCATCATCAATAATTTTTATATTCCTTATTCCAGATGAAATAAGATATTGAGAAATAGGACAGCCAATGCCACCCATTCCAACAATTGCAATCTTATTATTTCTAAAAGAATTAAATTTTATTTCACTAAATTCTTTAAGTATTATTTGCCTAGCAAAAATTTTATATTCTCTATCTGATATACTCAAAAAATCACCAGTGTCTTTTAAATTGTTTTATATCCAATGTGTAAAGAAACAATCCCATTAAAAAAATTAATATTTGAAACATTATTAAATCCTTTTTTAATTAAAATTGCTTTTAAGAGTTCTTGATTTGGGAACATACTAATACTCTGGTCTAAATAATTATATGCGTCTTCATTTTTAGCAATGTATTTACCAATTTTAGGTATTATTTTTGATTTATAAAAATCATAAAATTTTGACAAAGATTTTAACTTTGGGGAACTAAATTCTAAACAATAAAAAATACCATTAGGTTTTAAAACTCTAAGAGCTTCGTCTAGAGCAGTCTCCATAAAAGTTATATTTCTCAAGCAAAAAGAAATTACATATTTATCAAAGCTATTATTTTTAAATGGTAAATTTTCTGCATTTGCATTTATAAAAATATTGTTACATTTATTTTTTTTCTTTTTTTCCAAACCTACTTTTAACATATCTAAATTTAAGTCTACAGATGTTACAAAAGCATTTGGATTTTTTTTATAAATTTGAAAAGCAAGATCTCCTGTTCCCGCACCTATATCAATTATATTTTCATTATTTTCTATATTCATGATTTCAATCAGTTCTTTTTTCCACAGTCTATGGAAGCCTAAACTCATAAGATCATTCATCAAGTCATATTTTTGTGAAATTTTAGAAAAAACCTCTTGAACCATTGGGGTTTTTTTATTTTTATTGATTTTTAACTTGCCAAAATGATATTTTAGTTTTTCCATAAATATATATTTATGCCAGAATTACCTGAAGTTCAAACAACAGTAAATGCCTTAAAGTTGATAGAAAAATCAAAAATAATTAAAATAAGAATTATCCTAAGAAAATTAAGGAATTTAATACCTGTTAATATTTCTAGAAAGATAAGAAATACGTCTGTTTTAGAGGTATATAGAATAGCTAAATATATAATTATTTCATTAGATAACAAAAATTCTCTAATAATACACTTGGGCATGTCTGGAAGATTAAAGATAAAAAAATTAAAAGAATATAAAAAACAAAAACATGATCATGTGCTAATTTTTTTTAAAAAAAATATATTAATTTTTAATGATCCTAGAAGATTTGGTATTTTTGATTATGATTTAACATTTTCCTTATCTAAAAATAAATATTTTCATAAAATAGGTTTAGATCCTTTTGATAAATCATTGACTAGTGTTAATTTTCATCGAAAATGTAAAATTTCTAAAAGATCTATCAAACAAATACTCCTAGATCAAAGAATTATTTCAGGAATTGGCAATATATATGCTAGTGAAATATTGTTTGATGCAAAAATTTCACCCTTTATATTAGGAAATCAATTAAACATAAGTGATGTTTCAAATTTATTAATTTCTATTCGTAAGATTCTGAATAAGGCAATAAAGTTGGGCGGATCTTCTTTAAGAGATTATGTATCAGTAGATGGCACATTAGGAAATTTTCAAAATTATTTCAAAGTTTATGGTAAACAGGGTAAAAAAATTAATGGTTGCACTATTTTAAAGACTATCCAACATGGAAGATCAACTTTTTATTGTCCTGACTTGCAAAATAACATAAATTATAGTTCTAATTTAGATTGATATTTAGATCAATATGTAATAAGTGGCCATTATGGGTAATCATAAATCAGCTCAAAAAAGAGCACGACAGTCAATTAGAAAAAATAATGTTAATAAGGAAGTAATAGGCAGATTAAGAACTAGCATAAAGCAATTTTATAAAATTCTAGATAATAAAGATGGCGATAATGTCAAAAGTGCCAGCAAAATCCTTAGTTTGTGCAATTCTAATCTATCAAAAGCTGTTAAAAGAGGAATAATCACTAAAAAATATGCTTCTAGAAAGTTATCCTCATTATCCAGTCAATTAAAAAAATAATTTTTTTTTTAAAATAAATTCACTTTTCTTCTTGATTAAATCAAGTAAAGAGTATTTTGTTTTATTAGGTTTATTGATTTATATTTTAGTGTCTTTTGATCTTTTACACTAAAACCCATACTAAAAGATCTTGATGGTAATTGGATGATTGTTTCTACTGATGATTTTAATGATAAAGATTGGTTAAATTTTAAGAAAAAATTAAAAAAGGATATAGGCGACACAGCATATAAAAATTGGTTAAAACAATTAGAGTTTTTGTCATTTGAAAGTGAGACCCTTTCTTTATCGGTTCCCACTAAATTTTTAAGAGATTGGATTGTAAATCATTATTCAGATAAAATTAAGATACATTCACAAAAATTTAATAAAAATATAAAGATTCTTAAAATAGTAGTTAAACCTGTGGGCGGTAGGATTTTACATGGAACTGCCAGAACTGTTAAACCTGATCAAAACAAGTTTAATCAAACTTATGATATTAGAAATAACCAATATGTAAATTCTTCAGAAGAATTTGGAGCGCCTTTAGATCCAAGATTTGATTTTGAAAATTTTGTTGTAGGCAAACCAAATGAATTAGCTTTTGCAGCAGCCCAAAGAGTTGCTGAAGCAGACAAGGTATCTTTTAATCCTTTGTTTTTATACGGTGGAGTAGGTTTAGGTAAAACTCATTTAATGCATGCTATTGGATGGAAAATTAAAAATAAATCTCCAGATAGAAAAGTTGTATATTTATCAGCTGAAAAATTTATGTATCAATTTGTTAGAGCTTTAAGATATAAAGATACATCAGCCTTCAAAGAACAATTTAGATCTATTGATGTTTTGATGATTGATGATGTTCAATTTATTAGTGGGAAAGATAATACTCAAGAAGAATTTTTTCATACTTTCAATGCGTTGGTTGAGCAAAATCGACAAATAGTAATTTCTGCTGACCAATCACCTTCAGATTTAGACGGTGTCCAAGAAAGATTAAAGTCTAGACTAGGGTGTGGACTTGTTGCTGATATTCATCCAACTACTTATGAATTAAGATTAGGTATTTTAATGGAAAAAGCAAAAAAAAGAGGTGTAGAAATACCCCCTAAAGTTTTAGAATTTCTTTCTCATAGAATTATATCTAATGTTAGAGAAATGGAAGGGGCATTAAATAGATTGGTTGCTCATGCAACTTTGGTAGGAACAACAATTACTGTTGAAACTGCCCAAGAGGTTTTACAAGATTTAATTAGAACAAATAATAAAAGAATTACAATAGAAGAAATTCAAAAGAAGGTAGCTGAACATTATAATATTAGATTAACCGATATGCACTCTTCAAGAAGATCGAGATCTGTTGCTAGGCCTAGGCAAGTGGCAATGTATCTTGCTAAATCTATTACTTCCAGGTCTTTGCCTGAAATTGGTAGAAAATTTGGAGGAAGAGATCATACAACAGTTATGCATGCAGTAAAAAAAATAGAAGAACTTAAAGTCCAAGATCCAAATTTTCATGAAGACATTGAATTATTAAAAAGATTGATAGATTGTTAACTATTTTTTTTATATAATCTTTACATTATGAAAATTTCAATTGATAGAAATATTATATTTAAATCCTTAAACCATGTTCAGAGCATAGTTGATAAAAAGAATACTATTCCAATTTTATCTAATATTTTGTTAGAAGCATCAAATTCAAATTTAACATTAACAGCTACTGACATGGATTTATCAATAAAAACTAATATAAGTTGTTCAGTTGTTGAAGAGGGCTCCATTACTGTTCCTGCCCATACACTTTATGATATCGTTAGAAAAATCCCAGATGGAAATGAGATAGAATTTATATCAAATGATGGAAAGAAGTTTTCCATAAGATCTGGAAAATCTAAATTTTCTCTATCTTGTCTTCCTAAAGATGACTTTCCATCAATAGCAATAGACTCGCTGCAGTATGAATTTTCAATAAATGGAAGGGACTTATTATCGATAATAGATAAAACAAAATTTGCAATATCCAATGAAGAAACTAGATATTTTTTAAATGGTATATATTTCCACAAAAATACAGAGAAAAATGATAGTTTTTTAACCTTAGTTTCAACAGATGGGCATAGATTGGCAAAAATGGATTTAATACCAGAAAAAAATATTGATGATCTTCCTGGTGTTATAGTGCCTAAAAAAACGATACAAGAATTAACTAAACTTTTAGCAGAATTTGATCAAGAAGTTGTAATAAATGTTGATCCTAACAAAATTATTTTTTTTATTAATAATAGTATTTTAATATCTAAAGTAATTGATGGAAACTTTCCCGATTATACAAAAGTAATTCCTTCCAACAACCTTAATGTATTAAAAGTAAACAGAGAATTATTTTGTGAGGCTGTAGATAGGGTTAGCACTATTACCAATGAAAGATCAAGAGCTATTAAATTTAGATTATTTAATAATTTAGTAAATATTACAGCTTCTAATTCTGAAAATGGGTCTGCTTCAGAAGATATACAGGCTGAATATAATGGTAAAGAGATTGAAATAGGTTTTAATTCAAAATATATTTTAGAAATGATTAGTCAGCTTGAAGATGAATATGTAATTCTTAAATTTAATGATGAAAATTCACCTATGATAGCAAATGAATCTTCTAATGCAAATTTAATATATGTTTTAATGCCAATGCGCGTGTAATAAAAACTTGAGATTTTTTGAAAATATAAAATTAGAAAACTTTAGAAATTTTAATAATTATTATTTATCTTTTAATCAAAAATGTAATGTTTTTTACGGTTTAAATGGTTCAGGAAAAACAAACATTTTAGAAGCCATCTCTCTATTTGAAAAAGGAAGGGGTATAAGAAAAGATCGTTATGAAAATATGATCAATAAAAATCAAAATAGTAATTTTTTTAAAGTTATTTCTACATTTGTTTCAGCAAATAATAAAATAGATTTAGAATTAAAAAGTGAATTGAAAGATAATAGATATAAAAAAATTATCAAGGTAAACAAAAGTATTTCAATTGAAAATTATAATTATTTTGAAAATTTATTTTCTTTAATTTGGTTTTTGCCAGAAATGGAAAGAATTTTTTTGCAAAGTCCATCTGTAAGAAGGAATTTTTTAGATAGATTGGTTTATAATACTGATAAATCATATGTTAAACTTTTAAGAAAATATAATAACAGAATTATTGAGAGAAAAAATTTATTATATAAAGAAAAACCAGATGCAGAATGGATTAACAAAATTGAATTTGACATAGTTGATTTAGGAATACTAATTTATAAAAAAAGAGAAGAATATATTAATTCGCTTAATAATGAGTTAAAAAACCTAAACTTAACTAAAGAAAATTTTTTTAAAATTAAATTGAATATTAAGGACTCATTTATTAATAAAATTGATAATAAAGATAATTTGGAAGATATGTATTTTAAACAATTATCTCATAACAGAAATGAAGATATGATAAGTGGAGGATGTAAAATAGGACCTCATAGAAGTGATATATTGGGGAGAGATTTAATTAAAAATTTTTCACTAGATTTGTTTTCAACTGGTCAGCAAAAAACATTTATTCTTCAAATAATTCTTGCTCATTGCAATATATTAATAAAATCATTTAATTTACAACCAATAGTCTTTTTTGACGAGGTTTGCTCACATTTAGATGATAAAAATAGAGCTATATTACTTGAATTAATTGAAACTTTAAATGTTCAGATATTTTTAACTGGAACTGATAATAATAGTTTTTCTTTTTTATCAACAAACGCAAATTATTGTTGTATAGAATAATTATATGGAAACATCAAATTACACTTCACAATCAATTAAAGTTTTGAAAGGTCTGGAAGCTGTAAGAAAGAGACCAGGAATGTATATTGGGGATACAGATGACGGTTCAGGTCTCCACCATATGATTTATGAAGTCGTAGACAATTCAATTGATGAGTCTTTAGCGGGTTTTTGTGATGAAATATTTGTTATATTCAATGTTGATGGCTCAATAAGTGTAAAAGATAATGGAAGGGGAATACCTGTAGAAATTCACAAAACTGAGGGTGTTTCGGCAGCACAATTAATTATGACTGAACTACATGCAGGAGGTAAATTTGATCAAAATAGTTATAAAGTATCTGGAGGACTTCATGGTGTAGGGGTGTCAGTCGTAAATGCTCTTTCTGAAAAACTTGAACTAGAAATATCTAGAAATGGTAAAAATTATTCCATGGAATTTAATAATGGATTTGTTTCAAAGCCAATTAAAGAATTAGGACAATCAAAAAAAGACGAAAAAAATAATTTTATAACTGGAACTTCTATAACCTTTCTTCCTTCAGATAAAATTTTTTCAAATATTGAATTTAAGTTTGATGTAGTAGAAAATCGATTAAGGGAACTAGCTTTTTTAAATACAGGAATAAAAATAATATTGATAGATCAAAGATCCTCTAATGAGAAAAAAATTGAGTTAAAATTTGATGGAGGGATAAAAGAATATGTTAATTTTTTAAACAAAAGCAAAACACCTATACATAATTCAATTTTATATTATGAGTCTTCAAAAAATAATATTTCTTTAGAATGTTGTCTCCAATGGACTGATAGTTATCATGAAAATACTTTATGTTTTACAAATAATATTCCTCAAAAAGACGGAGGAACTCATTTAGCGGGTTTTAGAGGTGCTCTTACTAGAAGTATTGTTAATTATATAAATAAAAATTCTAAATTTAAAATAAATGTTTCAGGAGAGGATGCAAGAGAAGGGCTAACAAGTATAATTAGTATTAAAATGCCAGATCCAAAATTTTCAAGTCAAACCAAAGATAAATTAGTGTCCTCTGAAGTAAGAGCTGTTATTGAGTCAGAAAGTGCAGAAAAAATTGATCAGTGGATTGATGAAAATCCTGCTGAAATTAAAAAGGTGATGGAAAAAGTCGTTGAAGCCTTTAATGCTAGAGAAGCAGCAAGAAAGGCAAGAGAGTTAACGAGAAGAAAAAGCGCTTTAGAAATTTCTTCGCTTCCAGGCAAATTATCTGATTGTCAGGAAAAGGATCCAAATAAATCTGAATTATTTATAGTTGAGGGTGATTCGGCTGGAGGATCTGCTAAACAAGGAAGAGACAGAAAATATCAAGCAATTCTTCCTCTTAAAGGAAAAATTTTGAATGTTGAAAGAGCTAGAGAAGCAAAAATATTATCTAGTGCCGAAATAGGAACTTTAATTACAGCAATAGGAGCCGGATTTGGAAATCCAGATGAAATTAATTTAGAAGCAAATGAAGAAAAATTTAATTTAGAAAAAATGAGATATCATAAGATAATTATCATGACTGATGCTGATGTTGACGGAAGTCACATAAGAACACTGCTTTTAACTTTTTTCTATAGACATATGAAACCCATTATTGAATCTGGTAGACTATATATTGCTCAACCACCATTATATAGACTAAAAAAGGGTAATTCTATAAGCTATTTAAAAGATGAAAAACAAATGCAAAATTTCTTAATAGAACAAGCTCTTAAAGACATTAAAATTTCTAAATTAGACAAAAATGACAAATTAGAAGAATTAAGTAAAGAAGAGTTGATAGATATTATTAATGTTTCTAAAGAAGCACAAAAAAATATTTTGTCTTTAACTAGAAGAGTTGATAATACAGATATTATAGAACAAGCCGCTATTATTAAAGCCTTAAACATTGAAAACATTGAAAATCCAGAAGTTGCTAAAGAATTATCAAGATACCTTGAAATTCGATTAAATGCCATTTCAAATGTTTCTGAAAAAAGATGGAAAGTGAAATATGAATCTAATCAGTTATTTATTTCAAGAGAAATAAGAGGAGTTAAGTTTTTATATAAGATTGATAAAGAGTTTTTAATTACTCCTGAGGCAAAATCTCTTAATCAGTTAAGGGAAAAATTAATGAATAATTTTTATGTATTAAAGAAGGGGAAGGCTGCAATTATAACTCATGATCAGAATGAGTATTCTATTTTTGGACCATTAGGACTTATTGAAAAAATCCAGGAAATTGGAAAAAAAGGTCTACAAATCAATAGATACAAGGGATTAGGAGAAATGAACCCAGATCAACTTTGGGAAACAACTCTAGATAAGGACAAGAGATCTTTATTGGAAGTAAAAATAGATGATGCTTTAAAAGCTGAGGTAGATCTTTTTTCTATTTTAATGGGAGATGAAGTAGAAGGTAGGAGAAATTTTATACAAGATAACTCTCTAAAAGTTGCTAATCTAGATGTTTAAAATTTATCAAAACACATTTTTTCTTCTAAAGACAATCTTTACCTATTTTATTAATTTAAATTTATAAATATGCTATCAATAATTGTACCAGTTTTTAACGAATTAAATTATTTAAAAAAATTTACCACTAGATTAGAAGAAGCTTATATAAATGAACAAGATGTCGAATATATTTATATTAATGACGGTTCTACAGATGGTTCTAAAGAATGGTTACAAAAATATATTGAGGAAAAAGAAAATTCAGAAACAATAAATAAATATAAAATATTGGAGATTGATAAAAATAAAGGAAAAGGATTTGCTGTCCGAAAAGGAATTGAAAATTCTAAAGGTAATTATTTATTATTTCATGACTCAGATTTAGAACTGGATCCTATGGATTCTAAAGAAATGTATGAAATTATAAAAAAAAATAAAGAGATGGAAGTTTTATTTGGTAGTAGGTTTAGTTCTGGTAAATTAAGATCAAATAAATATTTTCTTAATACCTTGATAGTAAAAATTAATACTTTTTTGTTTAATATTTTATTTCAACAATCTTTAACTGATTTGCATTGTGGAATGAAAATTGTATCAAGAAGAGCAATTGAAAAACTAAATTTAAAAGTTAATGATTTTGGTTTTGAAATAGATATATCCTCTCAGATTGCAAAAAATAATATAAAAATATATGAATATGGAGTAAGCTATTTTGCGAGAACAATTGATGAAGGTAAGAAAATTACCTGGTTTGATGGATTACTGAGTTATTTTTATTTATTTAAACTTAGATATTTAGATAATGATATATCTATACTAATATCAATATTATATTCATCATTTTATATGGCTTTTATAGCCTCTTATTTTAGTATGGGCATAGGTAAAATCATCTTAGTAATTGTATTACTAATTTTGGGGAGCTTTATAGGATTGAAGTATAAATTGTTCCCATCATCCTTAATTTTTTTAACTATTTTTGTAAGTAGTTTTTTTAGTAAAGGAAACGGAAAATATTTAGCGACTTTTATTGGTGTTGTTTTAGGTTATCTTATAGCTAATTTTGTTAGCAAAAAAATTAACAAAATTACTAATAATAAAATTATTAATTTTTTTGTTTAATATTAGTAATTATTAAACATATTCCTATAATAAAAAATGTACTTACTCCCATCCAATTTTTTAATAGACTTCCTGTAGACATAAACGGCCAAAACAAAATTACAAATGTAGCCAGTGAAATAGGAGTGTATTCATTGGCAATTTTTTTATAGATAAACAGTAATAGAGAAGAGATATATATAATAAATATTATTAACCCAAACAAACCTGTTTCTACAAACCACTGTATATAAAAATTATGTGGATGTGTAACACAATTATAATTCTTAATTTTGTTTTTATATTTTTCATCATTATTGCAAAGATAAGTAAAATTATTTAATCCTATACCACTCCAAAAATTATCTTTTATCATTTGATAACTTAAAAGATAAATTTGTCCATATGCTGAATCTGAAAAATTATATATAACCTTCATAAAATCAGGTTGTAGCAAAATTATTTTTTTACATTTAATGTCAGTTTTATTTATACATTCTACTTCTTTTTCAACTTTTAAACCAAGATGATAAGGAGTTGATTCTATAATTTTATAATCATTGTAAATAGGATGAAATTTATTTAGAGCTAAAATTGATAAAAAAATAAATAATAATGAAATCATAAATATAATTCTTTTATTTTTATATATTAACATTAATAAAAAAAGGCCTAGTAAATAGGTTGCTAAAGCCATGCGTTCACCTGACATAAATATTATTGAACCAGAGATAGATATATATATTATTGATAATATTATTTTTAATTTATGATTATTTATAAAGGAAAAAATTGGAATTAATCCAAAAAGAGAAAATTTCGAAATATAAGAACCAGGAATTAGATCTCTAAAAGGTCCGCTTAATCTCCCATAAAACTCTGGAATGTATCCAAATATATCTTTTCCAAAGCCGTAAGCTGGGTCATATTTTAGAAATTGAAAAAATGAATCAATACAAACAAACAAAACTGATGCTAAAATAATACTAGAAAGTAGACTAATTTTTTTATTACTATCAAAAATCCAATAATACATGAAAATAGGTATTAAAAGAATTCTTATAAAAATTATAGCATCTCTATAAGCAAGCAATTTATTTTGAGCAAATAAACTTATGAAGATTAAAAACAACCAAAACAAAATAGATATAATTACAAAATTATTATGTATACTTTTAATTTGTTTTTTAAAAAAAAATATACTTAAAAATAATATTCCTATCAAGGTTATGCTTATATCTGGTAATGCAGGTCCACTTATTAGGCTTAAAGGCAATAAAAGAATTAAGAAATATGAAAATTTATATGCGATATTCATTTGCTAATTAGTTCAACAAATACATCTTCTAAATCACTTTCATAAGTATTAATTTCATTAAATTTAATTGAATGTTGATTTAATATTTCTATTATTTCTCTAATATTATTAATATTTTTATCATAATTTAAAGTTAATATATTATTATTTAAAGTTGGGTTATATACAGATAATATATCAGGAATATTTATTTTTGAAGATTCTAAGATAAATCTTGCTGTTTTTTTCCCTATCAAATTTAAAATATTTTTTTTTGTGTCATCTTTTAGTATTTTACCTTTATTTATTATAATAATATTATCACATAATTTTTCTGCTTCTTCTAAATAATGAGTAGTCAAACATATTGTAGTCCCATTATTTTTTAATTCAGAGACATACTCCCAAATATTTTGTCTTATTTCAAAATCAACACCTGCTGTTGGTTCATCTAGAATTAGAACATCTGGCTGATGAACTAAAGCTTTAGCAACTAATAATCTTCTTCTCATACCTCCTGACAAATTTCTTGCATAAGAGTTTTTTTGTTCAAGCAATCCCACTTTTTCCAAAATTTCATTAGTTTTTCTATCTTTGTTTTTAACTCCATACATGCCTGCCTGAAGTTCTAATAATTCTAAAGGTGTAAAAAAAGGATCCATATTTAATTCTTGAGGAACAATACCTATCTTTCTTCTGGATTCCTTAGGATTAATCTCAGTGTCAATTTCACATATACTTACTTTTCCACTATCTTTTTTTACTAAACCCCCTAAAATATTTATAAATGTAGATTTACCGGCACCATTAGGTCCTAAAAGTCCATATATAGACCCTTTGGGAATTTTAATGTTAAAATTAGTTAAAGCATGAACCATACCGAAGTTTTTTTTATTGAAAGTTTTATTTAGATCTTTAGCTTGTATTGCATATTTATAATATTTCATGTTTTGACTTATACACATAAATGAACAAACAAAATAGACTTATTCTAATCGATGGTTCTGGATATATTTTTAGAGCCTATTATGCATTACCTCCTATGCAGAGAAAAGATGGCACACCTGTAAATGCAGTATTTGGATTTACAAATATGTTGGTTAAATTAATTCAGGAATATGAAAATGAAAAATTAATTGTAATTTTTGATGCTGCTAGAGATAATTTTAGAAACAAAATTTACTCTCAATATAAAGCAAATAGAGGTGAAACCCCAGAAGATCTTATACCTCAATTTGATTTAATAAAAAAATGTGTGAAATCATTTAAATTACCACAATTAGAAATTAATGGTTATGAAGCTGATGACATAATAGCTACCTACACAAATTTAGCACAAAAACAAAAAATTCAATCTTTAATAATTTCTTCTGATAAAGATTTAATGCAACTAGTTAATAAGAATGTTGAAATGCTTGATCCTATGAAAAATAAAAAAATAGGCATTAAAGAAGTCGAAGAAAAGTTTGGAGTTAAACCCAATAAAGTAATTCAGATTCAAGCTCTTACCGGGGATAAGATTGATAACATTCCTGGTGCTTCAGGTATTGGTCCTAAAACAGCATTAGAACTAATAAAAGAATATGGAAATATTGAAGAATTAATAAAAAATGCAAACAATATCAAGCAAGATAAAAGAAAAGAGATTATTAAAAGTTCAGCTGAAAATATTCGTTTGAGTTTAGAACTGGTTAAATTAGATCATGAAGTAGATTTGCCAATTAAAATTGATACTATAACACCTTATAAAGAAATTAAGAATAATTCCGATACTATTTATAGTTTTTTAAATGAACAAGGTTTTAAAACAATTTATGAAAGATTAAAAAAGAGTGTATTGGTAAAAGAAGATTTACATAAAGAGCCCAAAGATTTAACGCATAAATATATTACAATTAAAGATATTAAAACTTTAGCCGCAATACATAAAAAAATTAAAGATATAGGTTATTGTTCAATTGACACTGAAACTGATTCACTAAGTATAGAAAAAGCAAATTTAATTGGAATATCTTTATGTTTTAATGAAAAAGAAGCTTATTATATTCCTATGAATCATAAAGAAATTGTTACAAATAAAAAATTAAAACACCAAATAGATCAAAAGAAAGTAATAGAGATTATTAATCTTATTTGTTCAGATCCTGCTATTATAAAAATTGGACAAAATATTAAATACGACATTAGAATTTTAAATAAATATAAAGTAACATTTGAAGCAATAGAAGATACAATGCTTATGTCATATGCTATTGATAATGGGATAACTAGACACGGAATGGATGATCTTGCTTATAGACACTTACAACATAATACAATTAAATTTAAAGATCTAGTAGGTTCTGGGAAGAAACAAATTACATTTGATTATGTAAATATTCATGCAGCAACAAAATATGCTGCAGAAGATGCTTTAATAACTTTAAAATTATATAACTTGTTTAAAAAAAGATTAATAAAAGAAAAGGTATCATTTATATACGAAAAAATTGATAAACCTCTTATCAAAGTATTATCATCAATGGAAAATTATGGAATAAAAATAAATAGAGAATATTTAGACATTTTGAGCAAAGAATTTGATGAAGAAAGTAAAAAATTAGAAAAAAAAATATTTATGATTACAAAAAAAGATTTTAACATTGGTTCGCCAAAACAACTAGGAGAAATCCTTTTTCTTGAAATGGGATTGCAAGGAGGTAAAAAAACAAAAACAGGAACATATTCTACTGACTCAGGAATTTTGGAAAATTTATCGAATCAAGGTCATAAAATTGCTAAATTGGTTTTGGATTGGAGAGAATTAACCAAACTTAAATCAACATACACTGATGCACTATTATTACAAGCAAATCAAAATACTAGCCGCGTGCATACATCCTATTCTCTTGCCACAACATTAACTGGAAGATTAAGTTCAAATGATCCTAATTTACAAAATATTCCTATTAGAACTGAAAATGGTAAAAAAATTCGTAAAGCTTTTATTAGTGAAAAAAAATATAAGTTAGTTAGTTTTGATTATTCTCAAATAGAATTGAGATTAGCGGCTGAAATTTCAAAAGATTCAAATTTTATTAGTGCATTTGTTAATGGTCAAGATATTCACAATTCTACTGCTAAAGAAATATTTGGTCTAAACGAAAAAAATATTACTTCTGAACATAGAAGAAAAGCAAAAGCTATTAATTTTGGTATAATTTATGGAATTAGCCCTTATGGATTAGCAAAACAATTATCTATTACTAATCATGAGGGTAAAAAGTATATAGAAGAATATTTTGCTAGATTTCCTAAAATTAAAGATTACATGCAATATCAGGTTAATTATGCAAAATCCCATAATTATGTAGAAACTATTTTTGGGAGAAAGTGTTACATTACCTCAATTAATGATAAAAATTATGTTTTAAGAGGTTTTTCTGAGAGACAATCTATAAATGCACCTATTCAAGGAACAGCTGCAGACATAATTAAACTTGCAATGATAGAAATTCATAAGAATATTTTATTAAAAAAAATTGATGCTAAAATGCTTCTACAAGTTCATGATGAATTAATATTTGAAATAAAAGAAGAAGCTATAGATGATAATATTTATAAAATTAAAAATATAATGGAAACTAATCATTTGAAAATTAAAAAATTTCTTGTCCCCTTAATTGTTGACTGTGGGATTGGAGATAATTGGTCTGAATCTCATTAACATAAAAATGAAAAATCAAAATGAGAAATCAAAAAAAAATAATCCAATGGCAAAAGATTTAAGAACTCCTAAATATAAACAAAAAACAATAAAGAGTAAGAAAATTTATAATAGAAAAAAGAAGTCTTCTATCTAAAAATCTTCATTTGGATAATTAAAAGCAAGCCAATTTTCAATGTCAGAATAGCCACCAATGTGTTTATCATTTATTACAATTTGAGGAACTTGATTCGCATTAGGAAATTTATTAAAAAACTCATCTCTTGTAATATCTTTTCCTAACATTAGGATAATAGGGTTAAATTTAGATAAAATATTTTTTGCCTTAAGACAATTTGGGCAGTTTTCCTTGGAATATATAATTATTTTCATTAAAAAGCTTCATCAAAAGCTATAGAACGGTCTTTAGGTCTTTGGTATTCTGAGACTCTTTTCTCGAAAAAATTAGTTACATTTTGAACATCCAATGCTCTCATAAAATCAAAAGGATTTTCTGTATTAAATATTCTTTCAAATTCAAAAAGATCAGCTATTCTATCAGCTACAGCTTCAATATATTTGCACATCAAGTCACTGTTCATTCCAATTAAATCTACTGGTAAAGCAGCTTTTACAAAATTTTTTTCAAATTCTACAGCTTCCCTAACTATTTCTTCAAATTGTGATTGGCTCACATTGCCAGTAATTAAACTTATATCCCTTATATCAGTATCTTCTAATTTTCCATTATTATACTTATCTCTTAAGGTTCTATACATAAGTGAAGAAAAACTAAAATGCATACCTTCGTCTCTAGCAATCCAATCAT